>JGI24147J20444_1000687_pt1 | contig 19445 bp, 24 predicted proteins | sample BarGraIncub1133A_FD_20444 | JGI IMG/M metagenome (IMG submission 20444) | reverse complement strand
GTAAGCAGAACAGTAAAAGGGAAAAGCTATTGCAGTGTGGGAAGAACGTTTTGCAGCTGGGATTATCATCGCACGAAAGAAGAAAATATCAATGAGAATCTTTACGCAGAAAAGGCCGCACAGAAAAGTTACATGTTGGAAAGAGGAAAATACGAATCACAGAGCGTTATCGTAAAAGGTGATTATGAAGTCTCAGTCAAAGATGCTCTGGAAAAGTATGTAGGCATTTCAGGGCATCGATATAAAACAAGAAAGATGTAAATCTGTAGTCTAAATGTGTGACCCTGACAGACGGTGATCTTGACGTATTGCGGATTGCATAAATTATGACAAACTACCTATTTTGACTATCTTGATTTCTTGTTGTTCCGTTGGAACAGGACGAGAAGGTCGTTGATTTGACAAAAAAACATTGACATAGAGAGTAGTTAGAGCAATAATCGAAATGTTGCTGACTATGGTCAGCGGCCTTGAAAATTTAAACATCGGACCGGGGAGCCTTCATTGGCTGAGAGGGAGCGTTATGCTTCGACCCGCGGAACCTGATCTGGATAATGCCAGCGAAGGAAGTCCTGGATTGTATATTGACCCTTTAGGGGGTTGTTAGACGTCCGGCTGTTCGCGGCCGGACGTTTTTTCGTCGTTGGCCGGTCCTTTGTAAATTTCGAGAAATTCGAAAGAGGAGGGATTTTCTATGTCTGAACCGGACTATTACCGGCTGATCGACGCCAATCTGAACCGGGTATGTGAAGGTCTGCGCGTATTGGAGGACTGGTTCCGTTTTGCCAGGCCCGATCCTGATCTTGTCTCATATAGCAAATCACTTCGTCACCGGATTCGTCAGCAGCCGGCAGCGATATGGCCCCAGCTGCCGTCGCTTCAGCTGTATGCGCGTGATTCCCTGTGTGACTGCGGACCGGAAGTCACACGAGATCTGCAGGCAGCCGGTGAAACGAAGCAGACACATATCCAGGCAGATAATTTGATTACGGCCAATTGCAAACGAATGCAGGAAGGCCTGCGATCTCTGGAAGAAATCAGCAGGCTGATCGGACAGACTTACCTGGCCTCGGCTTTTGAGGAGTGCCGTTATCAGTCCTATGAGCTGGAAAAAAGGTGCTTCCTTTCCTTACAGGCAGAGTCAAATCGGGGTTCAAAACCTGACTGGCCGGTGCACTTTCACGGCCTGTATGGCATCACGATGGCTGATCATGTACGCGGACGTGATCATGCCGATACCGGACGCGCTCTCCTTTTAGCCGGAGTCCGTATTCTTCAATATCGGAACAAAACAGATGATATGAAGAAGCAGTACGAAGACTGCCTGCTTTTGGCGGATGCCTGCCGCAGCGAGGGAGCTCTATTTATTGTAAATGACCGGCTCGATCTTGCCTTGGCCGTTTCGGCTGACGGTATACATCTCGGTCAGGAAGATTTGCCCACGGCAGCGGCCGGTCGCATCATTGGAAATATACGCCAAAGGGCCGGATCACAGGCGGGCAGCAGACCGTTTCTGATTGGACTTTCCACTCACAATTACGGGCAGGCAGAAGCGGCACTCCTGGAGGCTGTTGATTATATAGGAGTCGGACCCATTTATCCAACTCATACAAAAGAGGACCTGAAATGTCCTGTGGCCGGACTTGATTATCTGCATTGGGCAACCGGAAATATTAATCTGCCTCAGGTTGCAATCGGAGGAATAACGATGGAAAACCTGACAGATGTTCTCGATAATGGAGCACGCTGCTGCGCATTGATCAGCAGTGTTATTTTGCAGGATGATATAACATCCGCAGCCAGTCAGGTACACGCACGAATTATCGGAAAATCAAATAACTAGAGGAGAAAATATTATGATAAACAAAAATAACCGCAATTGGACAACTCAAATGGATGCTGCACGTAAGGGTATTATTACCGATCAGATGCTGACAGTTGCAGCAGCAGAAAATAGAACGGCTGAAGAAATACGCCGGTTACTGGCCGCGGGACAAATCTGCATACCGGCCAATCATAACCACGATTCACTGATTGCTTCCGGTGTCGGCTCCGGACTGCGTACCAAGATCAATGTAAATCTGGGTATTTCCGGCGACCTCTGCCAGTACGGCATGGAGCAGGATAAGGTACGGACGGCGATTGCAATGAAAGCGGATGCCATTATGGATCTGTCATCTGCAGGCCTGACCAAGGAATTCCGTCAATGGCTTATCAGTGAGTCGACCGCTATGATTGGAACGGTTCCGATGTATGACGTCATCGGATATCTGGATAAAGAACTCAGTGATATAACAGCTGATGAATTTCTCAAGGTTGTGGAAGCACATGCCAGGGACGGCGTCGATTTTGTTACGATCCATGCGGGCCTCAACCGTAAGACAGCGGAGCGTTTCCGCAATAATCCGAGGCTGACCAATCTGGTGTCACGCGGCGGTTCGCTGCTCTATATCTGGATGGAGCTGACCGGTCTGGAAAACCCGTTTTACGAGCATTTTGACCGCTTGTGCGAGATTTGTGCAAAATATGATGTCACCTTAAGCCTTGGCGATGCATGCCGTCCGGGAAGTATAGCAGATGCGTCGGATGCCTCGCAGATGGAAGAACTTATCACGCTCGGAGAACTGACAAGACGTGCCTGGGAGCATAATGTCCAGGTGATCATAGAAGGCCCGGGTCATATGAATCTGGCCGAAATCTCCGCCAATATGCAAATGGAGAAAAAGCTCTGCCACGGTGCTCCATTTTATGTTTTGGGACCGCTTGTCACGGATATAGCACCTGGCTACGACCATATCACCAGTGCAATAGGAGGTGCGATTGCCGCTGCAGGAGGCGCGGATTTCCTTTGTTATGTCACACCGGCTGAACACCTGCGTCTTCCCGATCTTGAAGACATGAAAGAGGGGATCATAGCTGCAAGAATTGCAGCCCATGCAGGTGATCTGGCCAAGGGGATACCGGGAGCATCAGACTGGGATCATGCAATGAGTAAAGCCCGTCAGGAAATCGACTGGGAAAAGATGTATGCCCTATCCATCGATCCGGTCAAGGCGAGAAAGATGCATGAAAGCAACCAGCCCAAAGATCAGCATACCTGTACTATGTGTGGCAATTTGTGTGCTATGCGAAATATGAATCAAATTATGAACGGTGAAAAAGTAACACTGCATCAGAGTAAATAGAGCGGTCACAATATTCACTTTACCAGGAGGATACTATGAACAGGATTATGAATTCTACAACCTCACCGATAGAATCGGCGATGACAAAATCAAGGACACGTCTGCAAAAAATGATACTTTCCGCCATGCTGATAGCTTTGGGAACAGCAGGCTCCCTGATGCCTTTCGCAACTTTTCCGATCGGACCGAGCCGCTGTGCACCTCTGCAGGCTGTAATTAATGTTCTTGGAGGGGTTTTACTTGGGCCGGAATATGCTGTCATCAATGCGTTCCTGATCTCCCTGCTGCGCAATTTGATGGGTAGCGGTACGCTCCTGGCTTTTCCCGGAAGCATGATCGGTGCCCTTCTTGCAGGACTCATGTTTCGTTGGTTCCACAAGGATTGGCTGGCCGTCCTTGGTGAATTTACAGGAACCGGACTGATCGGCGCAATGACGGCTTACCCATTTGCGCGCTGGCTGATGGGCAGTACACCGGCAGCCGTGTACTTCTTTGTAGTACCTTTTATGATTAGCAGCGGGGTTGGGAGCATCGCAGCATTTCTTCTGCTTCGGATTCTGCGGCGTGCAAAATTGATCCGGCCATTGGTACGAAGAATATGAATATGCCGGAAGATGAAGCGATCCATTTTTATCTTGAACGGATCCAGCAAACCCGTCCCCTGATACATCACATAACCAATCAGGTGACGATGAATGACTGTGCTAATACCGCATATGCCATTGGTGCTCGTCCGACTATGGCGTTCTATGCGCCGGAAGCGAAACAGGCTGCAGGACAGGCGGACGCTGTAGTCTGGAATCTCGGCACCTTTCATCCGGAAATGGCCGCGGCAATCCGTGCTTCGCTGCAAACAATCGGTCGACGTCCGATACCTGTTGTCATAGACCCGGTTGCGGCACTAGCTTACCCGGGACGCAGGGACTTCTTTTTAGAAATACTGGCTGCACTCGAAGTGATATATTTGGAAAATCAATTGAAGTGCAGAATAATCGTCCGCTGCAATGCCAGTGAACTGGCCTGTCTGAATGAGGCGTTGAGCAGGTCTTATCCTCAGATCATCGATCCCTCCCTATTAGGGGGCGTCGATGATCTGACTTTGCCCGGTGATCACAAAGGGATATGCCGTACGTTCCTGGAAACCTTCCGTGAAAGGCTTCCCATTTGTGTCGTAATGACCGGGACAACCGACTATATCGGATGGACAGATCCCCAAAGGGTTGATTCCTGTTCACATACGACCGGTTATCCTCAACTCACGTTATCCCGGACATGCATCCTGCTGACCCATATGACCGGTGCAGGATGCATGAGCAATACCCTGATTGCCGCTTTTGCCAGCGTCGCTGACTCAGACGGACATACCGGACATGCCGCCCAAACTGCGCTGGCCTTTCTTGTCCAATCCGCACAGGCTGCTCAGAAAAACTGCCGCGGTATGGGTACATTCAGGATGCACCTGCTGGATGAACTCAGCTGCAGTGTAATGAATTGAATTACATGACATGAATTACAATCACGAATATGCATATTGACGGCAAAAACAATTCGCGATATACTTTATGTGACTAAAACACTAAAATAAGTCATATAGTTTTAGTGCATGCGGAGGAGCACACCATGCCGAAGTTTTCGGACAAAGAAAAAGAGATGATTCGCGATCGACTGCGCAGCGAGGGTGAGAAGCTTTTCTCTGCGCACGGTCTTCGAAAAGTTACCGTCGATGACATTGTGCAGGCAGCCGGTATCGCCAAGGGCTCGTTCTACAGCTTCTATGAGAACAAAGAGTACCTGTTTATGGACATCAACAACGAAATGCAACGCAAAGTATGGGAAAAGATGACGGCCATTCTGGAGCAGAACAAGGCACTTCCGGCAAGGGATCTGACGAAGATGACCTTCCACGCCATGAGCATGCTTGTTGCCGAATATCCGATGATTGCTCAGCTTCAACCGGATACAATTCAATATTTGATGCGCAAGCTTCCGTCGGAGTTGATCGAAGAGCATACAAAAGAAGACAGTGATTCTCTGCAGCTGCTGGAAAAATACGGCGTGCAATTTACGTGCGACCGCGATCTGGCCGCAAAGGTGTTCCAATACATTTTCATTTTTAGCCTAAGTCTATCGAATGAAGAACCGGAGACCCAAAGAGCCGTCATGGAAATAATTCTTAATGGAACCATTGATCAGATTGTGAGGGAAGAGAAATGATTACAGTGGACAATGTATTTTTGAAGTATCGGGGAGCGAAGGAGGACACCATTCATGGCGTAACCTTCAATGTGAAACAGGGTGAGATTTTCGGGTTCCTCGGGCCGTCCGGTGCCGGAAAAAGCACACTGCAGAAAATTTTGACGGGCGTTCTCCGGGACTACCGCGGAAGCGTGCACATACTCGATACAGAAGTTAAATTGCGCGGTCATCATTTTTACGAGGATATCGGCGTCGATTTCGAATTTCCGAACTTCTACAGCAAATGCACGGCGCTTGAAAATCTGAATTATTTCGCGTCCCTTTACAAAAATAAGCACGCCGACCCCAGGACATTGTTGGAGCGGGTGGGGCTTGAAAAGGATGCCGACAAGAAAGTGGCGGAATACTCAAAGGGAATGAAGATGAGATTAGGATTCATCCGCGCCCTTCTTCACGATCCGAAGATACTGTTCCTGGACGAGCCGACAAGCGGACTGGATCCTTCCAATGCCCGCACGATCAAGGACATGATAGTCGAACAGAAAAATGCCGGGAAAACGATCATTCTGACAACACATAACATGCATGACGCAGCAGAGCTGTGCGATCGTGTCGCGTTTATCGTCGATGGACAGGTCAAAGCGATGAATACCCCGGCTGCCCTTCAGAGCCGAATCAGCAACACGCAGGTCAAGTACTCGTTCGAACAGGGCGGGCAAATCCTTGAGAAGCAGTGTCTGTTGGCGGCGCTTCGGAAGGATGCTGATTTTGTGGCGGCACTTGCGAGCGGAGGGCTGATGAGCATTCACTCCAAAGAACAGACGCTCGAAGATGTCTTTATTGAACTGACGGGAAGGTGTCTGGAATGAGAATGGCAGCAACGATCAAAAACGACATCCGGTACCAGATGAAATACGGATTCTATTTTCTGTATCTCTTTGTGACGGCCATATACATCGGGGTCATTCTGCTTGTTCCGGCACGCTATCAGGATTTGACAGCATCGATCGTGATGATTTCAGATCCGGCCATGCTTGGATTCTTTTTTATCGGTGGGATATGGCTTCTCGAGAGAGGCGAAGGCCTCCACCGGTTTTTCGTGATTTCCCCCCTCAAACCGATCGAATACATCTTTGCGAAGGCCATCTCTCTGAGCCTGCTTTCGACAGGTTCTGTACTTGCAATTATGCTGGTGGGTGTCCGTGAAATCCAAGCGTATCCGGTGATTCTGCTCTCTGTGTTTATCGGATCCATGATTTTCACGCTGCTCGGAATGACCGTGGCGACGTTTGCCAGAACCGTAAATCATTACCTGCTCATCAGTATCCCGGCGGAGATGTTCATTGTCCTTCCGGCGGCGTTGACGGCTTTTAGCATCCGCCATCCTGTGTTTGATTTTCTTCCGGGCACGATGCTGTGGAGACTTCTGATGAGAACGTATGAGACGCCGGGCGAATTTTCCGCCTTGTTTCTTATGTTCGGCCTTCTTGTGTGGCTTGCTATTGCGACGATCATTGCCATGCGAAGAATCCCAACCGCGTTACTTGAAGAAGGAGGTGTCATGTAATGCAGCAAACGATGCGATTATTCAAAATGGGATTGCGGCAGATGACCAAAGACGGCATGATTTTTGCCATGCTTCCGGCGCCCTTCCTCTTGGGATTTGTCATCAGGTTCGGACTGCCCTATGTGAATCAACTGCTCGAAAAGACTTTATCCTTTAGCATCGTACCCTGGTACTCGATGGCAGATGCGGCGCTTGTGTCTCTTACACCGATGTTCTTAGGCATGGTTTCCGCGTTTATTCTGCTGGAAGAACGGGACGAAGGCACGGGGCTTTATTATCAGATCACTCCGGTCGAAGGCTATTCATATCTTGTGGCGCGCGTCGGTTTTCCGATGATATGGGGATTTTTGAGTTCTCTGGCCGCTGTATTGTTACTGGGCATATCGCAAACACCTTTTTTGGATATTCTTATTGCTGCTGTCATCAGCACGATTTTAGGGACTGCGATTGCGATGATGGTCGTGTCTTTTGCGGACAACAAAGTAGAAGGACTCGCCATCTCGAAATTATCGGGTCTCATTTTTATCGGTCTGGTTGCCGAGTGGTTTGCCCCGGCACCCTATGCGTATATTGGCGGCATCTTTCCCACGTACTGGTTGGGTGACATTATGAAAAACGGAGCCGGGATTCTTGCGGTCAGTGCCGGCCTTGTGACTGGGGTTCTCTGGATCGCCCTGTTTACCCGGCGTTTTCTCCGGAGAATATAGGGCATCTTTATCTATGTCAAAAAATGCTTTTTTACTGACCTGTCACCTGCAGGATGGCCACAGCAGATTTGTCTCCGACACCGGTATGAGGGGGTTTCGGCGAGTGAACGTTATACATGAATGCTTTCGGGCTGCAGATATTTTCGATGGAAGAATGTCCTTCCTCGACGGCGGCGTGCCGTATGCACCACCAAATCCACATGTTGCTTCAAAAAAAGTATAGTAAATGTACAACAACAAAAATTAATGTCCAATAGCAGAATAGGTGGTATTTTTCCCCTGACCATCCTTTCTAATGGCACTCTTGTTGATCAAGGCATTTAACAAGCGAATTGTTTTGGCTTGTGAAAATCCGGATACTTCTTCGATTTGTTTTCTCATAACGTTGTTATGTTCTGCCAGAAAATGAAGAACGAGTCGCTCTTCATCTGAAAACGCATCTTGTTCGGTTGATTCTGCATGCCTGTTATAGTTCGTGTTTGGCAGTGTGATTTTAAACGCATTATCAGAAACCTCTATACTGGGTTGTATCGTATATTCTCGATAATACTCCATAATTTTTGGCACTCCTGTGCCGTAGGCTTCAATTAAATGCAGACGGTAAAAAACATCAGCGAGATGGTTATTGCGCAGAACAGACACACCAAGCATCAGATCGCGAAATGATATACCTTTTGGCAGACCACCCAGTGAAACAAATTCAATACGATCTTCATAAATACTGATCAATGTGCTGCCGCTGTATAAATAATCCCGATGAACAACAGAATTGAGAAGTGCTTCGCGGATTGCTTCCGGCGGATAATTGCGCATATCCATACGTTTCAGGCCGGCGAGTTCTGCCCGCGTATAGTTGAATTGGTCCAGATAAAAATACGAATCATCCAGTTGCTTCAATAAGGAACCGGAAAATTCAGATCTGGCTTTGAAAACTTTCTTGTTATTACCTTCAAACACAGCAGCTTTTATCGTATGTGTGCATTGATCGGATAGCAGCAAGCCAAGATTAGAAAACGATCCATCCTGACCGATTAATCCGAGTGTTCTTTTTTGCTCTGCTCCAAATTTAATGTTTTCTTCCTGAAATGACTTTTCTGCCTGTTCAAATGTCAACTCCTGCAGAAGGGATCGAGTTGCTTCAAAACTGTCCCCACCGGTATCTTTGATCATTTTCAATATGGCACTTTCTGTGGCGGGAGCGGTTGAAGCACCCTGCCTGACATATACGCCTTCCGGTCGGATGCCTTTTCCAGTCAGATAATAGGGACATGCAGTCCCCATTTGCACATGGATGACGATAATGTTCTTGCCCTCAATCCGTCGTATTTCACAAAGTGTGTGCATTGTGATATCGGGCTTTATCGAATCCCTGATTGCATTTGTTACCTGGAGGATTGCTGCATCAGGATGCGTAACCCCGACGACCGTGCTGTCATCAGCAACGCCAATCCAGATCTCACCGCCATTTGTATTAGCAAAGGCAATTACCGTCTTCTTGATATCGTCAGTGTATTCACGCTTAAACTCTTTAGTGATACCTTCGGTATTCATCATTACCACCTCCGCGGCTTCTTATCACTATTATACTCATTCTAATCAATTTTGCAACGAACCGTGATAAGAATGATAAGAATGATTAAAGCGGATAAAGGCAAGTGGTATAACCCGGAATAAGAAGCTATAATAACGAGGCATGATGTACCATGATTGCTGATTTTCGTAATTATTGTGACCGCCGGAGTAAAATTGACCCCCGGGGGGTGTGGACAAAATCTGGCGTTGACACAACAAACACACCAGAGGCAGGCACCGCCGCCGACTACACCTACATCTACACAATAACGGGAATAGTTTTGTATAGAACGTAATGTGGTTAGTCAAAATAGCAGGCAGTTTGATGTACAATACCGCAAATTTTACTTGTGAATCTAATCAAAGCACCCTGGAATTCTTGACAACTATATCGCATATGATATAATTACAGTGTGCAAAGGAGGCTGAATTGCATGTGGAACATTATTTTTTATCTGAACGCGCGAAAAACCTCGTCGTTCAGGGCGAGGATGAATAGCGCAAATTAGTCAGGTGTCTGCTGCTGTTCGATATATTTGCGAATGACATCAAGGGAAGCTCCCCCGCAGCTGCCACAAAAATAGCTGGGAGACCAAAGCGCCTGTCCCCACAGTTTTTTTGAGATAGCCGGATAATGCCTTTTTCGAACAATGCGGCTAGAAACACCCTTGAGACTGTTCACGAGAACGGAAACAGATACTTTCGGCGGATAACTAACAAGCAAGTGGACGTGATCATGCTCACCGTCAAATTCGATTAACTTGGCACCGAAATCCGCGCACACACTACTAAAGATCCCTTGCAGGTCTTCAAGAATCTCCCTGGTAAACACGTTTCTTCGGTATTTTGTTACAAAGACCAAATGAACATGCATGAGAAAAACGCAGTATCTGCCGTGTCGAATATCGTTGTTTGTTTCCATAGACTAAAGTATAATAAGTATATGGAAAGATTGCAAGCCTACAAATTCGAACTGATGCCAAACGGAGAGCAGCGCAAGAATATGCGCCGCTTCGCTGGTGGTTGCCGATTTGTATATAACCGTGCTCTTGCCTTACAGCAGGAAAGCCAAAAGGCAGAAGGCGGCTATATCCGTTATGAAGAAATGGCTAAGTGTCTTCCGCTCTGGAAGCGGGATACGGACACAGCATGGCTCAAAGAATCGCCTTCCCAGGCACTCCAGCAGACATTGATGGATCTGAACAAAGGATTTCAAAAGTTCTTCAAGAAGCAAGCCGGGTATCCAAAATTCAAAAAGAAGGGGCAGCATGACAGCTTCCGTTTTCCTGACCCGAAGCAACTGAAACTGGAGGAAAACAACAAGCGTGTCTTTCTTCCCAAATTGGGGTGGATACGCTACCGGAAGAGCCGTAGGATAGAAGGATCGATCCGAAACGCCACAGTCAGCCTTCGCGGCGGAAAATGGTATATCTCCATACAAACACAAAGGGAAGTAGAAGAGCCAATGCACCCCACTCAAGCCATCGTGGGCATAGACGTAGGTATTTCCAAGCTTGCAACACTTTCCACCGGAGAAGCAATCATACCGATCCACAGTCTCCGCCGGATGGAGAAGAAATTTGCACGTCTCCAGCGGCAGCTCGCCAAAAAGAAAAAAGGCAGCCGGAACGCACAAAAGATCAAGCACAAAATTCAAAATTGCCATATGCGGATTGCCAACGTTCGAAACGACCACCTGCACAAAACAACAACAACGCTCTGCAAAAACCACGCCGTCCTTGTTGTTGAAGATCTGCAAGTAAAGAAAATGAGCCAATCCGCCAAAGGTACAATCGAAAATCCCGGCAGAAATGTCAAGGCAAAAGCCAAATTGAACAAGTCCATTCTTGATCAGAGCTGGGGTGAGTTTGTACGGCAACTCACATACAAACAGCAGTGGATGGGCGGCCGCGTCATTAAAGTTGTGCCGCAGTACACCAGCTTGCGTTGCAGCAACTGCGGACATACCGCAAAGGAAAACAGAACCACACAAGCCCGGTTCGCCTGCGTGAAGTGCGGTCACACCGAAAATGCCGACATCAATGCGGCAAAGAACATAGAAGCGGCAGGGCGTGCCGTGTTAGCCTGTGGAGAGACAGCAATGGCTGTCTCGATGAAGCAGAAACCCTCCGAAGCGATTCAGGCGCTTGCCTGAACACAGTAGGAATCCCCTTCCTTCAGGGAGGGGAGGACGTCAATGCGATAATGCCAATGTGAAAACAGACTTCTTGGCAATGACTGAGTACCCAGCAAAAACAGCTCAGATTGAGTTATCAGACATGAATAAGGAGATTTGGCGTTGGAGTATGCTTGAGGCAGACGGAAGATTGAATCATATAAATAATGTGGCTTTCAACAATGCGTATAAGTCACAAAACCTTATTTCTCTCTTAGCTGTTGAAGAGAGTGTATCCAGATACTGTGTCTGTGAATGATGAGCCCGGTAGTAGTATTTTTGAAGCCGGCAGTAGACTTTTCTGTCACAGCCATTGCAGACGTAGGGTGCCTTGGCAACGTGTACACAGATGTCTTCTATGAATTTTCTGCAAAGCAGGTTGCAGTCCTTTGGAATGCAGTTGCGGCATAGATGATCACAGCTTTTGAGTCCGCAAACACATCTTGCCCCGCAGCCTTTTCTATGTAGACATCGATTCTTGTTGGTATACAAATTGGGTTGCTGCGCCAGACGATGTTTTTTGATTTCTTTAGAAATGGTCGTTGGATCCTTAGAAAGAAATTTCGCAATTTCTTTGAAGGTAAGACCCTTGGTGAATGCGGCCTCGATATATTCACGATCGATCTCGCGTAAATGTTTTTGATTCCCGTTGATTTTGCTTGCCATAAAGTCAGCCTCCTTTTGGTGTCAAGCAATCGCATCTCTGCAAGAGTAACGTCCAACCGGAATTTGATGCAAGACTAAATTCAGCTTTGCCCCTATACTGTGGAATTTACTTTTTCAATTAACCGGCGATTGGGAATTGACCAATTGGGGAAAGTCCAACCAGACACAAGAAATCCCGTACTTGCAACTGCCCTGGAAACCTTGGGGAAAACAGAAAACCGGTATTCAGGAATCCCTACAATATATAAGGCTATGAGAGAAAACAATCTTTCTGATCCGGTTTTTGCAGATGAGCGGGGAAGCTTTATCGTGAGGCTCTATAAAACGCAGCGCGGAGCAGCGGAGAAGAACTATTCCGAATATAAAAGCCTGGTTGAGTTTTGTGCCATCCCCCGAAGCCGAAAAGAAATCAGTGAATATCTGGGGCTATCCTCAATGACTTACGCAATTTCGAGACACGTTGCGCCTCTCATTGAGCAAGGTGTTATTAAGATGACAATCCCGGAAAGGCCGTCAAGTTCCAAACAACGATTTGTTGTCGTCCAGTAGTTCGGCGGCAACTGATATGGTTACGGTTATGTGGGCCAACGAGTGTTTCAATCCTGACAAACCCGATACGTATTATCTGGAGGTATGAGTATGAGTGAGTCAAAAGTGAAGAAATTGAAATTGATGACGATCCTTGGAACAAGACCCGAGATTATCCGGCTGTCTGAAGTCATCAAGAAATGCGATACCTATTTTGACCATATGCTTGTGCATACGGGACAGAACTGGGATTATACACTCAATCAGATATTTTTTGATGACCTGGGACTTCGGGCTCCTGATCACTATCTGAATGCGGTCGGTAATGATCTGGGAGAGACGATTGGGAATATCATTGCAAAGAGCTATAAGGTACTTGCTGAAGTAAAGCCGGATGCACTCTTACTGCTGGGAGATACGAACTCGGCGTTGGCTGCCATATCAGCCAAAAGACTGAAAATTCCGATATTCCATATGGAAGCAGGCAACCGCTGTTTTGACGAGAATTTACCGGAGGAGACAAACCGCCGTATTGTGGATCACATTGCTGATGTGAACATGTGCTACAGCGAACATGCCAGACGGTATCTCAACTATGAGGGAATCGCGAAGGAGCGCACCTATGTAACCGGTTCACCTATGGCCGAAGTATTGACAGCCAATCTTTCCAAAATTAAGGCAAGCAATATTCTGGAGACACTGGACCTGGAAAAGGGTAAGTATATATTGCTGTCGGCTCACCGCGAAGAAAACATTGATATTGAGAATAATTTTCTGGCACTTATGAATGCAGTCAATGCAATGGCGGAGATCTACGGCATGCCCGTGATTTACAGTACGCATCCCAGGAGTGCCAAGTTCATTGAGCAGAGGGGATTCCAGTTCCACCCTAATGTCAGAAGCTTGCCTCCCTTCGGCTTCTCCGATTATAACCACTTGCAGATCCATGCATTCTGCGTCGTATCTGACAGTGGAACGATACCGGAAGAAGCATCCTTTTTCAAGTTTCCGGCGGTCTCTGTGCGTACGAGTACGGAAAGACCGGAAGCTATGGATAAGGGTAATTTTGTCATCGGAAGCATTAGTACGGAGCAGGTACTGCAGGCAGTCGATCTGGCTGTCGCGATGCATGCTAATGGCGATCTAGGGATTTCAACACCTGATTATACAGACGAGAACGTGAGCACAAAGGTTGTTAAGATCATTCAGAGCTATACGGGAATTGTAAATCGTATGGTGTGGAGAAAATAATATGTACACCATAGATATATATAAATCATAGGAGTATCAATGAATTTACCCACCAAACCATCACGTATAAGATTTGTTTTATGGACCGCCGTCATTTTGTGGATGGTTCTCATCTTTTGCCTGTCGGCGCAGGAGGCCGCACAGTCTTCTGCGTTGAGTGGTTCTACGATAAAACAGGTTGCTGCAGTCATCCATCCAGGATTCCGCGAAATGTCGGTGGAACAACAAAATGGCATTGTTGAGAGTTATCAGTATGCAGCCAGAAAAACAGCGCATGCGCTTGCCTATTTGGTGCTGGGTGTATTGTGTATGACGGCTCTTTTTCAGTATCCGGCAAGAAGGGGACATCGTTTTACTGCGGCGCTTGCGGTCTGTGTCGGATATGCCGGCACGGATGAGGTACATCAACTTTTTGTTCCGGGCAGAAGCGGGCAGCTGACGGATGTCTGTATTGACGCTTGCGGGGCAGCTTTAGGAATATGTGCTGTTATGCTGATTCATCGGATATGGAGTAGCAGCCGTACCAGGACACAAAGGAACATAAAGATCTGATGTAGCGGCAAATAAGAAAGGCAGCACTTCAGAAATGAAGCCGCTGCCTTTCGATGAAATATCCTGTACAAGAAGTATCGGTCCTCCCGTAAATGTATGCGGTCAGGCAGCCCCGTAAATGAATTCGTGCAGGGAGGCAACCTGTTTTTCCCAATTAAGTGACATATACCAGGTGCCTGAGTCATGGACGGTATACATTCCCGATTCAGGGATGGTGCGCTGGTCGATGGAGGAGTCTATCTGCAGCGCCAGTCCGAACAGGCGGCCTGTGATGTCGGTTGCGTCAATATTCGAACGCATGAATTCGAGTGAATCATTGGCCGCCTGAATCTGATTCACGGTCGATTCCTTGCGAAGACCGGCAAAGATAGACAGAAGTACGGTTCGCTGTCTCTGGACGCGGGCAAAGTCGGAATCGATATGGCGTATACGTGCATATGAGAGTGTCTGCGTTCCGTCCAGGACATATGTGCCGCCGGAGGTAAGGCCGGCTATTTGTCCCGCTTCTTTATCTGTCACCTTGATCTCTGTTCCGCCGATAATGTTGACAATACCCCGGAAGCCTTCAAAATCGGTGATGACATATTTTTGTATATCAAGTTTGAAGTTATAGTTGACGATGTTGACGGTTTGTCCGGGTCCGCCGTAAGCGTACGAGGCATTGATCTTGTCCCAGGCGTCTCTGTTGGGGAAGTAGGCCCAGATGTCACGCATCAGGGATGTCAGCTTCACGGTCTTCTTCTCTTTGTTGATACTGACGATGAGCATGGTATCTGAGCGATGCCCAATATTCAGGCCATCTCCGCCGTCAATACCAATTATGAGAATGTTCTCGATATTAGGGTCAATCGGGTCAATTTTGATGATGGGATCGTTCTTGCCGTCTATGTCTGCAAGAGTGGCGGGTCCCTCTTCAACACCGGTTGGAGTGGGAGCCTGCGACGCATCCGGTGAGACCGTCTCACCGGGCGTGGTACCTGCTATTGTTGTTTGTCCGGTAAGATCATTCCAACTGTTGACATAGCTTTGATCAATGGCAACTTTATCATTATAGCGGAATATATAATAACCATACACAGATGCTGCCAGGATGATTAGAATGGCCGGGATCACGGCAATGATCCACAGAAACTTCCGGCGGTTATGTTTTTTGACTGTTTTGGATGCTGGACGCTCTGTTGAATTGGGAGTCACTGTAGATTGTTTTTTCTTCATATATTTCCTCGATATCCTTCATCTTAATGTTTGCTACCACAAGATTATAGTATATCACATCTTCAATTTCCAGTTTGAGGGTGCTTACAAAATTTTGGACACTATTGAGTGTCAGGTGCAGTTTACCGTAAGTGACTGAAATTTTCGGAATTTTCAGTTATAATGTTCTGGTAACTCATATCCGAGGAGATAGGCATAGTCGTTTATGAGCAGCACAAGGCAAGACAAAAGAGTAATCATGCAGGATTGTCTGGACTGGGCGTTACGACTGCAGACCATTGCCCGTAGCGGACTTTCTTATTGAAAATATCAGATTCTTATGGTTAAGGAACAGATTAATGGAAGATGGTCTCTGCCAAGGGACGGGCTGAGGTCGATCTTTTGCTTGTCGAGAATATTATGAAAGAATGGAACGGATCAACAGGAAACAGGTTGAGATGTGTTTTCAAGCGGCTCAGGACGAAATTTTGTTCCGTTTTTCGATTAGTTCATTAGAGGGGTTTTATGTTTTTATCAAAAAGAAAAAAGAACGAATTGCAGAAAAGCAGGGAAGAGGCTCCAGACAGATATTTATTCAAATATGAAACGCATCTTCATACCAGTGAGGCCAGCGCCTGCGCATATGATACCGGATCTGACATGGTAAGAGCTTTTGCCAAAGCAGGTTATCAGGGTATTGTGGTTACAGATCATTTTTTCAACGGAAATACCACCGTTCCTACGCATCTTCCCTGGGAGAAACGTGTTGAATTATTCTGTAAAGGATATGATAATGCCAAAGCAGAGGGTGACAGATGCGGCCTGCAGGTGTTTTTCGGATGGGAATACGGATACGATCATATGGATCTGCTTACTTACGGGCTCGGCAGGGAATTTCTGCTTGAGAACCCTGATGTTCTTTCATGGGGACTGGAGAAATATGCGCAGCAGGTTCATAGTCACGGCGGCTTTATTACGCATGCACACCCTTTCCGGGAAGCATTCTATATTAACAGAATTCGTCTGCTCCCCGCGATCGTTGATGCAGTTGAAGTAATAAATGCAAGTCATACAAACCCGTCCTATAACCAAAAGGCACTGCAATACGCAAAAGAGAATAATCTCAGGTATATGTCCGGATCTGATTCACACGCTGCAGATCAGATTTTTGGAGGAGGCATTGCCTTTGACCGGAAAATGGAATCTATCGGGGATTTGATCAGGACAGTGCAGGCAGGCCATGGATATAAACTTCTCGGGAAATGAATAGGCATTTAACCTTAACCCGCTATTCATAAAGCAACAGGATGTTCTGCGGTGCAACACCCAGCTCCTGAGGGAATACTTCGGTCTTTTTGTCTTTGGGTATGCGCCACCAGACGGGAGGACTGGTCTTTGTCTGCCCGGCATAAGTAAAGGTGATAACCCAGGCGAAAGGTTCCTCGATTTCCTCGACAAAAACGACGGGGTAATGGTTGGCGACGGCCTTGGGGTTAAAATAGTGTGCGCGTATGCCGATGGCAATAAGGCCGTCACGAACAGGCCGGACTGTGGTGAAACGGACGCCCCAGGCGGGGACTTCGATTTCGTTTTCACCGGCTTTCCGGGCATCCACTATGTTTTTGCATCCGGTCAGGATGGCTCCCTGGCGGCTCTCGGGGTCGGCAAACAGTTCTTTTGTACCGCCGATACGAAGGATCCGGCCGTTGTCGAGTAATGCCAGGTTCCTGCACAGCTGATAGGCCTCGTCACGGCTGTGGGTTACAAGAATGACTTTTTTATCAAATATGCGAAGTACGTCTACGAGCTGCGCCTGCATCTGTTCCCTTAGAAAGCTGTCCAGTGAACTGAACGGCTCATCGAGCAGCAAAAGGTTGGGACGGTTGACCAGGATGCGGGCCACCGCAGCGCGCTGCTGCTGTCCGCCGGACATCTGGGAGGGATAGTGGTTTTCCAGGCCCTGCAGGCCAAGCATCGCGATCATGTCTGCGGCTATTATTTTCTTTCTGGCAGGATCCTTTTCCCTGTACAGGCCGCAAAGGATATTTTTCTGCACGGTCATGTTCGGGAATAGTGCAAAGTTCTGAAACAGGTAACCGACGTGCCGTTCCTGAGGAGGCAGATTGATGTGCTTTTCGCTGTCGAACAGTGTTACACCATCCAGCACAATGCGGCCCTCGTCCGGTTTTTCAATGCCGGCGATGCAGCGCAGCGTCATACTTTTACCGGAGCCCGAGGCACCGAGGAAACCGAGTACGCCGTCATGGGATTCAAACGCAATATCCAGCTTAAAGGCACCGAGATTTTTTCTGATATTTACAGAGAGGCTCATTAATAAGACCACCTTTCTGTCTTTTTCTTTTCCAGCATATTCACAGCCAGAAGCACTACGGCGGAAATCACAAGGTTGATCATAACCCACTTGAATGCCAGGGCGCTGTTATCCGTGCGCCACAGCTGATAGACCGTGGTGGAAATCGTAGCGGTCCGTCCCGGTATGTAGCCGGCAATCATGCTGGTGGCGCCATATTCGCCCAGTGCACGGGCAAAAGACAGCACGGCACCGGCAAGAATACCCTGCCGGCACGCGGGCATCCGGATCCGCCAGAAGATGTATGTATTCGGAAGCCCCAGGGTCTGCCCGGAAAAGGACAGCGTCTCGTCAAAGCTCTCGAATGCACCGCGTGCCGTGCGGTACATTAACGGGAAGGATACTACGGCGGCTGCAAAAACCCCGCTGTACCAGGTCATGACCAGCTTGATATTGAAGACATTCAGAAACCAGTTGCCGATGGGGTGATTCGGGCCAAGCATAAGGATCAGAAAAAAGCCGACAACGGTGGGCGGCAGTACCAGAGGCAGAGTTAAAAAGACGTCCAGGACACCCTTGATCAGCCGCGGCAGGCGTGCTACATAGTAGGCAGCAAAAACACCGCCGAAAAATACGATCACACCGGATATTGCCGCTATACGCAGGGAATTGTATAAAGGATACCAGTCCAAAAGAAGTACCCCTTTCTTTATGGGAATAGGCAGGGCAGTAATTATACCGCCCTGCCGGCTTCTGCTACAAATAATGAACCGGATTATGCAGCGGCATTGAATCCTGCTTTTGTAAACACGGCCATAGCCGCATCGGCCGTAAGATAATCGAGGAAAGCCCGGGCGTCCACTTTGTGGGCGGTCGTATTAATAAGTGCTGCAGGATATATTGCCTGTCCGCACATATCACTGGTGGCCTCTGCAACACTTGTCAGACCGGCGCTCAAAGCGTCGGTATAGTAGACAACACCGCAGTCAACCGTTCCCTGGGAGACCTGGGTGGTAACTTCCTTGACGTTGGTGCCGTAGCTCAGGACACCTGAGGAAGCAAGCTTGGCTTCATCCAGTTTGTAATAAGTCAGGATCTTCTGTGTGTACTGTCCCACAGGCACATCACTGTTGCCCATAGCCATCAGAATGCTTCCGTCTGTCAGGCCGGCGGCCATATCGTCAAAGCTTTTGATGTTTTTGGGATTTGCCTCGGGAACAACAAGGACGACTTTGTTTTCCAGAAGGTTGATACGGTTACCCTGCAGTACCAGATCCAAACCTTCGGTGTTCACAGCGGCGTCGGCCGTTTTGTCCATCTGGTTCATCTGCTTCTGCCCTGCGGAAATGAACAGGTCACACGAGGCACCTGCCTGGATCTGGGTCTTCAGGGTTCCTGAAGAATCAAAATTGAAGGTCAGAGTAACGTTGGGGTGGGCCGCCGTATACATGCTGCCGATTTCGTTCAGGGTCTCCGTCATGGATGCAGCAGCGAACACGATCAGTTCAACAGGTGCGGGGGCGGGGGTTGCTGCGGCAGG
>JGI24147J20444_1000684_pt1 | contig 19482 bp, 19 predicted proteins | sample BarGraIncub1133A_FD_20444 | JGI IMG/M metagenome (IMG submission 20444) | reverse complement strand
CAGAGTTTTATAAAAGATTTGAAAAGGGAACATTAGATCTTCCAGGTGAAGAGCTTGAGAGAACTATGTACGCAAAGACAATAGAATTTTTAAGGGGAAAAGGATATATACAATATGAGATTTCCAATTTTGCAATAAATAATAAGCAATGTAGACACAATTTAGTTTATTGGGAAATGAAAGAATATATTGGGTGTGGAGCTGCATCTCATTCATATTATGATGGTTTTAGGTATAGAAATGAAGAAAATATAGAAAAATATATTGAAAAAATAAATACACAAGGGATAGGATCAGAATGTCTAGCAATAGTAGAGAAAATAAAAAATTCCTTTAATGATGATATGGAAGAATTTATGTTCATGGGTCTTAGAAAAAATGTAGGCATAAGCAAAAGTGAATTTAAGCAAAGATTCCATAAAGATATAGATAGTGTTTATAGGGAAGCAATAAATAAATATACAAGTACTGGATTTATGAAGGAAAGTGAAGATAATATTTCTTTAACATATGAAGGTATAGAGGTATCTAATGTAATTATGGCAGAATTTCTACTATAACTCTTAGTAATATAAACAAGGAAAATAAAATATTACAAGCTAAGAGAAAAAAGAGTTTTACTTTTGATATGGCTTACTAGGAAATCAGAGAAAAACGTAGCATGAGAGTTCTATTATGGTATAAAAGCTATGAAATGTCTAAATTGAAAAATGAAGGTTATTGACAAATACAATAGTAAATGATATTTTAAATATATACCCGTTAGCACTCAACGGTGGTGAGTGCTAATAAAAGAGGTGATATTATGGAAATGGATGAAAGAAAAATTAAAATACTTCAGGCTATAATTACAGATTATATAAACAATGGTGAGCCTGTTGGATCCAGAACCATAGCTAAAAAGTATGATTTAGGTATTAGTTCAGCTACTATAAGAAATGAAATGTCAGACCTTGAAGAGATGGGGTATATAGAACAACTGCATACTTCATCTGGTAGAAAACCATCAGATAAGGGTTATAGATTATATGTTGATAGACTTATGGAACTTACAAAACTATCTACTGAGGAAGAGTATATGATCAAAAATCATCTTATTAATGTTGCGTTGTATGAGGTTGATAAAATTGTTAAGCAAGCAACTCAAATGCTTGCGCTTCTTACAAATTTGACATCTATAGTTAAGGCACCTTCTGTTCAAAAAAGCTGTATAAAATATATTCAGCTAATGGGTTTAGATGCTGGAAGTATTTTATTTATAATTATTACTGACAGTGGTATTATTAAAAATAATGTTATTAAAATTAGCAAACCTATTGATGGTACTGTCATAATAAAACTTACTAATATACTTAATTTTAGATTAGGAAAGCTCACAATTCAGCAGATAAATTTGGAAGTCATTAATAATTTGAAAAGAGATTTAGCTTTCTATGTGGAAATTTTTAATGGAATTATTCCAGCTTTATATGATAGTTTGTCTGGTGTTGAGTCTTCAGAAGTCTATATTCAGGGCGCCGCAAATATATTTAATTACCCAGAATATAATAATATTACTAAAGCACGTGAGTTTTTAGTTTTAGTAGACAATAAAGAAAGTATAAATAGTTTACTTGGTGCTAATGACATGAATGGTAATATTACAATCAAAATTGGCGGGGAAAATTTTGTTGAATGTGCTCGCGAATGCAGTATTATAACAGCTGTTTATAGTGTCTCTGGAACACCACTGGGATCTATTGGAGTTATTGGCCCAACAAGAATACCCTATGGAAAAGTTATATCTGTGTTAACTGAAGTAGTTAAAGAATTAAATGATAATATAGCTCAAATTTATAAGGAACCATAGATAAGATTTATATTTAAAAGATTTATTTTGAGCCAGAAATGGAGGAATGATTAAGTGGATACAAATAATGAAAATATTTTAGAAGATGAGAATACATCAGTGCCTAATACGGACCCAACAGTTGGAAAAACTGAAGGGGGTCAAAATGCTAAGGGTGAAACAGAAGGTTTTATAGATGAGTCTATATATGAAACTATAGAAGACGCTGAAATAGTAGAAGGGGAAGAGTTAGAAGATGAAGAATCTGAAGAACTTTTAGAAAGTGGAAAAGAAAAGGATATGAGAAAAAATAGAAAAAAATTAGAAGAAGAAAATAAAAAACTACAAGATGAGGTAGATTCTTTTAAGGATAAACTTTTAAGAACAACTGCTGAATATGAAAATTTCAGAAAAAGGACAGTAAAAGAAAAACAAAGCATATATACAGATTCTTGCGCTGATGTTTTGAAAGAAGTTCTACCAGTACTTGATAACTTAGAAAGAGCACTTTTGGTTGAAGGTTGTGGGGAAGAACTAAGAACTGGTGTGGAGATGACAGTAAAACTCTTTAATGGTGCATTTGAAAAATTAGGTGTTGAGGAATTAGCTTCAAGTGGCAAATTTGATCCAAATCTTCATAATGCAGTAATGCATGTTGAAGATGAACAATATGGAGAGAATGAAATAGTAGAAGTATTCCAAAAGGGATATAAAAAAGAAAATAAAATATTAAGACATAGCATGGTCAAAGTTGCAAATTAAAAAAACATTAAAAAGAATATAAATGTTGTAACAGTATAATGTTACGGTATAAAAGGAATATGAGGAGGAAATAATAATGGGAAAAATTATAGGAATAGATTTAGGTACAACAAATTCATGTGTAGCAGTAATGGAGGGTGGAGAACCCGTAGTAATTTCTAATTCAGAAGGCGCAAGAACTACACCATCTGTAGTTTCATTCCAAGCAAATGGAGAAAGACTAGTAGGTCAAGTTGCTAAAAGACAGGCAATAACAAATCCAGACAAAACAATAATGTCAATTAAAAGAGAAATGGGTACTGACCATAAAGTAAATATAGATGGAAAAACACATACACCACAAGAAATTTCAGCTTACATTTTGCAGAAAATAAAAGCAGATGCTGAAGCTTATTTAGGAGAAACAGTTACAGAAGCTGTAATAACTGTACCTGCATATTTCAATGATAGCCAAAGACAAGCAACAAAAGATGCAGGAAAAATAGCTGGACTTGACGTTAAGAGAATAATAAATGAACCAACAGCAGCAGCACTAGCTTATGGTTTGGATAAAATGGATGTTAACCAAAAAATATTAGTATATGATTTAGGTGGCGGTACATTTGATGTATCTATATTAGAACTTGGTGATGGTTTATTCGAAGTTAAATCAACTAACGGAAACACTAAACTTGGTGGAGATGACTTTGACCAAAAGGTTATGAATCACATTGCTGACACTTTTAAAGCAGATAATGGAATAGATTTAAGAAATGATAAAATGGCACTTCAAAGATTAAAAGAAGCTGCTGAAAAAGCTAAGATTGAATTATCATCATCAACACAAACAAATATTAATCTACCATTTATTACAGCAGATGCTACAGGTCCAAAGCACATAGATATGAACTTAACAAGAGCAAAATTTAATGAATTAACTCATGATTTAGTTAATTCAACAATTGAACCAATGAAAAAAGCACTTGCAGATGCAGGTTTATCACTTAATGAAATAGATAAAATTGTTCTAGTAGGTGGATCAACAAGAACACCAGCAGTTCAAGAAGCAGTTAAAAACTTTACTGGTAAAGATCCTTCAAAGGGAGTAAATCCAGATGAATGTGTTGCACTCGGTGCAGCAATCCAAGCAGGTGTATTAAGTGGAGAAGTTAAAGATGTATTACTACTTGATGTAACTCCATTAACACTAGGAATTGAGACTTTAGGTGGAATAGCTACTCCTTTAATTGAAAGAAATACTACAATTCCTGCTAAAAAGAGTCAAGTATTCTCAACAGCTGCAGATGGTCAAACATCAGTTGAGATTAACATTGTTCAAGGTGAGCGTCAAATGGCTGCAGGTAATAAGACTTTAGGAAGAGTTACTCTTTCTGGAATTGCAGCAGCACCAAGAGGAATACCACAAATAGAAGTTACTTTTGATATAGATGCTAACGGAATTGTTAATGTATCAGCTAAAGATAAAGGAACAGGAAAAGAAGCTAAGATTACAATTACAGCATCAACTAATTTAAGTGATGATGAAATTGATAAGGCAGTAAAAGAAGCAGAGAAATTTGCAGGAGAAGATAAAATTCGCAAAGAAGAAATCGAAGTTAAGAACAATGCAGAACAGTTAGTATATCAAACTGAAAAAAGCTTAACTGACCTTGGAGAAAAAGTATCTGAGGAAGATAAGAAAGATATTGAAGCTAAACTAGAAGCTCTTAAGAAAATTAAAGATGGAGACGATACTGAAGCTATTAAAAAATCCACTGAAGAGTTAACAGAAGCATTCTATGCAGTAACTACAAAAATATATCAAGCAGAAGCAGAATCAGCAAAAGCTCAAGGAGAAAATCCAGGAGAAAATCCAAAGAAGATGACAATGTGGTAGATGCTGACTTTAAAGTAGAAGAAGATGAAAAGAAAGAAGATAAATAATAAATAAAAAAACTAAATTAGGGAAGGGTAACTACCCTTCCCTAATTTTTATATGTCTTAATAAAAACAATATTATCAATAATTATATACAGACTATATAATAATAGGGGTTGAATTATTTTAAGTATTAGTTTATATTAAAGATTAGTTTATAGTATAGAAGTATATATATATTAGGTGGTGTAAAGCAAGATGGCAAAAAAAGATTATTATGAAACGCTTGGAATAGAAAGAAATGCTAGCGAGGAAGAAATTAAGAAAGCTTTTAAAAAAGGTGCATTAAAATACCATCCAGATAGGAATCCAGACAATAAAGAAGCAGAAGATAAATTTAAAGAAATGAATGAGGCATATCAAGTTTTATCTAACTCAGAGAAAAGATCAAGGTATGATCAATATGGGACAGCTGATGCTAATGGTGCAGGATTTGAAGGTGGCTCTGATTTTTCAGGCTTTGGTGGATTTGGTGATATATTTGGAGACATATTTGGGGGAGGATTTTCTCAAAGAAATCAGAACGGGCCAAGAAAAGGTGCAGATTTAGAATATAATCTGAATTTACGCTTTGAAGAGTCTGTTTTTGGGGTAGAAAAAGAAATATCTATAACAAGAAATGAAAAATGTGGTGAGTGTGGTGGTAGTGGTGCTAAAGCTGGTACTTCGCCTAAAACTTGTGATAAGTGTGGTGGCAATGGACAGATAAAGGTTCAGAGGAATACTGCTTTTGGAAGTTTCGCTAGCATGAGCACTTGTGATAAGTGTGGAGGACGCGGCCAAATAATATCTGAACCATGTAAAAGCTGTCACGGATCTGGAAAAGAGAGAAAAAACAGGAAAATTAAAATTGATGTTCCGGGTGGAGTTGATACTGGAAATGTTATGCCTTTAAGAGGGCAAGGAGAACAAGGCGAAAAGGGTGGTCCATCAGGAGATTTATATATAAATATTAGAGTAGCTCCTCATAAAAGTTTTAAGAGGAAGGGTATTGATATTCATATAGAATCTCATATAAGCTTTGGATATGCAGCAATGGGTACTGAAATTAAAGTGCCAACGGTAGATGGAGACGTTAAATACAAAGTTCCTGGGGGAACACAGTCTGGTACTGTATTTAGACTTAAAGGTAAAGGAATACCAAGGGTAAATGGACATGGACGCGGAGATCAATACGTAAAGGTTATTGTTGATATTCCAAAATCATTGAATGATAAACAAAAGGATGCTTTAAAAGCATTTATGGANGCTAGTGGTGAGAAGGTGGATTTTTTAGATGATAATAAAAAATCTTTCGTGGATAAAATATTAGGTAAATAATAAAAAACTCCGTTTTGTAAAACGGAGTTTTTTATTATAAATNAGGAGGATTNCAATGAATAAGGACTGGATTGAAGTAACTATAATAACGAGCAGTGAGGCAGTTGAGGCAGTTTCTGCAATGCTATATAATACTGGAGTNGAAGGAGTTTCTATTTTAGACCCTTTAGATTTAATTTTTAGGCGAGATCATACTACAGATTGGGACTATTTTGATGAAACTATTATAGATACAAAGAGTGGGGTTGTTATCAAGGGATATTATAAAGAAGATGAAAAATTTGAAGATCACTTAGAGGAAATTAAAATAGGAATAAATAATTTGCCAAGCTTTGGATTAGATAAAGGCGCTGGATCTGTTACGGCGCAAAAGGTTAATGAAGAAGATTGGGAGAATAACTGGAAAAAATACTATAAACCAATAAAGGTAGGAGAAAAGATAGTTATAAAGCCTATATGGGAAAAGTACAATAAAAATCCTGAGGAAATAATTGTAGAGTTAGACCCAGGTATGGCTTTCGGAACAGGTTCTCATGAGACTACTAGGATGTGTATAAAAGCGCTTGAGAGGCACGTAAATAAAGATTCAACGGTTTTTGATATAGGAACAGGTTCAGGAATACTATCTATTTCTGCTGCTAAGCTAGGGGCTAAAAACACCATAGGAGTCGATCTTGATCCGGTGGCAGTTGATTCTGCAAAGCAGAATGTTAGTTATAATGATATAAGTAATATTCAAATTTTATATGGAAACTTAATGGATGTAGTAGAAGGAAAGGCTAATATAATTATTGCAAATATTATGGCTGATATAATTATTTTTCTGACAGATCAAGTCAAGGAATTTATAGAAGAAGGTGGATATTTTATATCTTCAGGAATAATTTTAAGTAAAAAGGATGAGGTAATAAATAAGCTAACTAAGTGTGGTTTTAAAATTGAAGAAATAAATATAGAGGGTGAATGGGTTTGTATAGTTGCAAAGTTATAATTAATTATAAAAATAAACTAGCATATTCAATAATATTTATCTAAATATGCAAAGTCTTAAGGGAGAATAAATTATGCATAAATTTTTTGTGTCAAAAGACAGTATCGATGGAAATAATGCGGTTATTGATGGTGAGGATGTAAAACATATATATAGGGTATTAAGACTTCAAGTTGGTGACAAGGTAAGTGTCAACAACTCTGAAGGTAAAGAATATGTAGGAGAAATAACCTTTATTGATAAAAATGAAGTAAACATAAATCTTTTAGAAGAAAGGTCTATAAATAATGAAAGCCCTGTTGAAGTTTATTTATACCAAGGCATTCCTAAATCTACAAAAATGGATTTAATTGTTCAAAAAAACACAGAACTAGGGGTTAAAGCAATAACACCTATAATTACAGAGAGAGTAGTTGTTAAAACCGAGCTTAAGGAGTATAAGAAGGTAGATAGATGGAATAGAATAGCTCTTGAAGCTTGTAAACAGTGTAAAAGAAGCTTGATACCTCAAATCAATGTTCCTATTGAATTTGATAACTTGATTGAAGAATTAAAACATATGGATTTAGTGGTAGTTCCTTATGAAAATCAGAAAGGTTATGGTATAAAAAAATTAATAGAAAACATAGAAAAAGATAGCATTAATAAAGTTGCTATTGTAATAGGGCCAGAGGGTGGGTTTGCTGATAGCGAAATATTAAAACTTAAAGAAATAGGATCAGAAATTGTCACTTTGGGACCGAGAATACTTAGAACAGAAACAGCAGGGTTTACGTGTTTAAGTCTTATAATGTATGAATTGGGAGATTTGGGAGGAACCGTCGAATGAAAGTTGCAATAGCTACCTTAGGGTGCAGGGTAAATCAGTATGAATCAGAAGCTATGATAGAAAAATTCATTAGAGAAGGATATGAAGTAGCAGGATTTCATGAGTTTTCAGATGTGTATGTTATTAATACTTGTACTGTTACAAATATGAGTGATAAAAAGTCAAGACAAATGATAGGGCGCGCGAGAAAAGAGAATAGTTTAGCCGTTATTGCAGTGGTTGGATGTTATGCACAAATAGCGGCAAGCGAGGTTGCAAGTATTGAAGGCGTTGATGTAGTTTTAGGTAGTCGAAACAAAGGGGATATTGTTTATTGGGTAAATAGATATAGCGAAGAAAAGAAACAAGTTATTGAGGTTAGTGATGTTCTTAAAAACAAGGTATTTGAAGATTTGAATATTAAAGAATATAAAGATAGAACAAGGGCCTTTGTAAAAATTCAAGATGGTTGCAATAGATTTTGTTCATATTGCTTAATACCTTACGCAAGAGGGGCAGTATGTAGTAAATCACCTGAAAAAATAATATCAGAAGTTTATGAACTCGCTGCAAATGGATTTAAAGAGATACTTTTGTCGGGCATTCATATAGCATCTTTTGGATTAGACTTGGAAGGAAACTGGAATTTGGTTCGAGTTTTAGAGGAAGTTAATAAGGTTCCTGGTATTGAAAGAATTAGAATAGGGTCAATAGATCCCACATTTTTCACTGAGGGTGTCATCGAGAAGATAGTATCATTAAAGAAACTATGCCGTCATTTCCACCTCTCACTTCAAAGTGGATGTGATGAAACCCTTAAGAGGATGAATAGAAGGTATTCAGCACAGGAGTATAAAACGGTAGTTGAAAATCTTAGGAGAAGCATTGATGGAGTATCTATAACTACTGATGTAATTGTAGGTTTCCCTGGGGAAACAACGGAAGAATTTAATGAAACTTATGCATTCTTAAAGGAGTTAGAATTATCAAAAATGCATATTTTCAAGTATAGTCCAAGAAAAGGAACTAAAGCAGCTGGAATAAAAGAGCAAATTGATGGGAATATAAAAGAAGAAAGAAGTCACAAACTTATAACACTTAACAATGTGCTGGAAAAAAAGTATATAAAAAAATTCGATGGCAAAGTTATGAAAGTTCTATATGAGATAAAACCTAAAAATAGTTCATTAAAATACGAAGGCTACACCGACAATTATATAAAGGTTATTACAGAAAGTTCTAAGAATATAGAGTGTGAATTTCATATGACTAAACTTATAGAATGTCAAAGTGATCATATAATTGGAGAAATTCAGTGAGAATTATAATTTTTTAAATTACAAGGCGGATTCAGCAGGAGAATAAAATTTTATGTTGAATAGTATGTTATAGGACGAATAGTGCAATATAAAATTAATGGGAGGTGATTATGTGGAAAAGGAAGATTGTATTTTTTGTAAAATTATAAAAAAGGAAATACCTTGTGAAATGGTTTATGAAGATGATGAAGTTCTAGGGTTTAAAGACATAAGTCCTGAGGCTCCTGTACATGTTATAATTATTCCAAAGCAGCATATTAATGACTTAAATTGCCTAAAACAAGATGAATCAGCAATAATAGGTCATATATTTATTGTTGCTAAAAAGATTGTAAAAACATTAGGAATTGATGAGAGTGGTTATAGGATTGTTACTAATTGTGGCGAGCAAGGCGGTCAAACCGTTAAGCATTTACATTTTCATTTATTGGGGGGAAGGATGCTTAAGTGGCCACCTGGTTAGAATATAAGGTTCACTCAACAAAAAAAATGTTAAATAATATATAATAAAATAGCAATGAAAATGTTGACATAATGTAAAAGTGTGTTGTATAATAAAAAATGTGCTATTTAAGCCCCGCATTAGCTGCTTTTAAATTGAATTGAGCTAGCGGAGGGAGGGATAATGATGTCAGAAATTAAGGTTGGAACAGACGAAACCATAGAGAATGCTTTAAGAAGGTTTAAGAAAAAGTGCGCAAGAAGTGGAGTGCTCGGAGAAGTAAGAAAAAGAGAACACTACGAAAAACCAAGCGTTAAGAAAAAGTTGAAATCAGAAGCTGCAAGAAAGAGAAAATTTAAATAGAATTTTTGAAAATGGAATCAAGCAAGATTTAGTTTATAAAACAAAAAAATCTTGTTAGAACACCTTCCTCAGCAGTTAACTAAAACAGAAATAGAGCTATTCATAGAGGCAGTGGTGTAATTGGGGGATAATGGTATAAGAATGGAAAAAATTATGTTTGCCTTATTGCTTAAAGTTACGGGCAATGCAGATGGTAAGCTTATTAGTAAAATAGTAGAATAACTTTTTAATAAATGAAAGACTCAGCGTTTGCTGAGTCTTTTTTTTATTGAAAATAAATTATAAAATTTAAAAACAGTAATTTCTTAGTCTCTTACTTCATAAAGTTAATATGAAGTATTTTGTGAGGTGAGTATTATGGATAATAAATTTTATAAAGCAAAAGAAGTTGTAGCCAGTAAGTTAGATTTTCCAAGAGATATACTATTAGATTTACCCAAAATCACTATTTTGTCTAATAATGAAATAAATATAGAAAACCATAAGGGTGTAGTAGTTTTTGAAGAAGAGCAAATAAAAATAAATTCAAATGTGGGTCCTATTTCAATATATGGAAAAGATTTTAAAATATTATTTATAGGAGGAAACACGATAACTTTGAGCGGTAACTTTAAGTCTGTTGTGTATGAAAATCATGAATAATTTTAAAAAATATAAAAAAGGAATTATTACAATGGAAATCCAGTCACTGATACCAGAAAAATTCATAAATCTACTATGGAAAAATGGTGTTGTTGCAAAAAACATAAAAAAAATCAACATAACAACTATAAGTTTAGAAGTGAGGTTAAGTGATTATGGCGAAATTAGTAAAGTGGCAAAACGAACAAATACTAGGGTTAAAATTATCGGAAGGAGCGGGCTGTCATTCTTTATACTAAAATTGAAAAGTCGATCTGCACTTTTATTTGGAGTAGTTTTATTTGGGGGTATAATATATTATTTGTCCACATTTGTATGGAGTATAGAGATTAACACGGAAAATTATATAAGTCCTTATGAATTGCGAAGTCAAATTAAAGGGTTTGGAATAAGGCCAGGACTTAGAAAAAAAGATATAGATGTATATGCTTTAGAAAATAAAATCACAAGAAGTAATGATGAAATAATGTGGGTAAAGGCAAGGATTGACGGGGTCAAACTAAAAGTTGATGTAATAGAAAGACAATCACCACCTATTATAACGAGTAATCCAAACCCATGTAATTTAATAGCTAGCAAGGATGGAATAGTGGCTAGGGTATTTACAACCGAAGGTACACCCGTTGTGACGAGTGGACAAGTAATACAAAAGGGAGATATATTAGTTAAGGGAGAGCAAGGGAAGGAAGGTAGTGTTTATCCTGTGCATGCAGAAGGCGAAGTTATAGCAAGAACCTTTTACGAGGAGATTAAAGAAGTTCCTTTAAATAAGATTACAAAAGTTAAAACTGGTAACAGTATAACAAATTTATATATTAAATTTGCAAATAAAAAAATATATCTTAAAAATAGCATAATTCCATATGGTAATTATGATAAAATAGAAAATAGCAATAAACTTGTAAATAAGGAAACCTATTATGAAGTTGAGGAAAAAAATATACCTGCTGATTCGACTAAGATATTAAAAGAAATATCATCTAATATTTTAAAGAAATTAGATAAAAGTGTAAAGGTTGTAGATAAAATTGAAAATGTTAAAAAGGAGAAAGATAAATATTTAATTAAGGTGCTTATTGTTGCTGAAGAAAACGTTGCGTCAGAGGGAAGTATATTGCCCGAAAAAACTAGTGAGCCCAAATAACATAGTTTATAAGGAAAAAATAGTGTATAAAAATTAATTTTAGTTTACTCGAGAAGAAAAAGGTTGGGAGAAGATATGAAAAATCTTAGAGAACTTATCAAACTTAATAAAGCAAAACCATATTTGGTTTTTATAGTCACTGCAGTTATAATGTATTCAATTTTAGTAACCGCATTAGTCCCTAAAAGGTATACCTTAAACATTGGGGATATTGCAAATGTAGACATAAAAGCTCCTAGAGAAGTTGAAAATGAATTATCCACAGAAAGTAATAGAACAAAGGCTGTAGAAAGTGTAGGAGCTAAAACAATTAAAATCCCTGTAAATGAGAAGGCTATAGAGAATATAGGTAATTTATTTTCTAAGCTAGGTCAGTTAAATAGTGATAGCACTAGTAATTCATCTACGAATAATAATGGAAGCTCAAGTGATAAAGTATTATCAGAAAAGGACAAAATAGATTCACTCAAAAGTAAAAATTCAATTTCTAATTTTACCTATGAGAACTATCAGACTTTAATAAGTTTAAGCAGTAAAGATGCTAATGAATTGGAAAAATTCCTTAAATCCACGATGACAACACTTTATGATTTAACCACAATAAATGAAAATAAACCAGAAGAAATTGTCATGGCACAAGGTATCATTGCGACAGCTTTTAACAACTCAAATTTCCCGAAGAATATAAGAGAAATAGGAATGTCTATTGCAAATGTAGAAGTTCATCCTAACACAATATATGATGAAAAAGGTACAGCCCTATTAATAGAGGAAGCGAAAAATAGCGTTAAACCTGTCATGATCAAGAAGGAACAGATTATTGTAAAAGAGGGGGAGCCAATAACCGCGGATCAAAAGGCAGTTTTAGAATCGTTAGGACTCTTAGATAATACCAATAATTTTGAATGGTCATTATATTTAAGTTTAGCAGCGCTTGTCTGCCTCGTAATTTTACTTCAATGGTATTATTTATATAAATACTATCCGAAAATATTTAATGATATAAAAAAGATAATTATGCTTAGTATCCTTAGTATAATAGCTATATTGTTTGCAAGAGTATTAGGTATAATATCCTTGTTTGTAATTCCACTAGCCTGCGTACCTATGATTATGGCCATCTTAATTAATGATGAGGTATCAATAGTTTTAAATATTCTTAACTGCATTTTAATTAGCGTTGCGGTTAACTTTAATTTTGAAATTACAATACTTGCTGCGTTGAACTCCGTTGTGGGGGTAATGTTGCTTAAGAAAATGCAACAAAGAAACGATATATTATATTCATCTATATTTATTGCAACTATAAACTTAATGGTTTATCTATCTATGGGTTTTTTGCTAAGCAATAGTATAATTGAGGTTTTAAAAAAAGCAGGAATGGTGTATTTTGCAAGCCTCATATCGGGAGTACTTACTATAGGGTTTTTACCATTTTTCGAAAGTTTTTTTGATATAGTAACTACAGTGAAACTTTTAGAACTATCTAACCCCAATCACCCACTGTTAAAAAGACTACTTTTAGAAGCACCGGGAAGTTATCATCATTCTGTGCTTGTGGCTAACCTTGCAGAGGTTGCAGCAGAAACAGTTGGTGCAAATCCAGTTCTTACAAGGGCTTCTGCATATTATCATGATATTGGCAAGATAAAGAGACCTTATTTCTTCAAAGAAAATCAATTAGGAAATGATAATCCGCATGATAAAATAACTCCCTCAACATCATGGTACAACTTTAGTTAAGTATTTTTACGTTACCATGAAAAATTCAAGTGATAATCCAGATGAAATTAAAGAAGAAGATTTTAGATACAAAGGACCTAACCCTGAGAGTAAGGAAGCGGCAATTATAATGCTGGCAGATGCAGTGGAAGCAGCTGTAAGATCAATTCCAAATCCTACAAAGGGTAAAATCGAGGAAATGGTTAACAATTTAATAAAAAGTAGACTTAATGATGGGCAGTTAGATAATTGTGATTTAACTTTAAAAGATCTAGAAAAGATTCGAGCGTCATTTCTCAAAGTACTTTCAGGAATATATCATGAGAGAATAGAGTACCCGTCAGAAAAATGGCAAAAGGATAAAGAACGTGAAAATAAATAATGGCGAAATATCATGTGGACAAACATTTGTCATCTATTTTAATGTGGCTAAGTAGAGGAGAAAAATAAGTATGATTTTTATTGATAATAGGCAAAATAAAATTGAAGTTACAGATGAACTTGAAACTGCTATAAAACATGTAATTGAGTATACACTTAAAGAAGAAAAACTTTTAATAGAAAATGAAGTAAGTGTTATTTTTATTGATAATGATAAAATCAGAGAAATAAATTTAAAGCAACGGGGAATAGATAAAATAACAGATGTACTATCCTTTCCGATGTTACATTACCCTGAAAACAAAGTTTTTAAAGATGTGTATATAAATTATCAATTTGACCAAAGTGATTTATATGATAAAAAACTAGTAGTTGGTGATGTTGCAATATCCCTTGAGAGAGCTAAACATCAAAGTGAAGAATTTGGGCATTCATTTACTCGTGAATGTGCCTATCTCACAGTGCATTCAATTTTGCACTTGTTAGGGTATGACCATATGGAGCAAGAAGAAAAGAATATTATGAGGAAAAGAGAAGAGGAAATATTAAAAAATTTTAAAATATCTAGATAAAATATATTTAGGGTTATCACATATGGCTTATTTTATGAGAATATTTTTAAAGGTGGTTAAATATGAAAGTTAAGAAATTAGTTGATAGTTTTAATTATGCTATTGAGGGAATCATATACTCAATTCGCACACAAAGAAATATGAAAATACATATGTTAACCACTNTACTCGTGCTTACCGCTACGTTTTTTTATGATTTNTCTAAGATAGAGCTTTTAATTATCACAATAACTATAACCTTGGTAATAGTGGCTGAAATGATAAATACAGCAGTAGAGTGTGCAATAGATGCTACAACAAATTTTTATCACCCACTAGCCAAAATTGCTAAAAATGTTGCTGCGGGTGCGGTTCTTGTAACTGCTATAAATTCAATTTTGGTAGCTTATGTTATATTTTGGGATAGAGTAACTCCACTTAATAGGACAGTAATGTTAAAACTTAAAAGATCCGATCCTCACATGATTTTTTTAATACTAGTTATAGTTTGTATTGCGACTGTTATAGTTAAGGCAATATATGGTGAGGGAACTCCCCTTAGAGGTGGTATGCCAAGTGGTCATGCTACTATAGCTTTTTCGGTTGCGACAACAATAACATTATTAAGTAATGAGCCTTTAATCATGGTGTTATCATATCTTATAGCAGTAATTGTTGCACAAAGTAGAGTAGATTCAGAAATCCATTCTATCATAGAGGTGGTTTTTGGTGGTGTATTTGGAACCTTATTAACATTATTACTATTTAAAATTTTAGGATAATTAATTTCCTTTATTATAAATATAAACACATTAAATATAATTATAATATTATTGAAATACTAACAATTAGTGATATAATTGGTATACGTGATTTTCCGCAAATATGTGATTTTTCACTTATACGTCATGGTTTATATATAAATTATTTGTATGGGAGTGTACTTATGGATTATAAAAGATTATCTAAGATTGCAATAGATGCTAGAGAAAATGCATATGTACCTTACTCGAAATTTAAGGTAGGAGCAGCAGTCTTAACCGCTGATGGGTCAATATATACAGGGTGTAATATAGAAAATGCTTCCTACGGTGCTACTAATTGTGCCGAGAGAACTGCAATTTTTAAAGCTATATCTGAAGGGCATAAAAAAATTAAAGCTATTGCTATAGTCGGAGATATGTCAACAAATACATACCCTTGTGGTATTTGCAGACAAGTTATAGCAGAATTTGCTACAAAGGATGTTCAAATTATATTGGTAAAAAATGAAAAAAATTATATAATTAAGACCATGGATGAAATATTGCCAGGTGCTTTTACTAAAGAAGATTTATTAAAGTAAGTTAGAAATTACTTAAGATAATTAGAAGGAGGATATATGTTTAAATCAGGATACGTAACTATTATAGGACGTCCTAATGTAGGTAAATCTACATTAATAAATTATATTATGGGGGAGAAATTATCAATTGTGTCTAATAGACCCCAAACTACAAGAAATAATATACAAACCATTTTAACTACTAAAGAATCTCAAATAATATTTGTAGATACTCCAGGAATGCATAAACCTAGACATAAACTAGGAGAATATATGGTTAAAGTAGCAAAGCAATCTGCGAGTGAAGTAGATGTTATATTATTTATAACTACACCAGGAGATGAAATTGATAAAGGTGATATGCATATTCTTGAACAGTTTAAAGATACTAAGATACCTGTGTTTTTATTAGTTAATAAGATTGATGAGAATACTCAAGAGAGGGTAGCTAAAACTGTTCAAGGTTATTCTGAGTATTTTAATTTTAAAGAAATAATACCAATTGCTGCTATAAAAGGTAAGAATGTTGACATAGTTACTAAACTTGTAGAAGAGAGCATGCCAGAAGGCCCGTTATATTACCCAGAAGATATGATTACAGATCAGCAAGAAAGATTCATCATTACTGAAATTATAAGAGAAAAAGCTTTGAAATTATTATCACAAGAAGTGCCACATGGAATAGCAGTAGAAATTATTTCTATGAAAAGNGATAAAAAAGAGATCTACAATATTGAAGTTAACTTGCTTTGTGAAAAAGATTCTCATAAGGGTATAATAATAGGAAAAGGCGGAAANACCCTAAAACAAATTTCTACTTATGCAAGGCAAGATATAATGAAATTATTAGGGGAAAACATACATCTAAGATTATGGGTAAANGTCAAGAAAGAATGGAGAGATACTTCAAGTATACTTAAAGAGCTTGGATATAAGTAGGGGATGATTTTCTGTCAATTTTAAAAACTAGAGCAATTGTAATAAAAACACAAGAGTTTAAAGAAAGTGATAAGTTAGTTTGGTTATTTACTGAAGAGTTTGGTAAAATAACAGCAATAGCTAAGGGAGCAAGGAAAAATAAGAGCAGATATATCTCATCAACCCTTCCTTGCTGCTACGGCGAATTTGTACTTTTTAAAGGTAAAAATTTATATACAATAAATGAAATCACAATTATAGATTCTTTTCAGCAATTATTAAGAAATCTAGACACCATTACATATGCCTCATATTTTAATGAATTAATTGATATTGCGATGGAAAATGATGATGTCAATAAAGAACTTTTTAGAGATTTAGTTTCATCTTTTTATTTTATAAAAAATGATGTTATGGACATTGAGATTCTAGCGAGGGCGTTTGAATTAAGAATTTTAAAGGCAACAGGTTATTCATTAAATTTTAACGAATGTGTTAAATGTAGAAAAAAAATAACTATATCTAATAATATTGATTTAGCATCCTACGGTCCAATTTGTAAAGATTGTGAAAAATTAAATAGTATATTTATATCAAGCCCTGCATATAATACATTAAAATTCTTAAACAATTTTGGTATGGATAAAATTAATAGAATTATTGTTTCCCAAACCTCTAAGCTTGAGTTATATAAAGTTTTATCTTTTATAATCTCACAAAATTATACAAGGAAGCCAAGGAGTTTAGAAATGTTTAACTATTTAACAACATTTCAGAAGGAAAGTCACCCACTTTTATAAGTGGTGTTGCAAATTATAAGGAGGATGATTTTAATGGCAGAAATTACACTTGAGAAGATTGACATCATTAAAGAGAGAACAGGAGTTTCATACACTGATGCTAAGGAAGCATTAGAAGAATGTGATAGTGATGTAGTCAATGCTTTGATTTATATTGAAGCAAAACAAAAAAAATCAAATAAATTTAATATGGATGAAATGTATACTACTAAGGATGAGTTTTTTTCTTGGATTAAGGATATAGTTAAAAAAGGCAATGTATCAAGGATAAAAATAAAAAAAGATCAAATTGTAGTAATAGATATTCCTGTCAATGCTGGTATTGCAGCGGGCCTATTTGGATTAATATACCCAGCGCTTATTGCTATAGGATTACTCACTGCAGTATTAACAAAGGTTACAGTTGAAGTAACAAAAGCAGATGGAAGCGTTGAAGTTATTAATACTATTATTAAAAATACAGTTGATGATGTAGTAAATAAAATGAGCGATATAAGTGATGATGTAATAGAAAAATTTAATGAAACAAAAGACAGTTTTACCAAAAGTAGCAAAGAGAATAAAGATAGTCAAGATTATACGGATTCCAATAATGAAAATGTATATCAATATACTGTGAAATTTAACGAACAAGAACAGGAAAAAGAAGAAAAAGAGGAAGAAAAGAAAGAAGAGAAAGAGCAAGAATAATATTGTTTCTTTTTTTCTTTTATTAAAATTACGACTAATATAACTAATACCATCGTAAAAGCCAGCAACTAATAGTTGTTGGCTTTTACGATGGTATAAAGCTAAGTATTTAACAAAAAAAGTGATTAAAAGTCCTTCATTTCATTGTAAAAACGTGTTATAATATTATAAATGGCATGTAAAATTCTAGAAAAATGTTGGGTTAATGCAAACGTTTATATTTTAAATATATACCATTTTTCACCTATCATCATATGTCATATATCATTTATAATCGAAGGAGTTGTGTGCAAATGGAAAGTAAAAAGTATGTTTACCTTTTTAGCGAAGGAAATATTTCAATGAAAAATCTTTTAGGCGGAAAAGGTGCGAACCTTGCAGATATGACGAGCCTTGGAATTCCAGTTCCTCAGGGATTTACAGTTACTACAGAAGCTTGTAATAAATACTATGAGGATGGCGAATTAATAACATCTGAAATTGTTAGCGAAATTCATGCTAAAATGACTGAACTTGAAAATATTACAGGTAAGAAGTTCGGAAGTTTAAAAAATCCATTACTTGTATCAGTTAGATCTGGCGCAAGAGCATCAATGCCTGGTATGATGGATACAATCTTGAACCTTGGATTAAATGATTCTACTGTAGAAGTTTTGGCAAAAGAAACAAATAACCCAAGATTTGCTTATGATTCTTACAGAAGATTTATCCAAATGTTTGCTGACGTTGTTATGAACGTTGAAAAAAGAAACTTTGAAAATATTATGGATAAGATGAAGGAAGAAAAAGGCGTAAAATTTGATACAGAATTAGATGCTAATGATTTAAAAAAATTAGTAATACAATTTAAAGAATTCTACAAAGAAAATCAAGGTCAAGAATTTCCAAGTGACCCAGCAACACAATTAATAGAGTCCATTTCTGCAGTATTTAGATCATGGGATAATCCTCGCGCTATAGTATATAGAAGATTAAATGATATCCCAGGTGCATGGGGAACAGCAGTAAGTGTTCAAGAAATGGTATTTGGTAACAAAGGTGATACATCAGGAACGGGCGTTGCTTTCTCAAGAAATCCATCAACTGGGGAAAAAGAAATATTTGCTGAGTACTTAATGAATGCGCAAGGTGAAGACGTTGTTGCAGGAATAAGAACACCACAAGATATATCAATGCTTGCAAAAGACATGCCAAAAGTATATAGCGAATTCATGGGAATTGTTAACACTCTTGAAACCCACAATAAAGATATGCAAGACATGGAGTTTACAATTGAAGATGGAAAATTATACTTTTTACAAACAAGAAACGGTAAGAGAACTGCACAAGCTGCTTTAAAAATTGCGGTAGAACTAGTTGAAGAAGGATTGTTAACAAAGAGAGAAGCACTTATGAAGGTTGAACCAAAACAACTTGATACATTACTTCACCCTAACTTCGATGGAGCTTCACTTGCAAAATCTATAGTTATAGCTAGAGGCTTACCAGCATCTCCAGGAGCTGCATTTGGTAAAGTTTGCTTTACAGCTGAGGATGCAAAATCTAGACACGAAGCGGGAG
>JGI24147J20444_1000674_pt1 | contig 19721 bp, 19 predicted proteins | sample BarGraIncub1133A_FD_20444 | JGI IMG/M metagenome (IMG submission 20444) | reverse complement strand
AAATCAAGGACTCAACCGTCAAATACGACGGATGTGTTCCGTGCTGGATTATCGTATCGTTCGGCTTAAACGCGAACGTATCATGAATATCAATTTAGGCAGTCTTCCGAAAGGAAAATGGCGTAAATTGACACCGGATGAACTCAGCGGCATGCTGGCGATGTTGGATAAAGAGGAATAAAAAAAGAAGCCGAAGCTTCTTTTTTGTTGGTTTATTCGACATCTTGCAGAAGCGGAATGATTCTTGTTTGGATACGCAACATCCAAACGATCAGTAAAACATGAAGTACATCATTCTCATTGAACAAAATACCGGTACTTTGATAGAGTTGTGATCCTATCCCATAATATAAATAAACAAGGTAGATGATGTTGATCAATAGAAAGAAATACCACGTATTCATAATCCGCCGGTTCATCAGACTGCGATATTGACGGGCACGTCTTTTGGTGAGTAAGATGAAGATCAAGATATTCGGTAATAAGAACACCAATAGGCATTCATAAGAGACCAAGAAACGATCGCATGTTAAGATTCCGCCGACGATCAATCCTGTGTAGATAACGCTGCTGTGATAGGGTATAAACGTTTATTCCTCATATCGAATCCTCTTTTTCGGCTGACCGTTCTATTGTTTATTATACACTGAATCTATTTGTGAATAAAAAATGAATGTATCAAATAAGTGTAGTTTTAAAGGATATATTCAATGTTTTCATTGAAATTCTTCGACTGTTTTTCGATATTTTTAGTTCATATTGATTATTACTGATATTTTTTGACAATACTTTACTTCAAAGCCAGAATATACGGAATCTAAAGGTATTGACAGACTAAAAAAAGAGCGTAATATGAACATTGTTCAGGAGGACACGAATCATGAATAAAACCATCACTTCAAAAGACCTGTTATTGAACGCAGCCAAAGAGATCGCTCAGCAAGAAGGGTTTGAAAACCTCAGTNTTCGCGGAGTCGCCGCTAAATGCGGAGTTTCCGTCGGTTCGATCTATAATTACTTCCCTGATAAGTCTGCCATGATCCATTCGATCATTGATGATTTTTGGCTGTCTGCGATACAGGAAATTACGATCCGGTCAATATCCTCCTACAATTTTCTGGATGTCTTCCAACAAACATTTGAACAATTTCATCGGTATCTGTCCGGTTTTGATTCTGATTGGCTTCGCCAGATCGCATTCTTAGGGGATACGAATCAACCCAACAGTGAATCGGCGCATTTCATCCAATTGAGTGAGCACTTTATGCGCGCACTTGATTCGGATTCTTCGGTATCCGATACGCTTTGGACATCGGACTTTACACAGGCTGATTTTGTGTTGTTTGTGTATGAGAATATGATCATGATGTTGCAGCGGGAGTTGGATGACTGTTCCTATTTTGTGAAGCTGTGTGCACGTATCCTCTATAAATAAAAAATAGGCACCTCAGAGTGCCTATAATTTCATAAATTTTTCAACATCCAAGACAAATATCGTAGCTCCGCCGACTTGTACTTCAATCGGGAACGACGCATATCGACCGATATCGTACGAGGCTGTCGATGGAACGATCTCTGTCCGGCGTTTGCTTTCTTCACCGATCAATGCGATACATTTTTCTACCAGATCGTCTTCGGTACCGATGATCAACGTTGTATTACCGGCACGTAAGAATCCGCCTGTAGTGGCTAAACGCGTTACCTGAAAATTCTCTTTTGTCAGGGCATTGGATACACTTGAACTATCATCATTCGATACAATGGCCAGAATCAGTTTCATGATATTTCCTCCTCGATTGTACCTACATTATACCACAATTCAGTATCAGGTGAAATTTCATGCCAATGAAATTAGTAACACATTCGGGAGTCCGCAGAAGTCTTCTTTCATGCGATATACACTTCTGTGGATTAATTAATTCTATTTTCTTCTTTTATATCGACAATAACTATCATTACTCTATCCAATTAATATAGCGGCGTGTGATTTCAAAAGTTCCATGGAACTGAAATTTTCGATCTAGGTATTTGCAAATAGAATGAGTCATGGAACCTGTAAATAGCATACCAAGAATTGTGCCTAATCCGACAGCTGTCAAATGGCCTAGAAACCAAAATGATAAAATTGTTGTTATCAAAACACAAATAAAATCGAATATTGTTTTTACATACTGAACCGAAAGATTGGACCATTCACAAATATCTCTTACAAAATTATCGAAAGGTAAAACTGGCAACTTACATTTCAGAAAGAGACTTGCTCCTATTGCTATAAAAGTAAATCCTATGAAAAAATATATTATGCGGAAGAAATATGTATTCGGCCATAAGTCAATAAACTGATTATAAAAGTCTATAAAGTTACCGAACAAGTAGGCCAGTACGAATGAACCAACATAGCTGATTTTAGGTTTATGCGTTATTATGATCAGCAATATGATTGTTAGTGCCTGAATTAGAAAATTCCAAGTTCCAAATGATATCTGTGATACAATCTTGCTTAACACTAACGGTACTGATGATAGTGTCGAAATACCAAAATCACTCTTCGCTAGCAAACTTACACAAAAGCTATTTAGCAATAGTCCAATCAACAAGGCAAGTTCACTGGAGAATTGCTTTTTATTTTTATTCATTAGCCCATCAAGGCTACGGCTATGGGATAACCGATGAATACCGTTACTAGTACCGACATAAACATTTGTGTAAATCCATATTTCATCAACTCAATCGTGTTAGTCCAACCGGTTCCACCAGCTATTGCTACACATGGCATAGCTGGTGGTGTTGCAAATGCGTAAGCAGCCATCATACCGATGATAGAAACAACCGCAGGTGTGCTAACAGCACCTTTAGTCGAAAGAGTTATTGGAATCGCAATAGCAGTAACCACTGTTACCGTAACCATATTTGATGATAAATTCGTTTGAAGCGCTGCCCAAACCGTAAATAGTAATACGAGAGCTATTGGAATTAGTGTCGCTGTAACCGGTGAAATTGATGCTGACAAGAATTTTGTCAACCCGATATCTGTATTTGTTATTGCTGAACCCAGTGCTAAAGTTGAAGCACACATGATCAAGCTGACCCACGTCACTCCTTTACTCATCGCTTCTCCGAAATTCATAAGCGGTTTACCTTTGTCGGTAATAATCGATAATGCTACCACTCCTAACAAAGGTGGAAGAGCCGTACCAAACGAATCTACATAATTAGCTAAAGTCGGGAAGATTGGTTTGATTAATCCCGGTGCTACCCAAAGAACGATAATAATTGCGAAAATTAACAGAATTAACTTTTCAGCACGTTCCATTGGTTTGAACTCTTCTTTTAAAGAATCTAAATTCAATCCTCTTATTATCGACATATCTGGATTAAGAATGAATCTGAACATCACTACCATCAAACCTGCAGAAATTAAGCCAACAGGAATTGCAAATCCCATATATGAAGCATAGCTGATTGTTAGTTTCGTAGCTGTTTGATAATAACCCATTGCCATCAGTGAAAAAACATGCGCAATCGGAGTCATCCCGGAAGATATTCCACAACAGATTACCAAACCGATCATTAGCATTGATGCTATTTTATTTCCTTTTTCAAGTTTTAAAACACTGTAAATTTCTTCTATGATTGGTAGATAGATGACAAACAATACGGTTGGTGACATGAAGCACCCTATAAAAATAACTGAGGCAAAGAATAGTATAACAAAATGCCATGGTCCTTTTTTCGCTATTTGACTCGTTACGAATGCAACAGCGCATCTGCGAACAAACGGAGTTTTTGATAGAGAATAAGTACACATGAAAGTGAACATCAAGAATGCAAATGTAGAATTACCAAATGAGCCGGTTAAGATTGTACTCATTTTTAACCCCGGTACAAAAGCCAGTGCAGCCAAACATAGCAAACTGGGCCAATCTATTGAAATCGTTAACCAAAGAAGCAGAATACCGATAAAAATACCGACCAGTTGCATACCGGCAATCGATAGTCCGGTTGGAGCCGGAATATATTTGAAAAACAGGATAAATAGAAATGATATTAAAATAATAGTATTTTTGCGATTAATCATTGTTTTTATGTTAGCAGTCATTAGATTTTCCCTTTCAAACTAAAGCACCTTGTTGCTTTAGTATCATTCTTATTTGATTGACATCATAATTTTCGTTATCTAGCGTACATGCTGCTGCGATACCAGCTGCTTGACCTAAAGCAAATCCTGTTCCCATAACACGAACTGAAGCATGGGCAACTTGATCGCAAGAGATAATTCGCCCACAACACCAAATGTTCTTTATTCCTTTAACTTTTATACAGCCGATAGGAATATCGAAATACGCATTATCTTCGAGATGAAGATAATTGAGTTCCGTGGTGCTCTTATGGATTTCAGGACTCCAACCCCCTCTTGCGATTGAGTCTTCTCTCTTCCGACCACTTAAAACATCATTATAAGTAAGTGTATCTTCACCGATGATACGTCTGCTTTCTCGTAGTCCAAGTTGCGGTCCCGTACTGACGAGACGCATATTCTTTAATTCCGGAACATACTTTTTCAATACTTCAACATATGCATAAGATTGTTTNCTGAGTTCCATTTCCGCTACCGTCAGTGTTTGAGAGTCCAGTCGATTTACCGACAAACTTGGTATTGTGCAGAATCCATAATCTTCGTTTGGAATCTTGATTAACATCCCTTTTTCTTTACCTAAGTGCTGAACTCCATCGACTTTTCCTTGGATGATCGCTTTCTCCATGTCTGCAGGAAATATTTCTACATTTCGTGGAAGATGATCCACACGAACCGACATACTAGCCATCTGAGTCAATCCTTCTTCATTTCCCCAAAGTGTTTTTAAACCTGCCATATGAGTTAAATTAGCATCTCCGGAAGCATCCACAAATGATTTTGCTTTAACAATGAATCTTCCTTCATCATCAATGCATTCAATACTCCGAATACTGCCATTGTCGGTATAGACTCCAATCACTAAGGCATGTAGCAGGTAATCGGCTTTTGAGCTTTCTAAAATCTGATCCAATGATAGCTTCAGCTTTTCCGGATCAAATCGTATAGATGCATTCCCAGTCGCTTTTGAAATTGTATAATCCGTACTCTCACCATTTTTTCTGAGTGTATTCAGTACTTGTTCTCCAACACCCATTACAACTTGAATTGGCTTAACACCTCGGGTATGAAAGCCACAATAACTAGTGATTGAAGAATGAGTTGCTTCACCACCAAAATATGGATTTCTTTCGATAATCAGAGTTTTTGCGCCATAATCAGCTGAACTCACTGCAGCAGCAACTCCTGCTGAACCTCCGCCGACAACGACAACGTCATATTCATAGTTCCTTTCCATGGTCTCCTCCTTATATGTTTTTATTGTATGTTAAGCGGTTACATTTGCATAATTGTTATTATCCAGATATTATATAGACACCTTCTATATATCAAATCGTTTATATAGACAGAAGTATTTAAATCTTGGATACTTTCAAACTCAAGGATGATCATAACATTTAAGATTATCGTCGAATTACATCTGTTCGATTATTCTTGTTTATTGAATTAGTGATTCTTATTTTTGATTTTGTGATAGAGATAGTTTGAATTCTTTTTAGATAGCATATAAATTGGAGTCAATTTCGGAAGGAAAGGATGATACTGATTGCCTAAGTATCAACAACTATAAATGAACCTAAATCAGCTAAACTATGCAGTTAAACTCAGTGAGTTCAAGAATTTCACATCAGCTGCTAATGAACTTTTTATTACGCAACCGACGTTATCTCAACAAATTAAATCACTTGAAGAAGAACTGAGTGTTGCCCTTTTTATCAGAAAAAGGAAAGGTATAGAATTGACACCTGCCGGAAAAGATTTTATCTTTTATGCAAGAAAAATCCTAATCGAAATTGATCGCCTCAATATTGCAATTGGTAACTACTGCACTTTGGAGAAGGGAAGTATAAAAATCGGGCTCTTATGGACTTTTGGTTATCTAGAAATTGGGGAATATATCAATCAATTCAGGATTATTTATCCACTAATAGATATAAAGTTATTCGTGGATGGTAGCACAAAACTTATGGAAAAACTTCATAATCACGAACTTGATGTTGTATTTGTTACTGGATCTCAAAGAGAATTGGATGATCACCGTCTTAGCCTATTGAAAGTCGCTGAAAGTGAGATTGCCGTTATTATGAACAAAAATCATCACCTAGCTAAACATAAAAGTATCACATGTCATGACTTGATGAACGAAAATATTATGATGGTATCACGCTACTCAAATGTTTATCCAGACTTAAAAAAGGTTTTTGACGATGAAAATATCGAAATGAACATTATTGGTGAAAGTTCTCAAACTGATATTTGTATGCAAGTCGCAGACAGTGGAATCGGGCTTTCATTTGTATCGTTTCAAACAGCTCGATCGTTTCACAACAATACAACAGCTGTCATATTTGAACCAACCATTAAGCGTATCGTTTATCTGGCAACTTTGAAAGAATCAGAAGGAAGCAGTGTAATATCAACATTTACTGATTATATCGCGAGTCACTACNTAAATTACCTAGGATAATTTTCAACATATAGTTTCATGAAAAGAAGTAGCTGCCGCATTTACAAATGTATATANAAAGAACCAAACCTTGCTAGAAGATTTGGTTCTTNTTGATCTCAGAGAGNAATATAATCCTGTTTNNCATTAAATCAATTAGACGTTGAANCGGAAGTTCATGACATCACCGTCTTGAACAAGATATTCTTTTCCTTCGGAACGCATTTTNCCNTGATCTTTAACNGCTTGTTCACTGCCNAANNCNATGAAATCTTCGTAAGCATANGTTTCNGCNCGAATGAATCCTTTTTGGAAATCCGTATGAATGACACCTGCACATTCAGGTGCTTTCATCCCTCGTTTAAAGGTCCAAGCGCGTACTTCGTCAGTACCTGCAGTCAGATAGGTACACAGGCCTAAGAGATGATAGGTGGCTTTTATAATGCTGTCCAGACCACTTTCGTGAATGCCGAGTTCATTCAGGAACTCTTTCTTCTCAGCAGGTTCCAGCATCGCCAGTTCCTCTTCGATCTTCGCACAAATCGCGATCACATCATTATGTTCGCTTTCAGCGAATTTCTTTACGATTTGGTAATATTGATTGTCTTCCGGATGTGAAATGTCTTCTTCACTCATGTTAGCGACATAAATGACCGGCTTTCCGCTTAAAAAGTTAAATCCTTTTATTAGGATGGTTTCTTCTTTGTCTAACTCGACACTGCGAGCAGAACGACCCGCCATCAGTGCTGTATAGATCTTTTTCAGTACCAAATATTCGGCATCTGCGTCTTTACCTTTGGTCAGTGCTTTACGTTCGACTTTGGCGATCCGATTTTCAATCGTCTGAAGATCGGCTAACACTAATTCTAAATTGATGATTTCGATATCACGCAACGGATCGACGCTGTCTTCGACATGAATGATAGTTGAATCATCAAAACACCTGACAACATGAACGATGGCATCTGTCTCTCGGATATGCGAAAGGAATTGATTGCCCAAACCTTCACCTTTACTGGCACCCTTGACCAGACCGGCGATATCGGTGAATTCGATCGTCGTATGGATCGTCTTTTTCGGTTTGAATATTTCACTCAAACGATCGACTCGGATGTCCGGTACTTCAACGACCCCGACGTTAGGTTGGATGGTCGCGAACGGATAATTGGCTGCTTCTACCTGCGATTGGGTGATCGCGTTAAATAACGTTGATTTGCCTACATTAGGCATACCTACGATTCCTGCGGTTAATGACATAGAAAAGCTCCTTTCAAATGCAACGTTTTAAGTTTACTCGATTTAATCGTTTCCCGCAACAAGACTAGGTATTCGGATTGGCACGAGTGACCACTTTCTTTAGTTTTTTCTCAAATTCACTCCGATCAAACATGATACTGGCACCGCAACCCTGGCATTTAATTTTAATGTCGGCACCCATACGGATGATCTTCCACTGTGTTGATTTATGGCAAGGATGTTCTTTTTTCATCTCAACGATATCGTTCAAATCGTATTCCATGGTTATTCCTCTTTCATTTCATGAGCCCGATAGGCTTCTACCGTGTTTTGAAGCAACATGGCGATCGTAAGAGGGCCGACCCCTTTAGGTACCGGAGTGATCGCTTCTACGATGCCGTTGAGTTCTTCAAAATCTGCATCACCGACCAAACGTCCGTCATCGGTACGATTGATCCCGACATCGATAACGATACTGTTTGTGTTTACAAACGCTTTATTTAAGAATTTTGCTTTACCGATGGCAACAACGATGATATCGACATTGCGCGTTACATGCGGTAGATTCTTGGTTTTTGAGTGACAGATCGTAACTGTCGCATTACGGTTGACCAGGAGCTGTGCGACCGGACGACCGACCAGATTACTGCGTCCGATCACCGCAATATTCTTACCTGCGATCTCGATTCCGTAATAATCCAATAAATAGATGATTCCCTTCGGTGTACATGGCACAAATCCGCGAATATTCATGTGGAGTTTCCCAACATTGGCCGGTGTCAGACCGTCGACATCTTTTTCAGGACTGACCGCCTCGACAACTGCTTGGGAATCAAGCGGCGTCGGTAACGGCAGCTGGACCAGTATACCGTCGACTTTCGGATCGGCATTGAGTTTTTCGATAATCTTGATCAAGTCGTTTTGCGGGATCGTACGTTCGAAATGAAGCACCTGCGATTTGATTCCGACGCGGGCACATGCTTTTTCTTTGCCACCTACGTAACTGAGGGAAGCAGGGTTATCACCGACCATGATTACCACCAGTTGCGGAATGCGGCGATGCATTGTCTCTAGTTTAGCAATATCAACTTTCAATACTTCTTCAACACTCTTCGCGACCGTTGTTCCTTCTAGTACTCTCGTCATCATAGATCCTCCTTTTTACTCTCATACATCAGTGTTACAGGTCCGTCATTGACGGCTGTGATTTTCATATCTGCCTGAAAGACTCCGGTTTGTATGGGAACCAGCAGTTTCAGTTGGTGATTAAAATATTCATACAGACTCTTTGCGATCTCCGGCCGAGCAGCGGTATCGAACGAAGGACGGTTTCCTTTTCGGGTATCCCCATATAACGTGAACTGTGAAATGGAAAGAATACTTCCGCCGATATCACGTACGCTTTTATTCATTTTACCATATTCATCTTCAAAGACGCGAGCATTGGCAATTTTCAGTGCCAGCTTATCACAGTCTGTTTCAGTATCATCGATATGCAATCCGACGAAAGCCACCAGACCCTGTCCGATCTTGCCGACAACACTGTTTTCAACGACGCAGACTGCTTCGCTGACACGCTGAATTATGATACGCATGGAAATCACCTCTTTATCATTTTACTATTTTTTGTTCGGTGATAGAATAGGGTAGAGGTGATTTGATGAAACAACCACTGGCTTTCCGCATCAGACCGACCCGTTTGGACGAAATAATCGGTCAAACACACCTGGTTGGTGAGGGAGCTTTGCTTAGAAGATGTTTGGAAGAGAAAAGATTGTTCTCGATGATCTTCTTCGGTCCTCCCGGTACAGGTAAAACAACGGTCGCTTCCGTAATGGCCAATGAACTTGAATTACCGCTCAGAAAATTCAATGCGGTGACCGGAAACAAGAAAGAGTTGGATGGAATCTTCGCCGAAGCCAGACTCAGCGGATCTCTGGTGGTCATTGTGGATGAAGTTCACAGATTAAATAAAGATAAACAAGATCTGTTGCTTCCGCATATCGAAGACGGTTCGATCATCATGATCGGAGCCACAACTTCCAATCCCTATTTCTCGATAAATCCTGCTGTCCGTTCACGATGTATGTTACTTGAATTCAAACGAATCGATGACGACGACATGATCAAGGCGATCGATCGCGCTCTGACACATCCGGAGAGTGGAATCAATTCGATCACATTGACCGATGAAGCAAAACAATTGATCGTTAAGCTAAGTAACGGAGATATTCGTTACGCCTACAATCTTTTGGAGATCTTATCGATCGCATTGCCCAACAGCGACATAACCCGTGAATCGGTATTTCAATATACGAAAACAGCCAATATGTCGATGGATCATGATGAGGACAACCACTATGACGCACTCAGCGGATTTCAAAAATCCATCCGCGGTAGTGATGTCGATGCTTCACTCTATTATTTGGCTAGGTTGATCCAAGCTGAAGACATGGATTCGATTGAACGCCGCTTACTCGTCATCGCATATGAAGACATCGGATTGGCTAATCCGGCTGCCGTAGGTCGTACGATCAATGCGATCGATGCCGCCAAACGTGTTGGTTTTCCCGAAGCATCAATACCGTTAGGTGTCGCTGTCGTTGATCTGGCTCTTTCTCCGAAATCAAAAAGCGGTTGCTTAGCGATCCATGCGGCTATCGAAGAAGTGAATGAGCGCGCATTGAATGTCCCTGATTATCTGCGTTTGACTCCGGTCGGCATGAAGGATGAGGATAAATATCCTTATGATCGTCCGGATCTGTGGCATAAGATCCAGTATCTTCCCGAAGCGATCAAAGATATTCATTTCTATACGCCTAATCTTAGCAGTACTTATGAGAAAACATTGGCTTCTAATCTGACAGAACTCAGAAAGACTAAACGAAGTAAAAATATTGCCCTATTGAAGAAATAAAAAAAAGAGCCCCGCGAGGCTCTTTACTTTTAGATTACTTAACTTCGACAGCCGCAGCAGCAGCTTTAACAACAACAGCAACGAATTCGTTGACTCCGATTGTTACAGATGTTTTAAGATCAGCATTCGTTGTTACGCCTTCAGCATCAACAGCTAAAGCCTTAACTTCGACTGCAGTTTTACCAATACACCACTTCTCGAAAGCAGCAGCTTGTTCAAACCATTCTTTTTTGATTGCAGAACTACCAACCATTTTATAGTCAGCACCTTTTTCTAATTTGGTCTTCGTGGCCTGTTTTGCAGGATCGAATGCCAATGTTCCATCAATGTTGAATGTACCACTATTCTGAGCAACATCTAATTTAACGGCAATAATCTTCCCTGATTTGTCTAAAGAAACAGTTGTGTAATAAACATCAGTTTGAACTTTTCCGACTTTAGTTGCAGCAGCTGTAGCACTGATTTCAGTAATACTTGCGGTTCCAACTTTAGCAACTGATTTAACTTCGACAGCAGCAGCCATCGCTTTAACAACAACTGAAACGAATTCTGATGCTCCGATTGTAACGGATGTCTTAAGATCAGCATCGGTTGTTACGCCTTCTGCGTCTACAGGTAATGCTTTGATCTGATCGGAAGTTTTACCAACACACCACTTTTCAAATGCAGCGGCTTGTTCAAACCATTCTTTTTTGATAGTTGAACTACCAACCATTCCGTAAGCANCNCCTTTTTCCTTNTTNGTAAGGANTTTTAGNGGTNNNNGGATCAAAGGTTAAAGCACCTTTCACATCAAATGTTCCGGTATTCTGAGCGATATCGAGAACTACACTAACAACTTTTCCGTCTTTGTCTACAACTACGGAAGCCATGTCGGTGTTTACTTGTACTTTACCGGCTTTTGCAGCAGTAGCGGCAGTAGCACTGAAACTTGTAAGACTTGCACTACCTACTTTGTATACTTTGGCGGCTGTACAGCCTGAGAAAACTAACAATGCGGCAGCAACTAATACGATTAACTTTTTCATTTCAAATTCCTCCTTGCACTTTGAATTATAAAGACTTTAAAAGTGTCAGTCAACTTTAAATATGTTAAAAGTTTCACTTTCAAGCAAAATTCTTGCTTTTACGCAAAGTTATGACTAAACTTTATCAACATTAGTCCTAAATTTCACAAGTTCTCGTTTTGCTTTCTTTTCATTCAATACTCCTTGTTGGTAGATCGGTCGGCCGAATACCAACACGATTGCCAATACTGATACCGCAAAAAACGCACTGAGCAGAATTTCTTCCGTTATGACCGGTTGCAGAAGCAAACGCGCCGGCATGAACAACATTGAGAAGAACGGAACGAAGGATAATAGATAACCCAATCCAGAACTTAATTTAGCAACCGAGTTTTGCGAAAGTGTTAAATAGTACATAAGTAATAACAGAATATAACAGGGTCCTTGAATGCTTCCGGCTTCTTCCATGGTCTTGACACGACTTGAGGCGATGACCAACACCGTTTGGACAAGTAAAATACCCAATAATAGAAAGCCACAACCAAAAATAAAGGTAACTATTGTTTGTTTATCGATCTCCAAATAGGCAATCAAACCATGAAAACTCACTATATCAGAAGGAATCAACGAGAAATGAGCAATCAATTGCAATAATCCTTTACCTAAATCACTATTATTTCGCTGCCAAAGCAAGATCACAGCGAAACCGCCTGTAATCATAGCTTGGATCAGGATACTGAGCCATCCGACGATCAACTTTGAGATAAAGTGAGTTGATGTCGAAACCGAAGTCAGTATGATCTCCAATAAGTTGGATGTTTTTTCCAGAATAACTTCATTCGAGGTAACAGCCGCAAAGTTCAGCATCATAAAATAGATGGATGTGATCACCATGAAGATCATATTTTGTTTGGTTTGGGATAGTTGAACACTGTGTTGAACATCGTAGGTAATATTGATGTTTTCATAGTAGCTTATCATCTCACCGACTGATTCGTGGTGTTCATTTAAGTACTCACGTTGATGAAGGGTAAGTAGTATTTGTTGGAGTTTAGCTTGTANCAACAGATCGATCGGNTACTCNGAAGANATCAANTANCCNNTNTCATCTGTANTTNTATTCCGAGTTTACTTTGTTCTACAGATATTAGTTCGAATCCATATGTGTTCCATAGNTCCAAAGGAANCAGTTGTTTCATTGTTGATTCATCGGTTGATATTTGGATATTNCGATCCAAATTCAACTTAAATAAGTTGCTGATTCGATCGAGGTTGATGACACTGAACAATATACCAAACATCAATACTTGTAAAACAAGTGATGTTTTCGTCAGAAATCTTCGCTTTAGTGAAAATTGTATCAATTGTTTCATCCGTTAGTTCCTCGGATCAGTTCTTTGATTCCGATTCGATTCATCTCAAGTTCTTTGATTCCGCTATCTTTACTGAGCATATTCAACAGTCTTTTAGCTTGTGTACGATTCTCGACCGTTATTTTTATTTTATTTCCGCATTCTTCGACAATGTCTGCCTCTTTGACATGATCCATCCAGCAGGAATCGGAATTAACAGTAACGCAGCATTTCCCGGAGAGATCTTTAAGTTGGTCTAGATTTCCTGACAGTACCATTTCTCCTTTTTTCAAAACGATCAGAGATGTACAAAAATCATCCATGTAGTCATATTGATGGCTTGACAGAAGAATTGTTTTGCCGGCTTTACTCAACTTGGTGAATTGATCTTGAAATAGTTTTACGTTTGCGTAATCGAGACCGGTCAAAGGTTCATCCAAGATTATATAGTGGGGATCATGGATCAACGCTGCCATCAATTGAATTTTCTGTTGGTTTCCCTTTGACAACGAACCGATCGTATTGTTAAGTGCATGGTGAATCTCCAGTTCATCGGCGAGACGATCGATTTGAGATTGTATCGTCGAATGTTCCATCCCTTTCAGTTTTCCGAAATAATGTAACTGTTCGTTTACTTTGAGATCACTTAAAAGACTTCGCTGCTCCGGCATATAACCGAACAACGAGTGATGTTTGGCTGAACGGATCTCGCCGTTGATTCGAATTTCTCCGCTGTCAGGTTGTAGTAAACCTAACAATAATCGGAAAAGTGTTGTTTTTCCGCTTCCGTTCTGACCGCATACTCCGATGATCTCGTGACTCATCCCCATCCAACTGCAATCTTTCAACGCTTTTGTTTTCCCATAGTTTTTACAGACATTTTTAAATTCGATCATGCGTTTACCTCAGTTACTTTTATGCGCAGATCGCGTATATACCTAAAAAAAAACCGGTTCCCCGGTTATTTACGATATTCTTCTTTGAGCTCTTCAGGTTTGATCAGACGCATGTTGACGTGACAGTAACCTGATGGATTCTTGACCAGATAACGTTGGTGATATTCTTCAGCGTCATAAAATTCGTTCAATACTTCTGTTTCAAGAACGATCGGTTTAGAATAGTCTTCTCTTCTGGAATCAATATACGCTTTTACCTCTGCCAGTTCTGTTTCATTCTCCGCAAAAACGCCGACACGATATTGAGTTCCGATATCGCCGCCTTGACGGTTGAGTGATGTCGGATCACAGATCCTAAGCAAGTGTTCGAGCATCTTTTCCAGGCTGATGATCGTAGGGTCATAGGTTATTTCCGCCACTTCTGCATGTTGTGTCAGTCCGGTCTTTACCTGATTGTAGCTGGGATTTTTGAACATACCCTGTGCATAGCCGACACGCGTCGAAGTAACACCTTTGAGTCGTCGATAATATTCTTCTACACCCCAAAAACACCCACCTGCAAGTACGATTTTTTTCATAATTCTCCTTTCGGCTGATTTGACCAGTCTTTGATTTCTTCCAATATCGTGTTGATCTCTTTTTCATTGGATGAATCTACCCAATTCGCTATGAATTGGTGGCGGAACCAAGTGTATTGTCGTTTAGCGAATTGTCTTGTGTGAACAATAATGGCTTGGCGAACTTCTTGGATCGATTGTGTTCCCAGTAAATACGGCATCCATTCTTTATAACCGATGCCTTGAAAACTTTGGTAAGTCCAAGACTCTTGATCATTGAAATATGTTTTTACTTCTTCTAGGAGTCCGTTGGCAAGCATACGATCGACACGCTGTTCAATCCGTTGATGCAAGATCTCTCGATTCACATCCAAGACTACCATATAGATATCATATAAAGGTTGATGTGTCTGTGCGTTTTCGATTTCCGACTTCAGTTTTCCATGAGTTGCGATCGTAAGCGCCCGTATCAGTCTTTTTCGATTGTTAGGGTGGATCTTTTGAACAGCTTGCGGATCGATTTCATTCAACTTTTGATAAAGTTCTTCATTTGTTTCTTCTGTTAGTTCATCAATAACGATTTCTTCTTCATTCTCGAAGGTATAGTCATATAAAGCCGCTTTGATATAGAAACCCGTTCCTCCAACAATAATCGGTAATTTACCGGATAACGTAATCGTATCGATCGCATTTCTGGCTTGGGTTTGAAAATCATACACACTGTATGATTCATTATAATCCAATGTATCGATACAATGATGAGTAACGCCTTTCATTTCTTCCGCAGTGATCTTGGCACTACCGATCGTCAATTGACGATAGACTTGGATACTGTCACCGCTGATGATTTCAGACGGCAACGATTGAGCGATCCGAATCGAAAGATCACTCTTTCCGACTGAGGTCGGTCCGACGATGACAAGTACTTTCTTCATCGTTGGAACTCCTTAAATAAGCGATCTGTCGTCAGTCGGATCAGTGTCGGACGTCCGTGCGGGCAATTGAACGGTTGACGGCAACGTCGTAATTCATCGATGATATTATTCATTTCCGCATGGGTCAGGGCATGATTGAATCGGATCGAACTGTGGCAGGCTAACGAAGCTAAGGCTTCCTTACGAACATGTTCCAGATCCAATTGATTGTCATTCTCAAATCTTTCGACCAGATCTTCCAGAAAGGCTGTTTCATCAACTTCACTTAACCAGATCGGAAGAGTTCGAAAGACCAATGTATTTCCGGAAAAAGCTTCGACGTTGATTCCGAGTTCTGCAAATATTTTCTGCAACTCTTCAAAGCGACTCATGATACTCGGTTTTATTTGAAACGTGAGTGGAACCGTCAGTGATTGTTCCGTAGAATCTCCTTTTAATAATAGATCTTGGAACTTTTCATAATTGACACGTTCTTTGGCAGCATGTTGATCGATCATATAAAGACTGTCGGGACTGGACGCTAATATGTAACGGCCGTGCATTTGACCGATCAATTGTAATTGCGGGAAAGACTCAGGTGCTGATTGTGGCGAAGTCACTTGGTCGATGATAGGTTCAGCTTCCTGTACCGAAACTCCTTCAAGCTCGCTGTTATAGGTAGGATGTTCAATCGGTTTAGCTTCTTGCGTTGCATAATAGATCGGATGATCCACGTCAAATAACGGTTCCTGGATACTATGTTCGCTCATCGGTTGCGACTGTTTGATTTCCGGTCCGGCTGTGATTTTCTTCAGTTCGTTCTGCAATGCATCGAGAACCAGAAAATGTAATTGTTGTTCTTTGGAGAGACGGATCTCCCACTTCGAAGGATGTACGTTGACATCAGCCAATGTCGTATCCATTTCGATATTCAAAATCACGATCGGATATCGGTCCGGCATCATATAAGAATGGTACGCTTCTGCGACCGCCTTTTGTAACTGCCAGTAGCGAATGATACGTTGATTGACGAAGACATAGATCCCTTTATTATTGGAACGGTTCTGATGGGGTAGGATCATCGCTCCGTGGATCTTAAAGTCATAATCCGACGCACTGAACAGATGCGCATTACGCGCTGTTTGATTACCGAGTGTTCGGGCGATCACTTCGATCAATTGACCGTTACCGTTTGTTTTGAATATTTCATTTTCATTGTCAAAGAGTTTAAATGCTACATCCGGTCGACAAAGCGCAAATTTTTCAACCAGATCCGTGATCAGTGAACTTTCATAACTCGCAGTCCGCAGATGCTTCAAACGAGCCGGTGTTTTGCGAAATAATCCTTCGACGAAGATCGTTGTTCCTTTCGCCCGTGCATGCGGCCGAACCAGGATCCGTTTTCCGTATTCGATCTGCACATAGGAAGCTGAATCACCATCACATGTCGTAAGCGTTACTTTACTGACCGAAGCGATGGAAGGTAATGCTTCACCTCTGAATCCCAGACTATGCAGAGAGAAAAGGTCTTCTTTAGTGTGAATTTTACTGGTAGAATGACGTTCAAACGCCATTAATGCGTCATCCGGATCCATTCCCGATCCGTTATCGCTGACTTCCATATTTTCGATTCCACCGTCTTTGATACGAATTTCGATGGATGTCGCATTAGCGTCCAATGCGTTTTCAATCAATTCTTTTATAACACCCATCGGACGTTCGACCACTTCGCCGGCCGCGATCATATTAGTCAAATGTTCATCCAATCGCTGAATAAGAGCCATGCTTCATCACCTCACTTTACTTTTTAGTTGTGATTCTCTTCCATTCACTGATATAGCGCAAAGCTTCCATCGGAGTCATATTATCGGGATCGATCTTTGCGAGACTTTCTTGAATCTCTGCCAATGGTTTCGGTATCGTGACCATTTCAACGATCTCCATGCTTTGTTGGACAACGCGTTTCTTACTTTCCAGTTCTTTTAATAATGTATTGGCTCTTTGTAAGATCGCAGGCGGCAATTTTGCCAAGCGAGCGACATTAACACCGTACGAACGATCCGAGCGACCGTTTTTGATTCGATAAAGAAATGTGACGGTTTCACCTTCCTCATGTACTTCGACATGGACATTTTTGATTTGCGGAAGTGATTGCTCCAAATTCGTCAGTTCATGGTAATGCGTCGAAAACAGTGTCTTACATTTGACCACAGTCGCGATGTATTCCAACATTGCCTGGGCAAGTGCCATACCATCGTAGGTAGAGGTTCCGCGGCCGATCTCATCAAAGAAGATCATCGAATCCTGTGTCGCATTTTGAAGAGCCAGATTAGCTTCGGTCATCTCGACCATAAACGTAGACTGACCCTGCATGATGTCATCACTGGCTCCCATGCGGGTGAATATCTTATCGATCAACGGCAATGAAGCTTTATCAGCCGGGACATAACATCCCATTTGAGCCAACACAATGATCAGTGCCACTTGCCGCATGTACGTACTTTTACCTCCCATATTAGGTCCGGTGATGATATCGATCGGTGTCTCTTCGCTGAGTTTACAATTATTGGGAATATAGCGGGTTTTGGCTTCCAAGATCGGATGTCTTCCTTCGAGTATCTCAAGATTTCTTCCTTCGTGGAACTTAGGTAACACATAACCGCTGTTTTGGCTCAACATCGCCAATGCTTGTATCACATCCGCATTCGCTAACGTTTTGGCGATCTTTTGCAATTTCGCGAGATACAAAGTGATCGTATCGATCAGTTCTTTAAATAACTCTGTCTCCAAGCGAATCGAACGTTCTTCCGCATGAAGGATCGCATCTTCTTTTTCTTTTAGTTGCGGGGTAATATATCGCTCGGCATTGGCTAACGTCTGTTTACGCGTATATTCGAATTCATCGCGAATCAGTGCAACACTGCCTTTTGAAACCTCGATATAGTAACCGAAAACACGATTATATCCGATCCGCAGATTTTTTATTTGTGTGCGCTCTTTTTCCTGATTCTCAAAATCAAGCAACCATTGTTTACCGGATTTCTGAATTTTTCGATAGTCATCTAAGGTCGCATTATATCCTTCTTTAAATACCCCGCCGTCTTTCAATAATGCGGGAGGATTTTCGTTCAACGCAGCATTAAGTGTGTTCAACAGATCTGTACACATATCGATACTGATCAAACTCGTATAAGCCGGACTCGGGCGAAGACTTTCCAAAATGATCGGTAATTGGGTCAACGTTTTTTGTAAGCGAAGACAATCCTGCGGATTAGCTGAACCGAAAGCCACTTTAGCGATCAATCGCTCCACGTCATAACAATTTCGCATCGAAGTCCGCAGCGTATCCCGAACCATGAAGTTTTCCACAAGAAAAGTAATCTGTTTCTGTCGCTGATGGATCGCCGGAAGATAATTGAGCGGTTGTTCGATCCATTTTCGGAGTAAACGACTGCCCATCGAGGATTGACATTGATCAAGAAAACTCAACAATGTTTCACTTTTACTGGACGTGCGGGCCGGACTGACCAATTCGAGATTCTGCAGCGTACTGAAATCCATTTCCATCCATTGGTCACGATGATCATCTTCAACAAGTTGAAGATGACGCAACGAACGCTTTTGCGTCGTATCGAGATATTGTAATAATCGACCATAAGTTGAACGTTTGACACTGTCGGCGATCTCACTGATGTTCTCTGCGTAAGCTTCGGGAATCTGATCCACCTCGCAGAAAGAAATCGTGATACAGGTATTTTCTCGTAAGTTCTTGATGACTTTTTCGTTGAAATCAACGGGAAGCACCAATTCACGAATATTGTATTTTAGAAGACTCTGCCGCAACATAAATGTTCTTTCCGGAAATTCAAGAATTTGCGTCTCACCGGAAGCCAATTCACACATGACCGCTATGTATTTTCCGGCAGAAGCCGTCAGTGAAGCAATGCGGATGCTTGTCTTATCATCCGATACTTCATCCAACACCGTTCCTGGAGTAACTACTTTGACCACATCGCGCCGTACGATGCCGACAGCGGTCGCAGGATCTTCCATTTGTTCAACCATGCATACCTTATGACCGTTTTCAACCAAACGCTGTACATATGAACTGACAGCGTGGTGCGGGACTCCGCACATCGGTGCTCGTTCATTGTTTCCGGCTGATCTTCCGGTCAAAACCAAATCCAACTCTAAGGATGCTATTTTCGCGTCATCGAAAAAGAGCTCGTAGAAATCACCAAGCCGATACATGACGAGTGCG
>JGI24147J20444_1000657_pt1 | contig 20032 bp, 15 predicted proteins | sample BarGraIncub1133A_FD_20444 | JGI IMG/M metagenome (IMG submission 20444) | reverse complement strand
CGATGCTCGACGCCATCTTGCTGCCGATTGGCGAGGGGAACCGAGTACTGCGGCAGATCCGTGGCGGCGACCTGCGGGAAAAGGTCGAGGTGGAATGCCACGGCGACCACCAGAAGATGAAAGAGGCGATAAACGGGGTTCATGGCTGGCTGGTTGGCCTTGTGGCATACATCACCAGCATAGCGAACGGCGATTTGACCGCCGACGTAGCCAAGGCATCCGATAAAGACCAGATCCATGAGTGGCTGGTGCTGGTGAAAAACAACATCGGCGCTCTTGTTGCCGACGCCGGTATGCTCTCACAAGCTGCAGTGGAAGGCAAGCTCGCCACCAGAGCCGACGCCTCCAAACATCAAGGTGATTACCGGAAGATCGTTTCCGGTGTCAACGACTGCCTTGACGCCGTCATCGGCCCGCTGAACGTCGCCGCCGACTATGTGGACAAGATCTCCAGGGGCGACATTCCGCCGACGATCACCGATAGTTACAACGGTGACTTCAACAGCATCAAGAACAATCTCAACCAGGCGATCAAGGCGGTCAACGAACTGGTTGCCGATGCGGGTCTGCTCTCCAAAGCGGCCGTGGAAGGCAAGCTGGCCACCAGAGCCGACGCCAGCAAACATCAAGGCGATTTCCGGAAGATCGTTTCCGGTGTCAACGACTGCCTCGACGCCGTCATCGGCCCCTTGAATGTTGCCGCCAACTATGTTGACAAAATCTCCAGAGGCGACATCCCGCCCCGCATTACCGACAGCTACAATGGTGATTTCAATAACATCAAAAATAACCTCAACCAGGCCATCGACGCGGTCAACGGTCTGGTCGCCGACGCCAACCTGCTGGCAAAGGCAGCCGTTGACGGCAAACTCGCCACCCGCGCCGACGCCTCTAAACACCAGGGCGACTTCCAGAAGATCGTTTCCGGCGTCAATGATACCCTCGACGCGGTCATCGGCCCGTTGAACGTAGCCGCCGAATATGTTGACCGCATCAGCAAGGGCGACATGCCCAAGATCATCAGCGATAACTACAACGGCGACTTCAATGGCATCAAAAACAACTTGAATGTCCTCATTGAAGCAACCAATGGCATTACCGAAAACGCCAAAAAAGTATCCCAGGGCAACCTGATGGTGGAACTCAAAAAGCGGAGCGACAACGATGACTTGATGGAATCACTCTCCAACATGGTTGCCAAGCTGAAAGAAGTTGTCACGGATGTTCAGGGAGCCGCTGACAACGTCGCCTCCGGTGGCCAGCAGATGTCCGCCACCGCCCAGGAAATGAGCCAGGGCGCTACCGAGCAGGCTGCATCCGCCGAGGAAGTTTCATCCAGTATGGAGCAGATGGCCGCCAGCATCCGCCAGAACACTGATAACGCCATGCAGACCGAAAAGATCGCGATTAAATCCGCAGCCGACGCCAAGGAAGGCGGTAAGGCGGTTGTCGAAACAGTCTCGGCCATGAAAGAGATAGCAACCAAGATCTCCATCATCGAAGAGATTGCCCGCCAGACCAACCTGCTGGCATTGAACGCAGCAATCGAAGCAGCCCGAGCCGGCGAACATGGCAAAGGCTTTGCGGTTGTCGCATCCGAAGTACGAAAACTTGCCGAGCGGAGCCAGTCGGCCGCCGGCGAAATCAGCAAACTCTCTACCAGCAGCGTAGCCATTGCCGAGCAGGCTGGTGATATGCTCACGAGGATGCTGCCGGACATCCAGAGGACCGCCGAACTGGTGCAGGAGATCAACGCTTCCAGCAAAGAGCAGGATACCGGTGCCGAACAGATCAACAAGGCCATCCAGCAGCTCGACCAGGTTATCCAGCAAAACGCCAGTGCTGCCGAAGAGATGGCCTCTACCACCGAGGAGCTTTCCGGTCAGGCCGAAAAGCTGAAAACGACCATAGCGTTTTTTACACTTGATTCCAGCCAGCAGAGAGCCTTACCTGCGCCAGACCATGCGGCTCCGAGACAAATTGCGTCAAGCGGTCATGCCACATCTCATCAGGCGCCGCTCAGAACAGGAAAAGCCGCCAAGAGTGCCAAGAAAGCTGGCGGAGTTAACATTGAACTCGGGCAAGGCGGAACTGACGATTTAGACCAGGCGTTTGAGAAATACTGAACCAGTCCCTTCTCCCTGGGGGAGAAGGTGGCCGAAGGCCGGATGAGGGGGAAACAGTGCAAATATATCAGCATTTCCCCCTCACCCTAGCCCTCTCCCTTAGGGCGAGGGGACTTTATCCCTTAACCCTTGGAGTCGTCCTAAATGGCTTTTACCTTCTTTTTCCGTGATCTACCGGTACTTGAATATGCAGTAGATCAAGCCATCAGGCTGGCAATGGGACGTATGCGCATCAAGGTATGGGATGCCGGGTGCGCGCTGGGGCAAGAGCCGTACACCCTTGCCATTCTATTTGCGGAGCGGCTTGGTGCCACCTTCAACAACCTGTATCTCGATGCTACCGATTATGACAGCGAGAACAACTTCGGCGATATCGTCAAACAGGCAACGTACAAGTACGAAGAGCTTCAGCGAATACCGGTGGATATCTTCAAAAAGTACTTTGATTCCCAGGGAAACGATCTGTACAGGGTTTGCGATAAGGTGCGTTCACGGGTCTTCTTCCAGTATCACGACCTTCTTTCCCTGAAGGCGCCCGGTTCGGATTATGCCTTGGTAGTCTGCAAAAATGTGCTGCTGCATTTTCAGTACAACGAGCGGATCGAGGTCATTAAAATGTATCATCAGTCCTTAAGTCCCGGCGGTTTCCTGGCCATGGAAAATACCCAGAAAATGCCGGAAGAGATTTCACATCTCTTTGAACAGGTCGTGCCTGATGCCCAGTTGTATAGAAAACTATGAAACGGGCAGGGCTGCATGAGAGTTATCGAGTTATCCCAGGCACCAATATATACCTGCCGTTCTTATCTGCTGCTTGGCGATTGGAATGTTTTGAGTGATGTGAATACGTTGATTGACCCCGGAACAGACGGCTCGGTGATTAACCAGATCGAAACGCTCTCCACCGGGTGCGGGAAGGTTCCGGTAGAACAGGTGATTCTGACGCATAACCATTTTGACCACGCCGGCGGTGTAGAAATTTTCAAACAGCGCTATGGAGCTCGGGTGTATGCCTGGAACGACGGGAAAGATGTAGATGAACTGCTGCGTGACGGTCAAATTATCAAGGCTGGTGATGACCAGCTCCAAGTGCTGCATACACCCGGGCATTCGTCGGATTCGATCTGTCTGTATAATTTTACTCATCGGATACTATTTTCCGGAGACACTCAATTACGAATTCATACAGCGGGTGGGGCCTTTGCTCAGGAGTATATAGAGACGCTCAGGCGCTTATCGACTTTGAGAATCGAGACGATCTATTCCGGGCATGATGAGCCGATTGACAACAATGCAGAGGGAATTATTCTGGAGACATTACGGAATATAAGAAACAGTTGATGGAAACTAAAAAATCAGGGGGCGGCCATGAGCGTATCAACAATAACAGAAACAACCCAGTACCTGACCTTCAAGCTCGCCGAGGAGGTTTTTGCCCTCGACGTGACCAAAGTCAAAGAGATTCTGGAATACACGACTGTAACCAAGGTGCCCCAGACACCTGATTTCATGCGAGGTGTCATCAACCTGCGCGGTAGCGTCGTGCCGGTTATAGATCTGCGCCTGAAGTTCGGGATGACCGCAACCGAGCAGACCATCAACACCTGCATCATCGTGGCGGAGGTGAAAATGGATGGAGAAACCATCCTGCTCGGCGCGCTGGCGGATTCGGTTCAGGAGGTGAACGATATGGAGCCGGATCAGATCGAGGCCGCGCCCCATATCGGCACGCAACTCAACACCGACTTCATCAAGGGGATGGGGAAGAAGGACGGCAACTTCGTGATGATTTTAGATATAGATAAAGTCTTCAGCAGCGATGAATTGTCCAGCTTTACCGAGCAGTAACAGAGGAGTTGCGCGGAGAGATGCCTGGCCCAGTCACGCGCCTTTCAGACCCGCTATACCGAGATGAGGACCAATCTCCCGTGCCCTCACCAAGAACATCACCATAAGCGGTGGAATAGAGAAAGCTCCTCCCCTACGAAAGCGCACACGTTCGGCGTTCTCAACATATATTCCACTGAGCAAAATATCTCTACAGCGAACAAACGGCTGCTGGAAGAACAGACCGAAATCTGGCGTGCAGCATCATTGCCCTGCGCACCAGCATTGAGCGCAAGCAGGCCGAGGAAGTGCTTCGCAAACTCACCGCCGAACTGGAGCGCATGAACCGGATCTTTGTCGGTCGGGAACTTAAAATGATAGAGCTGAAGGAGAAATAAGCGTTCAGGAAGGAATGGTGAAAGGCGGCCTTGACATACTATAAATGGGCGATATCATTTCAATAAACTGGCACTAGTTCTACATTGCCACATTAAAACCACCAGCTGCATTTATCCGACAAAGTTGAACAATGGGGAGGAACCATGCTGGAACAGGTCATGAATCAGTATAACGAAGCCATCATGGACACTGATCGGGACAAAGCGCTGCTGGTTGTGCGCGACGCGCTGAGTCTGGGGATTTCGCCGGAAGAGGTGGTGTTCAAGATTGTGGTGCCGGCCATCGAGCTGATGATGAAATCGATCAGCGAAAACCAGGGGGGCAGCCTCGCCCAGCACTTCATGGCCGCCCAGATCGCCTCTGAGGTGGTCGATGAGATGGTACCCCTGTTTAAAAAAGCTCCCGAAATTGTCGGCAAGGTTGTCATCGGCACGTCTCAGGGGGATTTTCACGGCCTCGGCAAAAGGATCGTCAGCGGCTGCCTGAAGGCCATGATGATCGAGGTGACCGATCTCGGCCTCAACGTGGCACCGGAACGGTTCGTCGATGAAGCAGTTGCGCAGGATGCTCAGGTCATCGCCATTTCATCCATGATGGTTCATACGGCAAGCGGCGATAACGGCTGCCGCCGGGTGCGGCAGATTCTGAGAGAGCGCGGCCTTGAGGAGCGGTTTCGGATCGCCGTGGGGGGGGCTCCGTACCGTTTCGACCCGGAACTGTACAGGAGTGTGGGAGCCGACGCCTGGGCCGAGAACGGTATTACAGCGGGCAGGGTTATCACCGCTCTGATCCGGGAGGTGCGCAAATGATGACAGGCATGGAACGACTCAGTGCCGCAATCAACGGCACCCTGGCCGACCGGATCCCGGTTTTCTGTAACCTGCTGGACCAGGGGGCGAAGGAGTTGGGACTCTCCATTGAGGAGTATTACAAAAGCGGCGAGCATGTTGCCGAGGCGCAACTGAAAATGCGGGCTAAATACGGCTACGACTGCCTCTGGAGCCTTTTCTACGTCGGCAAGGAGGCCGAACTGCTTGGCTGCAGCAAGATTATCTATGCCAAGGACGGCCCCCCCAATGTAGGCGAGATGATCATCAAGAAATACGACGACATCGCCAGGCTGCAGGTCCCTGACGATATCACGTCCCATCCAGCTTTTGCCGAAGAGCTGAAGTGCCTGCGGATCCTCAAGGCGGAGGCGGGTGGCAAGTACCCGATCTGCGCCTACCTGACCGCCTCCATGACCATGCCGGCGCTCCTGATGGGGATAGAGAAATGGCTGCAGATGCTTATGCTCGGACCGAACGACCTGCGCGACGAACTCCTCGCCAAATGCTCGGACTTTTTCCAGAAACAGATCGCCGCCTACCGCGCTGCCGGAGCCGATGTCCTCGTTTATTCCAACCCGTTCGGCTCGACCGACTTCATTCCGCGCAAGTTCTTCAACGAGCTTTCGCTCCCCTGGATGGAACGGGATCTCACTCCGGGTGGGACGGCAGGAGTGGTCTATTATTGCGGCGGCGCCCGCTTCAACAATGTCATCGAAGCGGTCATCAGCCGTTTGGGGATCGGGGTGTTTTATCTAAGCCCGATGGACGATATCGCCGAGGGGAAGCGGCTGGTTGCCGGGCGGGGGCTGACCTGCGGCGTGATCAACGACATCATGCTCCTCAAATGGTCAAAGGAGCAGATCAGGGGCGAGGTCAAGCGGATGATCGAAGCCGGCAAGCCGGGGGGCAAGTTCCTGTTCGGCACGCTCGTCATGCCGTATAACATCCCGGAGGAGAACATCCGGACAATGCTCGAAGCGGCCTATGAGTACGGGAGATTTGATACGCCATGACGATGCCGTCTCCCCTGCTCCTTCTGGGCTGCGGCATTCTGCAGAGGGAGATCCGCTTTCTGATCGAGAAGAACGGCTGGCCGCTGGAGACGCACTTCCTCGATTCGGCCCTGCATATCGACTTTGACAAACTCTCCCAGGCGCTGACAGCGACCCTCAAGCAGCACCAGGAGCGGGAGACCATCGTCTTCTACGGCGCCTGTCACCCGCTGATGGAAAAGATGCTGACTTCGGCCAATACATTCCGGACCGTGGGGCAGAACTGCGTGGAGATGCTGCTTGGCCCGGAGCGATTCACCAACGAGCTGGAACAGGGCGCTTTCTTTCTCCTTGAAGAGTGGGCAAGGCGCTGGGAGCGGATCGTGACCGCAACCTTCGGCACTAACCGGGAGGTTATACGGGAGATATACCAGGCGGACAGAGGTTATCTGCTCTGCCTCTCGACACCCTGTTCCGGCGATTTCAGGGGAGAGGCCGAAGAGGCGGGCAGGCTGGTAGGGCTGCCGCTCCGCTGGCTCGACGTGTCGCTGGATCATCTGGAGTCTGTCCTCATCACAGCAATAGCGCAAAAACAGGGCGAGAACCAATGTCTGAGATGATTACCATAGCCAGGGGCAAGCTGGATCACCTGGAGGAGCGCGCCAGGAAGCTGGCCCAGGACAAATCGTACCTCCAGCTGGTCATCAGCCTGATGAACCGGGTGAGCGCCGTCTCGGGGCTGGAGGACACAGTCGATTGCATGCTGCGCAATATCCTCAATGTCGTGGGTGGAGCCACTATCAGCCTTTACTACCTGATCGACAACGAATTGTTTTTTGCCGATGTCTACGGCAAGAAAATGCAACTCGCCGGCATCGACGACGCTCTGGTGCAAAAGGCAATGGCAACCTGCGAGCCGATTGAGGTTGAGCACGCGTTCAGCGATACGCTGATGATAACGCCGGAGTTTACCAAGGCCTACACCTGGGTCTACCCTCTCCTGGTGGGCCCCGACCTGATCGGCGTGTTCAAGATGGAAAGCCTCCACCTTGGCATGAAAGAGCTGCATCAACATCTGCCTACCTTTTTCAACTTTGCCGCCCTGGTCCTGAAGAACGAAATACAGGGGCAGACGCGGCTCAAACAGGCCTACGACCGGCTGAACGAGGCGTATGACGACCTGAAGAGAATTCAGACGCAACTTCTGCAACAGGACAAAATGGCCTCCATCGGCCAGCTGGCAGCAGGAGTGGCCCACGAGATCAACAACCCGATGGGGTTCATCATCAGCAATCTGGGAAGCCTCGGCAGATACGTGGATAAGCTGACCGCATACCTGAACTCCAACGAAAAGCTGTTAGCCGCCTGTAATACGGCCATCAGTGAGCCCCTGGCGCAGGAGCGTAAAAAGCAGAAGATCGACCGTATCAGCAAGGATCTTCCCGATCTGATAGCGGAATCTCTTGAAGGGGCGGAGCGGGTACGCAAAATTGTCCAAGACCTGAAGAGCTTTTCCCGGATAGATAGTGCGGAGCACGCTTGTGCCGACATCAACGAGGGGTTGGAAAGCACCCTTTCCATCGTCTGGAACGAACTGAAGTACAAGGCAACCGTAAACAAGGAATACGCTCAACTGCCACGGGTCTGGTGCAACCTCGGCCAGCTGAACCAGGTTTTCATGAATATCCTGGTGAACGCGGCACAGGCCATCGAGACCCAGGGGAAAATCCTGATAAAGACGTGGGCTGAAGGGGAAGCGGTCGGAATCTCGATCAGCGACAGCGGCTGCGGCATCCCGGCAGAAGCTCTGAAACATATCTTTGATCCCTTCTTCACCACCAAGGAGGTGGGGAAGGGAACGGGGCTCGGCCTCGCCATCGCCTACGACATCGTCGTCAACAAACATGGCGGGAAGATCGTGGCAACCAGTGTGGTCGGCACCGGAACAACCGTCACCATCATGCTGCCGACAAAGAGCAAAAAAGAGCCGAAAGATGCGGAGGCGGTTGCCGAACTCTGTGAAACAGGATAACTTCTATCTTAGTTAAACGGCTGTTTGGAGAAATAATGCAGCAAGAAAGAGTCGACATGCCGGAGACCGTAACCATACCCGCAGGCAAACTGGTATATCTGGAGGAGCGCGCCAGGAAACTGGCTCAGGAGAAGTCGTACCTTCAGCTGGTCATGCGCCTGATAAACCGGGTTAGCTCCGCCTCGGGGCTGGAGGATACGGTAGATTGCATGATGCGCAACATCCTCGATGTCGTGGGAGGGACCAATATCGTCCTCTACTACTGGATCGACGGCGATATCTTCTCTGTCGACGTCTACGGCACAAAGTCAAAGCTGGACGCCATCGACGACGAACTGGTGCAAAAGGCAGAGACAACCCGCGAGCCGATTGAGGTTGAGCACGACTTCAGCGACACGCAGATGACGACCCTGGAGTTCGGTAAGGCCTATACCTGGGCCTATCCGCTCCTGGTCGGCAACGATCTCGTCGGCGTCCTCAAGATGGAGAGTCTCCATATCGGCATGCGCGAGCTGTATGAGCAACTGCCGACCTTTTTTAATTACACAGCCCTGGTATTAAGGAACGAGATCCTCGGGCACTGCAGGCTAAAGCAGGCCTACGATCAATTGAACGAGATGAACGAAGAGCTGGAAGTGGAGATCGGGGAGCGCGAACTGGTCGAGGAGGAACTGCGACAGTCCCGGGACGAGCTGGAAAAGCGGGTGACGGAGCGAACCGTCGAATTGAAGTCACAGCGCGTTAACCAGGAAGAGATGATCCAACAGCGCACGGCGGAGTTGCTGGAAAGGAGCCGGGAGCTTCTGGACAACCAGCAGGCCCTGATGAACATCGTCGACGATCTCAACCAAAAGACCGAAGAGCTGGGAAAGGCAAACTCCAAACTGCAGGACCTGGACCGGCTGAAGTCCATGTTTATTGCCGCCATGAGCCACGAGTTGCGGACGCCGCTCAATTCGATCATCGGCTTCTCCAGCATCCTTCGCGATGAATGGCTGGGGCCGGTCAATCCGGAACAGAAGGAAAACCTCGATACCATCCAGCGCTCGGGAAAACACCTGCTCAGCCTGATCAACGACGTGATCGACGTTTCCAAGATCGAGGCGGGCAGGATTGAGACCCGCTTCGAAGAGTTCGACCTGTTCGACCTGTTGACAGAAGCGGTTCAGTATGTGGAGAAGGATCTCCGCGACAAGGGACTGGAGCTGTATCTAAAGATGGAGCATCACCCGCTCTACAGTGATAGACGTCGGCTTTTGCAGTGCGTCATCAATCTGCTGAGCAATGCGGTGAAGTTCACCGAACAGGGCGAGGTCACCCTATCCTCGGCGGTTGCCGACATCGAGCAGGGCGCTGGAGAGCAGTGTCCATCCGGGTTGGTATCACAACAGATCGATATTTCAGTCGCAGACAGCGGCATCGGCATCGCCGAGGAGGACATTACCCGGCTTTTCCAGCCGTTCGAACGACTGGAATCACACCTGAGAACCACCGCGCCCGGGACCGGACTTGGACTTTATCTGACCAGGAAGTTGGTTGTGGAAGTTCTGCGCGGTGATATACTGTGTAAAAGCAAAATAGGTACGGGAAGCACCTTCACGTTGAGAATTCCGGAGCGTATTTAATGAAAAAGGTACTGGTAGTAGAGGATAACAGCGACAACTTGCGGCTCATCACCTATGCCCTGCGGCGCTACGGCTACGAGGTAATAGCCGCCGAGACCGGCATGAAGGGAGTGGAGCTGGCCATAGCCGAGCGCCCCGCCTTCATCATCATGGACATCAACCTGCCCGACATCGATGGTCTTGAAGCCACCAGACGCATTCGTCAGAGCGGCGCGAATGGAGATATCCCGATCATAGCCATCACCTCCAATGCCATGGCCGGAGACATGGACCATGTCCTCGCCGCCGGTTGCACCGGCTATTTCGAAAAACCGATCAACCCGTTGACGATCATTGACAAGATTCATGCCCTGCTTGGTTGGAGCGGGAACGAGGTACGTCCATGAATGTCTTGATCGTCGAAGACAGTACCAACGCCCGGAAACTGTTACGCATCACCTTTGAGCACTACGGCTGTACGGTGGTCGAGGCGCAGGACGGGCAGGAAGGGTTCGACCTGGCCGCTCGCCATAAACCGAACCTCATCATATCAGACGCGCTTATGCCCCGCATGGATGGTTTCCAACTGCTCCGGGCGCTAAAGGCCGATCCAGCGCTCAAATCGATCCCCTTTATTTTCTACTCATCCACCTACACCGGCGAGAAGGAAGCAGAATTGGCGCTCTCACTCGGGGCGGAGGCTTTTGTTGCCAAACCGATCGAGCCCGAAAAACTCTGGGAAAAGACCTGCGCCATCATGAATGAATGGGAAGCGCGTCAAAGAGAGCCGGCCCATCCGCCGATAGACGAGAGTGACGAGCAGTACCTGCGGGAATACAGCCGGATTGTTGCGACCAAGCTGGAAGAAAAGGTATCTGAACTCGAAGAGGCGCTGACACTGCGCAAACAGGCCGAAGAACAGCTTCTCAGCCTCAATGCCGAACTGGAGCAGCGGGTAGCCAGGGAGGTGGAGAAAAATCAGGAGAAAGACCGCATCATGGCGCATCAGGCACGCCTGGCGGCCATGGGTGAGATGCTCAGGAATATTGCCCATCAATGGCGACAACCGCTTAACAACATCTCGCTTATCGTACAGAATCTCCAAATCGAGTTCGAAGATGGTGTTCTCACTGCGGCCTCATGCAGTGAATATGTACAAGAGTGCATTAAGTTCGTGACATACATGTCCAGCACTATCGATAATTTTCGTGCATTTTATCAGCCTGATTGCGGCCGACAACTGTTCGATCTGTACCACACCGTCACCGAAGCGATTTCGCTGGTAAGGGAGGAGTTGGAATCCCATGCCATTAGCATTACGCTGGTCGAAGAGTGCGACTCTGTCATAAACGGCTATAAGAAAGAGTTCTCCCAGGCACTTTTGAATATCATCCAGAACGCCAAAGAAGCGATTCTGTCGCGACAGCCACCTCTCCCTTTTGTTGAGATTGTCTGCTCACAAAATGAGGGATCGGCACTGGTTACGGTCAGGGACAATGGCGGGGGGATCCCTTCGGAACTTATTGACAAAATTTTCGACCCGTACTTTACTACCAAGTTCATGTCCCAGGGAACGGGAGTGGGGCTTTATATGTCCAAGATGATCATTGAAAAGCATATGGGTGGAAGGCTCTCGGTTACCAACAATGCGGCAGGTGCAGAAGTAACCATTGAGCTTCCGCTGGAGCGCCGGACAGATGCCGACGACCTGAAACCAGCATAAGTTAACGCTACAGTTCGCAAGAGGCAGCCATGAATGTGTTAATCGTTGAAGACAATGCCAATGACCGGAGACTGTTGCGCTACACACTTGAACACCATGGTTGTTCGGTCAGCGAGGCGCATGACGGGAAGGAAGGTTTTGAGCTGGCCACGCGTATTCAACCGGATATCATCATCTCCGACGCACTCATGCCGCGCATGGACGGTTTAAATCTGCTGCGTGCCCTAAAAGCGGATCCTGGGCTTTCGCCTATTCCCTTCCTCTTCTATTCGGCAACCTATACCGGAGAGCCTGAAGAGAGACTTGCCCTTTCACTCGGGGCGGCGGCCTTCGTCGTCAAACCGACGGAACCTGAAGAACTTTGGAAAAAAATCTGCGCGATCATGGAGGAATGGGGAGCGCAGCACGGCACGACCGTTCAGCCGTCAATAGATGAGAGAGAAGAACATTTCCTCCGGGAATATAGCCGGATCGTTGCGACCAAGCTGGAAGAGAAGGTCGCAGAGCTGGAAGAATCCCTTATTCAGCGCAAACAGGACGAAGATGAGCTGCGCAGAGTCAATGCGGAGCTGACCAGGGAGATTGCCGAGCGCAAGCGGGCGGAGAATGCCCTCAAAGAGCAGGAGCAGGAGTTGGCAACGATCTTCGAGAATGCCCCCTTCGTGATGCTGCTCCTTGATGGAGAGCGAAAGGTCCGCAGGGTGAATGCACAGGCATGTTCATTCGCCGGTTCATCAATCAACGACATGATTGGACGGCGAAGCGGCGAAGCGCTGCGCTGCCTTCATGCCCTCGATACTCCCGAGGGGTGCGGCTTTTGCCCGCATTGCCCCGACTGTGTCGTTCGGCTCACCGTTCTGGACACATTTGGGACCGGGCAGAGTCATCATCAGGTGGAAACGAGACTGCCGTTTTCACGCCAGGGGACGGGACAGGCGATAACGTTTCTCTTTTCAACGACAAAAGTAATGGTCGCACATCAGGCGATGGTTCTCCTCACTCTTCAGGACATCAGCGAGTACAAGAAACTTGAATCACAGCTGCACCATGCACAAAAGATGGAATCGATCGGCACCTTGGCCGGCGGCATTGCCCATGATTTCAACAACATCCTGACGGTAATAATCGGTTACGGGGATATTTCCCTCATGAATATGGGTGTTGACGATCCCCTGCGACAGAATATCGAACTTATGCTGCAAGCGGCTCGCCGGGCGGCATCTCTGGCGCAGGACATCCTCCTTTTCAGCAGGAGACAGATCTGTGACAAGAAAAACGTGGACCTGAACGAGATTGTGAGGTCAGTGGACAAGTTCATGCGGCGGATCATCGGCGAGGATATTGCCTGCAAAATAACACTGAATGACGGAACGATGTCGATCTGCGCCGATGCACACCAGCTTGAGCAGGTTCTGATGAACTTTGCAACCAATGCCCGGGATGCCATGCCGGAGGGCGGCTCCTTAACAATTACCACCAAACGGATCAAGCTTGACGAGGAGTTCATTACGGCCCATGGCTTTGGCAGTAGTAGTGACATATATGCCGTCCTGACCGTGGCAGACACCGGCATTGGTATGGATGAGGGTACGCGCCTGCAAATCTTTGATCCGTTTTTTACGACAAAAGAGATCGGCAAAGGGACAGGGCTCGGGATGGCGGTCGTCTACGGCATTATCAAGCAGCACGACGGACAGATAACGGTCGACAGCGAACCGGGCCATGGTACGACATTCCGGATATTCCTGCCCTTAACAGTATCGACTGAGAATGAAATTGTAGTGGATGAAACGTATGACAAACCGTGCAGGGGAACAGAGACAATACTTCTGGCGGAAGATGACGAACCGGTACGCAACATGACCCTGTCGCTGCTTGAGAGTTTCGGCTATGAGGTCATTGCTGCAGTTGACGGGGAGGAAGCCGTGCAAAAATACCGGGAGAACAGGGAGCGTATCCAGCTCCTTCTGTTCGACATGGTCATGCCGGTTAAAAACGGAATAGATGCCTATGAAGAGATCAGAGAGATCGAACCGGGCATGAAGGTGATATTTGCAAGCGGCTATGCAACTGAAGCCGTTCATCTGAAAGCGCTGGCTGACGACAATATTATGTCGATCTCCAAACCATATTTACCATCCAGTCTGCTGGCAATGGTGCGAAGTGTGCTGAACAGAGAGGGCTCCTGACAGAGCAGGCTGATTATACTGTTTTTTATCTGTATACTGAATGGAGAACAGACGACTGTGCTTATTAATTAAGCAGTGCCGCCCACCATGCCGCCACCACCAGAGCAACCGTTGACAACGCCAGCAGGGCATTCAGGAATCACCCTGGACGGCCATGCCTGCCGATCAGGTATTCCGTGATCAGCCCCAGGCAGCCGCCATAGATAAAGCCGAACAGATGCGCCCCCAGATCACTGTTTTTACCCTCTGTGCCGAGCAGTGCCAGTAGCGCCAGTAGCGCCAGGGCTGCGGCAACAGGAAGCATCCAGCGCCTGCGGAGATTGCGCCCGTAGCGCACCATGCTGAGTGCCGCCAGGATACCGACCGCGCCGAACACGGCGGTGGATGCACCGACCGAACTATGGGTAGGAGATTGCAGACCGGCATTGACCAGGTTACCGAGGGCGCCACGACATCTAGCTGTGTGATATTGTGAAAGGTAGCCAGAAGGATCAGGACCGAGAGTGTTGCTAGGGTATTCTCCGTCAGAGGATGGTGCGGAGGATCGGGGGGGGCAGTTGCGGTCCAGCTCTTCAAAGCGGCGCAGTTCGTAGACGGCGGCCGCATACTGCTCCGGCGGCACCAGCAGGCGCCAACCGTGCTGGTCCTTATCAATCTGGCAGGGAACCGAGCGGGAGTCCAGCGTCAACGCCCAGAGGCGGATTCGTTGGCCGCTCTCTGCTGTAATGCGGTGGCGCAGCACCTCTCCAGGCAGAATTTCCAGCCAGGGTGTCCCATCACCCTCGTTCAAAGGTTGGCGTGAATCCATGCCATTCATGCTGCTATAATCTGCTGTTCATTTTTGGTCCTAGGTCTGTGTCTCATACAGCATACCACCTTGGGCCCTGGCAAACAGGATATTTGCGTTAACTAAATAATTTATCGTTAAAAAACTAGATGCAGGCCGTTAACTTCTTACGATCTTATGATAGCAGCGAGGATATAAAATGCGTGTTAAAATGAGGGCGGAGAGAGTCATTTTTATGTCAAGATGAATAAAAAATGAGTTCCCTCACGGAACTCCCTTTACGAAAAAGATTCGGTTTAAAAATGTGATGCCATCAGGTCCGTACCCGGATCGGCATGATCACCGTGGTCAGGCCATCCCACTGCAGGCGCCGCTGAATGGCGAAAGCGGTCTCGTTATGCAGCAGGCGGTGGTAGTACTTTTCCAGGCGGAAGGTGATCTGGCCGGTAAATACGGTGGATCTGGGAAACTCCTCAGCCACCTGCTTGCACAGCTCCACGGCACTTTCCACCACGTCAGTGGCCAGCGCCGTGCGGCAGTCGGCGGCAAAACCGAGTTTATGTGCCATGGCTACATATTTTTCCAGGTCTGCCTTGACGGATGCCTCCAGTGCCTCAATCTCTTCAGCCCCTTTGAAGGAGCCGGAATCAATCAAGGCCACCGAAACGAAGATCACGTTTTTGTAAGTTTTGGGAAAGGTGGAGAGAATCGAGAAGAGGGTGTGTATCCCGAAGCCGCTGTAGCCAGAGACCAGCTGAATAGCGGTGGGGGCGCTCCGGTCGATTGCCGGCGGCTCTCCGTGAGATGATACCGGCACATCCAGCAGAGTCTCGTCCAGATCCTTCATCCCCTGCCTGACCCGGACATAATGCCCCTTGATCATGTAGCATAATCCGATTACCAGTGAGGTGATCAGTACTGTCAGCCACCCCCCCTCGGCAAACTTTTCGATGACCGTGATGACAAGGATTGTGGCGCATAATACCAGACCCACCAGATGCACGCTTAAATGGCGCAGCCATTGGGGATCCTCTTTTCTACGCTGGATGAAAAACTTGGACATTCCGAGCTGTGAAAGAGAAAAGGTCAGAAAGACATTGATGGAATACATGATGATCATTGCCGAAACAGAACCTTTGGTGTAGATCAGGAGCACTATAGCGGATATCCCCATCAGGACGATGCCGTTGCGCATGGTCAGTCGCACCGAAAGGGATGCGAAGCGGTGCGGAAACCAGGAATCCACTGCCATGTTGGCCATGACTCGTGGGCCGTCCACGAAGCCGGTCTGCACGGCCACCAGCAGCAGGGCTCCCTCAGAGAAGATGGTGACGAAGGCGATCCAGTGCCCCATTGGCCAGGAAGCGAAGAGCCCGTCAGCCAGCACCGCATTAAGGGTCTTTCCTTCCACCGGTTTGACCCCCACCAACGAATAGCAGAGAAACAGTATCCCGGCGGTGAAAGCCAGGGAGACCGCTAAATAGACCATGGTGCGCTTGCCGGTCTTGACCCGCGGCTCACGCATGATCTGCAGTCCGTTGGAGACCGCCTCGATGCCGGTGTAGGTACCACCACCCAGGGAGTAGGCGCGCAAAAAGAGCATCATGATGCCCATGCCGCCTATGGTGGAGAGGTCATGACCGAAGTTGCTGTGAACCTCGTTGGCCAGCGGCACAAAGCGCTCGGTGTGCGCGAAAATGCCGTAAAGAAGCATCAGCAGGTGGGTGGCGATGAAGACAATAAAGATCGGCGCCAGCACGGCGATGGACTCCTTAACGCCGCGGATGTTGAGGACGATCAGCAGTGCCAGCAGCAGGCAGGCCACCGGCACCTTGAAGTGGTGGAACCCCTGTGGGACATAGCTAAAGAGCGCATCCACACAGGCAGCGACCGAAACGGTGATGGTCAGGACATAGTCTACCAGCAGCGCGCTTCCCGAAACGACTCCGGCCTTCTCCCCCAGCATGTGGGTGGCCACGATGTAGCCGCCGCCGCCATGGGGAAAGTGCTCGATGATGCGCGAATATGAGTAGGAAATGATAAAGACGGTCAATGCCGTAGCAAGGCCGAGAAAGACCGCCAGGTAGGTGTGCTCTCCCAGTGCTTTGAAGGCTTCCTCGGGGCCATAGGCCGAGGATGAGAGGCCGTCGGCCCCCAGTCCGATCCAGGCCATGATTGGGATCAGCGCCATCTTATGGAACAGATGCGGATCTCTAAGGTGCTTGGGAGCGCCGATGACAGCGCGGACGATCTTCTGCAACAGTGATGGTTTTTCGTTCGAAGCGCTATTTCCCATTGTGCTCCCCTTTTGTGGCTATGGCTTCAACCTCCAATAATAGGATATAACGCATCAAAGTGGTGTCAAGAAGGGGGGCAATGGCATCAAGAAAGTATCAAGAAGCAGATGTCTGAAATTGATTTTGCTGTTTACACAGAGCTCAAAACTGCTACACTCCCCAGCCGATCAAATATGCCGAATGGAAGCCGTATGAACGATAAAATCAGAGTTCAAGAAGATAATCCGATGATCTGCCGTTATTTCAAAGTCGCTCACCGCGACATGGTTTTCCTCAAGTTTATTCTGGAAGCGTATGAGGGGATGAATGTCATGAGTACTGTGGACAACAAGGCAGGTATCATCCGCATAGCCATCATGCCGGGCTTTGTTGATGATATGGATGGGTTGCTGGCTGACTTGGGGCGGCAGGTGGTCATGGAGCCGGTAGAGTGGCATGATGAACTCTGTACGTTCTGAAACCGGTCATCGGGCGGCTGAAGAGGTTAGCACCTGCAGGCCGCGACCTGCACTCGATACATAGACAAACGTAATAACTGCCGGTCCCCCACTATCCTCTCCTAATCGATAATCACATCTGAATTCATAGCGGAAGGATTTGACCCTGCTGTTTGACGGTAGGTCAAAATCTTCCGGAAGATCCCGAAGGGCTGGCCAGGAGCAGTCGCTCTGCTGTGCAACGGCAAATGAGGGCAGCTTACCCATCAGCGGCATCTCGACACGGCAGTAATCATAAAAGAGCGCGTCATGCAGTGTCAGCAGATCTGCCAGTGGTTCAGCCAGCCGCGCAAATAGCTCGAAAACCCTGCGGCACGACATGCTGGAGAGGTTTTCGTTGCCCGCTCTTCGTGCCATGCCGTCAAGAATAGCGGAGAATTGCCGGTCTCGTTGCAGAACCTGAAACGCTGCCGAAAATCCGCCATGTTTATTGAAAAGGTCAAGCAGGCGCCCCACCGTCTCAATGCGACAGATATCATCATAGGAAAGCCACGGATTACTCAAGATTGTGTACGGAGGGGCTTCTGAAAAAGCATATCCTTCACGGGCGGCAATTGCCCGCATCGGTGCGCCTTTGAGCACCTTGAGCGGTTCGATCTGGATCATGTCCGGTTTCAGTTCGGCAATTGATTGCAGGGAGTTCAAAAATCCGGCGTAATCCTCGCCCGGCAGGCCAGCCACCAGGTCAAGATGCAGTTCAATCTGTGTCTCGGTTCCAAGTCGCACAACATTGGCGAAGATTCGTGCTAGATCGGCTGTTCGACCGACTTGCTCAAGGGTTGCTGCCGATGACGACTGGACGCCGATTTCAAAGCGGAAGGTGTTCTCCGGAACACGAGCCAGAATCTCCAGGTTATTGTCGGTTAGCAGGTCGGCGGAAATTTCAAAGTGAAAATGGCTGCTGCGGTTATGTCCCAGGATGAACTCCCAGATCTCACTTGCCCGCTTCGCATCATAGTTAAACGTACGGTCAACCAGTTTTATCTGCGCTACATTGCTGTTCATCAAAAAGAGGAGATCTTTTTTTATCCTCTCCATGCTGAATGAGCGTACCGCTCCCTCCGTTGATGAAAGGCAGAACGCGCAGGAGAACGGGCAGCCGCGAGAGGTTTCGTAGTAGACCAGCGGCTTTGAAAAGTCCACCAACCCCGCCGCAAAGGGCGAAGGGAGGCTGTCGAGTCCCAGGTTTTTTCTGCTGAGCGGGCCTGACTCCGAGTCGTTGCCGTCCCGGAAAAAGAGGTTGTCAATCTCTGCCAGACTCTCCTGCAACAGGCAGGTTTCCTCCTCCATCAGCGTCACAAGCAAACGTCTGAAGGTCTCTTCTCCCTCCCCCTTGATAACAAAGTCAACAGCAGGGTTGTCATGCATAAGGTCGAATATCCCGAAGGAAACCTCAGGGCCACCAAGGACGATACGGGTCTGCGGAGAGATCTTCTTCATATCGGAAATAATCCGCAGGGTCTGCTCGATATTCCAGATATAACAGGAGAAGGCGACCAGATCGGCCCCTTCGGCCATGATAAGTCTCAAAATATGCTCACGCGGTTCGTTAACGGTCCATTCGCGAATCGTTATCCCGGCATCCGGAAGGTCAAGGCAGTAAGCCGCCAGGCAGGGGAGGGCCAGTGACGCGTGCGAGTATTTGGCGTGCAGGGTTGTAAGGAGTATTTTCATGGGATTAATGGTTGAAACCAGAAAAAATCTACCACAGAGGCACGGAGACACGGAGAAAACTACACCTTTTCAGAGTAAGACAAAGGCAAAACAATTTTTATAGTTACGTCTGATAGCCTTTTTGACTTTCCATTGTTTCTTTTGACTTTGACGTTCTCCGTGTCTCTGTGGCTCCGTGGTGAAATGCTTTGTACCGGTTTAATCAGCTCCTGACGTTAGAATTGTATCGAATATCTGCCTTCTTTGCTCTGAATCTCGGTGTTAAATATTTCTGATAGGATATTTAATTGTTCAATAACGGCAGCACCTCTGCCGCCGGTTAACCGTTGCGGCTGAAAGCCGACTCGTCGGTTCAGTACGTCAAGCGGCACTATCTCCGCTTCCCGGCGGCCATCGTTCAACTTCAGCCGGATAATGGCGCTGACCTCTGCAGTCTTGCTCTTGCTGGCAAAGGTGAAGTTGCCCAGACTGTAAAAAATGATGCCGTTTCTGTAACGCTCGATCCCCTGCAGGACATGGGGGTGGTGGCCGATAATCACATCCGCACCGGCTTCGATGGCTTTGTGGGCGGCGGTGCGCTGATACGGCTGCACCGTGCTGATCGCCTCCTTCCCCCAGTGGAATGAAACGATGACGTAGTCTGCCTGACTGCGGGCGCTTGCTATATCGGCAGACACCAGCTTCTCATAGCCGGGGGCGGTGCCAGGACGATTCTGCCCGGCAAAAAACTCGCTTGGCTGGGTCAACGAGTAGCCAAGAAAGGCGATTTTTTTACCTTTAATGTTGTAGAGCGCCATTCTACGTGCCTCTGACAGGTTTTTGCCCGCTCCGATCCAGGCGATACCATTGTTGCTCAGATGCTGAAGTGTCTCTATCAGCGCTTCGCCGCCAAAATCCATGCTATGATTGTTCGCGAGTGTTACCAGATTGAAGCCGGCAGCCCGAATGGCCTTTGCAACCTGCGGTTCGGCCCGAAAGCGAAATTTCTTTTCAGAATATTCCTGTCCACCATCGGCGACCGGCGCTTCCAGATTGGCGAGATTAATATCACCGGA
>JGI24147J20444_1000648_pt1 | contig 20325 bp, 21 predicted proteins | sample BarGraIncub1133A_FD_20444 | JGI IMG/M metagenome (IMG submission 20444) | reverse complement strand
TCCGTTACATGATGCTCTTGATTATTGTTCTTTCGGTTGCGTTGAAACAGGCGTTCCCGGGAAATACGGTCATCGTGCTACCGGCATGACGTATGTCAATTGGGGGAAAGTGATCGAACTCGTTGTCAATAACGGAACAGATCCCGACAGTAAGATTCAGATGATTTCATTGAACGGAAAGACCGGCAGCGAGATCGAGTTTGATTCTTATGATGAATTGTGGAATGGTTGGGAGAAACTGTTGCGATTTTATTCAGATATAGCTGTTGAGTGCGATGCAATCTGTGACCGATCACTAGCCGTTTATGATGCTGATCCGTTTGCGTCGTGTTTCATCGATAATTGTATGAAACTTGGGAAAACGCTCAAAAACGGCGGGGCTAAATATGATGTGATCTCACAATCCAATATCGGTCCGGTCGTTGTCGGTAATTCACTGGCGGTCATGAAAAAACTGATCTATGAAGAGAAAAAATTCTCGTTGAATCAATTAAAAGAAGCAATGGAAGCGAATTGGCAAGGATCCTCTGCATCAGCTATTCATAAATTGGTTCGCCATGTTCCTAAATTCGGCAATGACGAAGATGAAACGGATGAGATCGTCAAAGATGTATTTGAATCTTATCTGAAATTACTGCCGATGTATAAAACAGAAAGAACCGGAAAAGGTCCTGAAATCAGTTGCTATACCATGTCGACCAGCAATATCACCTCGTATGTTCCGAATGGATTATCCGTCGGTGCGACACCGGATGGCAGGTTTGCCCGCAGTCCGTTGAATGAAGGATGTTCGCCGATGCAGGGAACGGATACATGCGGACCGACCGCTGTCCTTAATTCGGTTGCGAAACTTCCGAATGATAAGATAGCCGCCGGACAACTTTTAAATATGCGGTTTGCACCGGGAGCATTAAAAGGCGAAGACAATCTGGATAAGTTTGTCAGTCTGTTGCAAGCCGGATTTGATAGGGGAATCTATCATAATCAATTCAACGTTATCGATTCGAAAACGCTGTTGGATGCGAAACAACATCCTCAGAATCACACCGACCTGATTGTAAGGGTCGCGGGTTACTGCGCCCAATTTGTTTCATTGATGCCTGAAGCACAGGATGCAATTATTGCAAGAACTGAGAACAAATGGTAAACAAACAAAACAATCTACCGACTGGAATGATTTCGGTCGTTCAACGCTATAGTACACAAGATGGACCCGGAATACGAAGTACCGTCTTCTTTTTGGGATGCAATCTAGCTTGTAAATGGTGCAGTAATCCGGAATTGATCTCAAGTCAACCGTCGATCATGCATTTTGAAGAGCGTTGTATTCGTTGCGGAAGATGCGTGGAAACGGCTGTCGATCACTCGATCCGCTTTGAAGGCAAGTCCGTTAAGATCGATCGCGAGAATTGTACCAACCTGTGGGAATGTATGATCGCCTGTTCACAGGATGCATACGAAGAGATCGGTATTAAGATATCTGCAGCTAAACTAATGGACAAGCTGATTCGGGATAAAGCTTATTACGATCGTTCCGGCGGCGGGGTCACTTTTTCGGGCGGCGATCCGATCCTACAGGGTGACTTTGTGATCGCGATCGCGAATCGCTTGCGTAAAAACGAGATTAAATCAGCTCTTGATACCGCCGGTAATTTGGCATGGGAGAAACTAAAACCGATCATAGATGCAGTTGATCTAGTACTCTATGACATAAAAGCCTATGATCCCAAGATCCATCTTGATTGCACCGGTGTCGATAATCAACTCATCTTGGAAAATGCACGACAGATCAGTCAATCCGGAAAAGACATGATCATCCGAATGGTCATCGTACCGGGACTTAACGACGATAGGGAAGATATCAGAAACCGCATTAAATTCATCTTAAGTTTGGGGTCAGCCGTAAAACAATTGGACATCCTGCCTTACCATAATCTGGGTGTCGGTAAATACGCACGTTTGGGATTAACGTATACGATCAATCCAACATTGAATTTCGATCCGGAGATCAAGAATGAAATTATATCGATGGTTGCCGGTACATCGGTTCGCTTAACGTTCAGTGAATTTTGATTCGTTTAATTAAGGGAGGAAACAGTTATGCTATCAGCTGAAAGAACCAGGTATCTGCTGCAGAAATTGATTGCTGAGGGAATGATCAGCGTCAAAGATGTAGCGAAAGAACTCGACATCTCCGAGACAACGATTCGTCGAGATCTGATCGAACTTGAAAGTGAAGGAAAACTGCGAAGAGTCCACGGCGGAGCCATCAAGGGTGAGATATCGCGGATTCTCTCTGACGATGCCGAACTGACCATGATCGAACGTGTTTCAATCAATTATGAAAAGAAATATCAAATCGCCAAACGTGCTTCCGAGTTTGTGAAAGACGGCGAATGCGTCTTCATCGACGGAGGAACAAGTACAGCCCCACTGATCGAGTACTTATCATCACGAAAAATCAAAATCGTTACGCACAGTGATCTGATCGTTCGTCAATTGATCAATCCGATCGCCGAAGTATTTATCGTGGGGGGAAAATATCTTCCGAATTATTCGATGACGGTGGGTCCGATCGCACAGAGTGTTCTGCAGCAATTTAATTTCGACCGTGCGTTCATCGGTTGTGCCGGTATTGGTCTGGAAGAAAAAACAGTATATACCGCAGAAGCCGAAACACGTGCCATCAAGGAGATCGCGATCCAAAATTCCTTGCATAATTATTTACTTATCGATGATAGTAAATTGAACGTTCGCGGATTTTGTAAATTTACGTCAACAGATCGGTTTGAAGTCATTTTCTGTAATGCTGCAGAGACACTTCCCGAAGAATTACCGGATAACGTCGAGATCATCTAAGCATAAAAAAATAAGGAAAGTTCCTTATTTTTTTTATGCAGATCACTATAATTGCTTATTTTAGCGGATTCGTGATAAAACCGCTGAAGAGGATTAATTTTGATTCGTTATCGATAATAAACAGTTGATACGGATGATCGATCACTAGTACCGCCTGGTTGAGCGGCATCGATGTAACTCCGACAATAACGGTTGTGGCAGCTGCCGCTTCAGTTCCTTTTTCATCGATCGTCAATGTTGCTTTATGCAACACATCCATGATGTAGAGTTGCCGATCCAGGGCTGTTTTACTCAAAGCACTGAAATCCGCTTGATTTGGATCAAAGGCTTTCGTTAATCCGAGTGTTTGTAGGGTTTGAGCCAAACTCTCTTCGGTGGTAATGTTTACCTTTGGCATCGTTAGGTCGACACTTGTATTTTGGAATCCTTTAACGAGTTGATTGTATTGGCTGTTTGAAGTGATCGGGATTTCCGAATTTTTCCCTAAAACGATCAGCATGCTCGTTTTTTGGTCTTTATAGTTAAGTTGAACAGCTTGGTACTCAGTATTCTCAACATACGGCATACTTTCCGACATATGCATCATAGTAACATCTATGTCGGTATCCGAATGAAATACACCTTGAAGGTTAGAATCTTTAGCGAACTCCATCAGCCAGTCGGCCTTGAAATAAATGGTATTGATCAAATACATCTGCGCATTGGGATCGATCGAATCAATCACTTTCTGAATCCGGTGTTCGGTATTTGTGTCGACCCAATTGTTGATTTCATCGATCGAAGAGGATTTCGTGAAATCGAGCGATGCGATCATAGCACCGAAATAGTCCTTGTTTCTAGTCAGAAAATCAGCTTCTACGTCTTTTGCGAAAGTATCTCGCATCCAAATCGAATTTGCCAGTTTTACCTTCGTTTCAGGATAATTGGTGATAGCTGCCTGAATTGATCTGACGTCTTTCAAGAAGGCAGGTTGATTCTGCTTACTCGGATTCAATAATTGGGTAAATTCATCATAGGTGGCCTGTGATGCACCGTGATAGGTCATTGACAGTGCCAGATAGATACTGAGTGTCGAATAGAAAACATTCTTTTGCGCATCCGATAACGAACTTAACTTGAAGTTGAAGTCATTGATGGTGGTAACCACTCCGGCAGCAATATTTTCAGCCGGCAGAGAACTTAACGAACCTTTTGTGTCAGCTAAGACAGTGTAATTATAATTTTCAGAGCTACACCCGCTTAGTAACAAAAACAAGGCAGTAAAGATGATACTAATTTTCTTCATAGACCTACCTCCTGGTTTCAGTATATCACCGCTTTCGTTAAGCAAACGTTAATTATTATCGTATGCGCTCAAGTTTGACGACCTGTCTTGCGTTTACAAGTTTCTTTCGAAAGAGTACAATTATAGTTGAAAATATGAGGAAAAAATATGAGTAATCTGATAGAAATCATCAAAGCGATTGTATTGGGAATCATTCAAGGTATCACGGAATGGTTACCGATCAGTTCGACCGGACATCTGATCTTAGCCAATGCCTGGATGCCGCTGAAACTTTCGGCCTCGTTTGTCGAGACCTTTATGGTCATCGTTCAAGTCGGCTCGATCTTAGCCGTCATCCTGTTGTTTTTCAATAAACTGAATCCGTTCAGTGCGAAAAAGACGAAACAACAAAAAGCCGACACGATCCAACTTTGGCTGAAAATCTTAGTGGCTTCAGTACCGGCCGGTATTATCGGTGTACTATTCAACGATAAGATCGATGCGGCACTCTATAACCCGATCACTGTCTCACTGATGCTGCTGATCTATGGAGTCTTGATTCTGGTTGTTGAAAAACGTCACCAGAAAGTCAAAATCAAATCATTGAATGACATAACNTATAAAACAGCAGCCTTTATCGGCGTATTTCAAGCGTTGGCACTCGTTCCGGGCACATCNCGCAGCGGCGCCACGATTCTTGGCGCCATCTTATTGGGTACTTCACGCGTGGTGGCTTCCGAATTCTCTTTCTTTCTGGCTATCCCGGCCATGTTGGGAGCAGGACTCTTAAAACTAGTAAAAGCAGGATTCAATTTTACAGGGTTTGAATGGTTGGTCATGGCCACCGGCTTCACGACAGCCTTCATCGTATCGATCATCGCGATCCGTTTCTTGTTGAACTATGTACGTAACCATGACTTCACCGTGTTTGCGTATTATCGAATCGCATTGGCTGCCGTTGTTCTGTTATTGTTATTCATCTGACAAACCGACTCTTCGCAAGAAGAGTTTTTTTCGGGTGAGCGAATCACTAACAATTTGTAAGCGATATGCTATAATCTAGGAAGGTGGTGATGATATGAACCATGAAACAAACTATGACACGATGTGTCCGAAATTCGAAGCTGCGTTTAAAATACTGGGAAAACGATGGAATGCGTTGATCATACGAACTCTTTTAGGCGGTGAACGTCGTTTTTCGGAACTTCATGCAACCATACCTGCACTCAGTGACAGGATGTTGTCAGAACGGCTGCGCGAACTTGAAACAGAAGGGGTCGTAGTACGTAAAGTATTTGTCGAAATTCCTATCAGAATCGAATATAGTCTGAGTGAAAAGGGAAGAACGTTAAAACCCGCACTTGAAGAGATTCAGCGATGGGCTGAAACTTGGCATGAACAATCGAATTGATTTTACCTCCGATCGGAGGTTTTTTTATGAGTGGGCATCAACCTTGACTCAGCAATTTACATTTGACATAATACAGCTATAGCAACTTACAAAAAGTAAGTAGATACAGAAAAGATGATCATAAAAATCGAAATTTCAACAATGGGAAGCAGTCATCTGGGATGGCTAAACAGTTTATTTCATTTCTCATTCGCTGAGTATCGTAACCCTAAAAACATCAATTTCGGAGCACTGCGCGTCAGCAATGATGATTTGATCGCACCGTACACTGGCTTTGATACGCATCCGCATCGTGATATGGAAATCATCTCTTATGTGATCGACGGTCATTTGACGCATGCCGACAGCATGGGAAGACCGACTCAATCAATGGCTTCACATTGTTTCCAAAACCGGTGGGAAAGCACCGATCAACATCAATCAAGATACGAATCTGTATGTGATCCAACTGAGTGCCGGACAAAAAACCGAGTTTACTGTCGGAAAAGGAAGACAAGCCTATTTAGTTCAGATCGAAGGTAATTCCGAAATCAACGGTCTCACAGTGAATGAACGTGATGCACTGGAGTCGATCGAAACGGATCTGAATATCACAGCTATGGGTACATCACATCTGTTAGTGATTGAATTAAGCATCGATTGATTAATTCAGTGAACACTTTCGGGTGTTTTTTTCTTTAATCAGCACAAAAAAACATCCCGAAGGATGTTAAACGGTATTTGTCATTTTTAAAAATTTAGTTTCCTTATAATTGAATACACTGTAACAATAGTTGAAGATCGTTCCGGTCTTAAACATCGAAGTATTCTCACAGATAATCGCCGGTTCACTTTCTTTTAATCCCAACAGATCCGCTTCTTCTTTCGTCAGAACGGTAGCCGAGATGACCTCATCGATAAAGTTGATCGTTTTCTTCAGATCATTCCGGATGTAATTGTAGATGGAACCATTGATGATCTCATAATCAAGATAAGGAATCAGATCCTTATTGTAATAGGAATATTCGATGCAGTAAGGTTTGCCGTCCAACTTGCGCAAACGATGAACATAATAAGTAGGCGTATCCAATTCGCAATGCATCACCTCAACGATCTTTTTATCCGCCGGCATGAGTTTAAAATCAAGTACCTCTGACGAAACATTACGATCACCCAGATAGTATGTCAAACCACGCAAGTTCTCCAAATTGATCGGTTGTCCCAGCCGCTTCTTGCGCAGATAGATTCCGCTGCCTTGCACAGGAAGCGCAACCCCACGTTTAACTAAAAGATCAATTGCACGGCGGATCGTATTACGGCTTACCTTGTATTTGATAATGAACTCATCTTCAGTCAAAAGCTTCTGAGTCTCATCGTAAATACCACTCGCAATGTCTTTTTCGATTAAATTGGAGACGCGTTTAAATTTTGCTTCCATAAACCCCTCCTGATTTTTCATTTGTACTCGTATATCCTAATTATACTATCATAAAGTCAAAAATAACAGAGTTAAGTACAATTTTAGGCACAACATCAATAAATATGACAACGATGAGTGTTATTCAAGGGAAATCGACCCTACATCGAGAGGCAACCTATTTTGGTTCATTTACTGTTGATTACATATATCATTTGAACAGATTTAGGACGAAACGATCGATTAGCACAGTTTGATGTAAGTCCTAAAAGTACAAAAGCATATGATCAAACATTTTTCCATGAAGGATCAAGAACCGTAAACAGCCTCAGTATAAGAGATAAAAATCTACAATTCGTTGATTGTAAGGTGATTCATTTTCGGAAGAATCTGATTGATAAAGAGATCAACGATTACCGGATCGAACTGACTCCCTCATTTAAGGCTGATTTCCTGATAAGCATCCGCATAACTAAGCGCCTTTCGATAGGTACGATCCGATGTCATCGCATCGAATGAATCCTCAATCGCGATAATGCGAGATGGAATTTACGTTCGGCCTCAACGATCTTTTGATTTTTATCTTACGTGGTTTTTTGAATGAGAAGAATTTTAGTCACAATAACAGTCAGAAGCGGATAAATGATTATGATCGGTAGCAAGACTGATTGAAGTGTCGTAACGATCATTGCTCTCGGTAGTAAAATTGTGCACATCAACATAACAATATGAATGACCAAACCGAATAAATACAAATTGATCCATGTGTTCTTGATATAAAGAAATTGTTTGAAACGCGGCCAGAAATAACCGATCGAAACAGAAGTGAGAATCACAAGTATTTCCATATAAACACCGGCACCGCCTATATAGAGTCGATAGACGATCATTATCGATGAGGCAATCAGAACCGGAAGGAATCCGAAGGTTAGGGTAGAAGCACCCAACAGAACGGAACGAGTATCAAATGTGATGCCCTGTGCGAACTGTAAAGGGAAAGTCATCAGTAGAATCCCAATAAATCCAAGAATGATTCCGTCGACTATACCAGCAGAACGGTCCAATTTCTCCTTCAAGAATGTCGTGACCGGATAGAAAATAACAAGAGAGATCAGTAACTCTGCATTATAGAATAATCTCAGGAATGTGGAGTTGTTCATTTTATCACTTTGACCCTATTTTTCAGATCTAATTTAACTTTATTTTATTTAAGTTTAACCCTTATAGTATGAAAATACGATAAGTGAAATATTAAGCCAAAGAAAAGATTTACGTTAATCATCAGTATATTGGATAATAATCGAGAAGATTTTCAACCGATTCTTCGGTAAGATGGAAATATATCCGGTAAGAGTGTAAAATAAAAGTATGGAGGACATTGTATGAACAACAAATTGTTTCTTTGCGGAAAAATAATAACGGGGGAAAAGAAGTCGTATTTCCGTGGTTCGATCGCAACGGAAAATGATGAAATCCTTTTTATAGCCGAAGACGGTGATGAAGCAACAAACGAGTTCATTCAGAATTTTCGTCCTGAAATCATTGATCTGAGTCATTTAACGATTATCCCGGGTTTCATCGACATTCATACGCATGGTGCGCTAGGATTGGATTTTGTTAACCCAACCCAGCGAACCGTTGACCGAATCGCACGTCAATTTGCGAAAGAAGGCGTTACGGGATTTTTAAGTTCGATCATGGTATTACCGCGTAAAGAAGAAATCAGAGTTCTAAAAAAATATGCAACATTGACATCCCCGCATCAGGGATCTCGTTGGTTAGGCATTCATAATGAAGGGCCCTATATGTCTCATGAATATAAAGCAATGATGGATGAACGTTATCTGCGTTTACCGGATATTGATGAGCTTAATGAGAATGTGCGTGTTGCCGAAGGTAAATTACGTATGATCACGCTGGCACCCGAACTCAAAGGAATGGAAGAGTTCATTCCGGCGTGCAAAGAAAAAGGAATCACGGTGATGATGGGACACAGCAGTGCCACAGCTCCCGAAGTTCTTCATGCGATCACCTTGGGAGCGGATGGATTCACGCATTTGTATAATGCGATGACGCAGCATACGCATCGGAATCCGGGTATGGTGAGTGCAGCCTTACTCAAAGGCGAAACGTTTACCGAACTGATCTGTGATGGGGTTCATGTCGATCCGATGGTCATCCGACTCACGTATCAGACCATCGGCAGTGAACGTATTGTTTTGGTCAGTGACGCAATGCCGGGTAAAGCAATGGCTGACGGAGAGTTTGTTTTCGGCGGTATTCCATGCATCACAAAAAACGGTAAAGCGTATGCACGCGATACCGGAAGAATAGCGGGGTCTGTCATTGGAATGGATGATGCTTTCAGAAACATTCAAAAATTCACCGGTTGTTCAATGGAAGACGCAGTCCGGATGTGCTCCGTAAACCCAAGTAAACTGATCCATCTCGATCAGTCGATCGGCAGTCTTCATCCGCATAAAAAAGCTGATTTCATCGCTCTTGACAGTGAAATGAAAGTTAAGTCCGTCATCATCGGTGCTGAACGTATTTTGTAATCAATTTATAATTTTTTACTCATCGATTTGTGTGGGATTCCCGCATCCATGAAAAAATCACCGGTTGCGATATAACCGCATTTCTCATAAAACGGTATCGCATGATCTTGGGCTTCAAGAATGAGGTTTTTGATACCCTGATCGATCATCCATTGTTCGATCGCTGTCATCATAAAGCGACCGACACCGCTTTTACGGAATTCTCGCTTGACGGCGACACGTCCTACTTTCATCGTATCCGGTGCTTTGCGCAGACAACGGATCGTTCCGATGCAGACAGTATCATCCGTCACATAAAAATGGTCGATATTGGCATCAAGTCGATCATATTGGTCTCGTTCTTCTTCGATTGGAACTTTCTGCTCATCCACGAATACTTCAAAACGAAGATCTATGCATTTATTTAATTCCTCTGTCGTCGTAACATGTGTGAGTTTCATCGTTATGTTCCTTTTTCTTCTTAAAGTATCACTCGTGAACGCTTGTGTCAAGAATTTCAGTCATGATCCTTTGCGGATTCGCTCGGTAGTTGGATAATAAATGAACGGAGGACTATATGAACATCAATACAAGAGTTGAATTGAATAACGGAAAAATGATGCCAATCTTAGGCTTCGGTGTTTGGCGGGCAAAAAACGGTGAAGAAACATACAAAGCCGTAAGCATGGCACTTGAAGCCGGATATCGTTCCATCGATACGGCCGCGATCTATCGAAATGAAGAAAGTGTCGGCCAAGCTATCGCCGACAGTGGGATCGATCGCAGCGAAATATTCTTGTCGACTAAACTTTGGAATGAGGATCAACGTCAGTCACGGCAACGTGAGGCTTTCTTTGAAAGTCTGAAACGACTGCAGACTGATTATATCGATCTTTATCTGATTCATTGGGCAATCGACGGTAAAATCGAAGAATCCTGGAAAGTAATGGAACAATTGGTCAACGAAGGCTACATCCGTTCGATCGGCGTATGTAATTTCCAAATCCATCATCTTGAAACTTTACTAAAATTAGCAACGATCCTTCCTGTAATCAATCAGGTGGAAACTCACCCGTATTTATCACAGCGAAAATTACTGGAGTTCTTGAAATCCAAAAGAATCAACCTGGAAGCTTGGAGCCCGCTCGGCGGCGGCAAGACCAATCTTTTCGATAATGAGAGATTAGTCGAGGTCGCTGCGAAACACCATAAGAGTCCGGCTCAAATCATCTTGCGCTGGGATTTACAGCGCGGTATTATATCGATTCCGAAATCAGTCCACAAGAACCGTATCATCGAGAACGCGCATCTGTTTGATTTTGCGCTTTCGGAAGATGAGATGAATCAGATCAACGAACTGAATCAGGATCTGCGCAGCGGACCTGATCCGGATCACGTCAATTTCTAACGATAAACATATCCGAAAAGGATACATTTAGCAGAGTATTTAAAGCGGAATGAACCTATTCCATTTTGGATACTCTGTTTTTATATTTGTTCGATATGAGAAAAGATATGTTATTTTATTTCAGCAGATGTAAATGAAATTGCGAATACCTGAAATAATCCGGGGAGAGGGATAATATGAACAATTTAATTATCAGAGAGTGTAATTTTACGGATTTAGATAGGATCGTATCTTTGCAACAACTTTGGAAAACAGAAGACATAACTTATGGTTATGCTCCTGTTGCTAAAAGCAAGTTAGAAGAAAAAATCGGTAAATATTTTTATGTCGCTGAGTTAAGTAACGAGATTATCGGGTACATATATGGTTCTGTCAATGTGGCAGAGAATATTGCCGTATTCAATGATGGGCAAACTTACTTTGAAGTGGAAGATATTTTTATCTCCTTAAACAACAGAGATTCAGGTTACGGAAGTCTTCTGTTAGATATGTTATTAAGTATAGCTAAGAAGAACGGTGTTGAGAGGTCTATGATTTACTCATCGACAAAAAACATTGAAGATGTCCTGAAATTCTACCAAAAACATGATTATAAAACATGGTATATCCAAATGTTCAAATAATTCTGAATATCCGATGATTCTATCGTTAATAGATAAAATGAAGTGTCGCAATACTAGTTGATATGACAGTTAACGATTCAGATTTTCAACAGCCGATCTCAATCGATCCATGGCTTCGATCACAACCGATCTGGGACAAGCGATGTTGATGCGTTCAAAACCGTTTCCTTCTTCACCGAAGATATAGCCTTCATCCAACCATAGTTTAGCTTGATTCAACATGAATTCTTCCAGTTGTTTATTATCCAATCCCAATGAATTGAAATCGAGCCAGATCAGATATAATCCTTCCGGTTCCACCAGTTTGATTGAACTCAAGTGTTCATTCAGAAAACTCCTGACATAATCGATGTTTCCTTTTAAATAATCCATCAGCTCATCGACATAACTATCTCCATACAGATAAGCGGCTTCACATGCGGCAGATCCGAAAAACCCGGTTGCGTGAATGCCGTTGTTTCTCATGATCAGGTTAAATTTAGTCCGTAATTCTTCATTCTCGATAATAATATTGGAGGCTTGCAGACCGGCCAAATTGAATGTTTTACTGGGGGATGTACATACAACAGTAATTGAAGCATAACGAGCGTCCAGTGTCGTTAACACACGGTGTTTTGCGGGTTTAAAGACAAAGTCCATGTGGATCTCATCGGAAATGATGATCACGTTATGTTTCAAACACAGATCAGCCATTGCTTTGAGTTCATCGTCTCGCCAGACTCTGCCGACAGGATTATGAGGATTACACAAGATAAACATTTTTACATTATTCGCTACGATTTTCGCTTCGAAATCCGCAAGATCGAGCGAATAACTTGAAGTCTCTTTATCATAAACAAGGGAACTGTTGACGATTTTTCGGTCATTGTTGAGAATGGCCATTGAAAAAGGATAATAGACCGGCCGGTTGATCAGAACTCCGTCACCCACGGAAGTATAGGCTTGAACAGCTGTGTTGATCGCATTGACAACACCGGGTGTTGACACGATCCATTCTTTCGCTACTTTCCAATCATGGCGGCGTTGCATCCATCCGATGATCGATTGATAATAGGAGTCGGCTAAGAGGGTATAGCCATAGATTCCTTCGGCTGCCCGTTGAACTATCGTTTCGATGACTTTATCGGCTGTTTTGAAATCCATGTCGGCTACCCACATCGGTAATGTGTCAGTTGAGATTCGCTTGTCGGTACCGGCTTCCCATTTGATTGAATGGGTTCCTTTGCGGTTGTTGATTTCATCGAAGTTCATAGATGTCCCTGTCTTTCTTTACTGTTGATTTGACTACTGCAAATACTTTCTACATAGTAGTACATAGCGAAATGACTGTCAACTTGCGTTTGTAAAAAAAGATGAGATATACTCATAGTTTGTTAGAAAAACAATTAAATGAATAAATTCGAGCATTATAGTCAATAAAATAGACTAAATATTCACAAGCNACCAGGCATCTTAAAAATGTTTGGCTTGTAAGCGGTTACCTGTAAAAAAGTGGATAGTCACGCAACATAGAGTTGGGAGACTGTGATACAATAACTCCGTTATCACAGGAGGTATATGATGGATAAAAAAATGAAAGAATTTGTCGGCGGAAGTTGGCAGAAAGAAATCAATGTCGAAGATTTCATCCAACAGAATTTCACACTTTATGAAGGAGATGATTCCTTCTTAGCTCCGATATCCGAAAACACGGAAATCGTCTGGAAACGTTGTGAAGAATTACTGGAAGAAGAAAGAAAACTGGGTGTGTTGGATATTGAAATGGATGCCATTTCAGGAATCAATAACTTCAAACCCGGATATATCGTTAAAGATCACGAAACAATCGTTGGCTTACAAACCGATGCACCTTTAAAACGAATCATCAACCCTTACGGTGGAATCAAATTAGCTTCAAAAATCGTCAGTTTCTACGGTCGTCAGATGAAACCTGAATTTGAAACATTCTTCAATGATTACTCGAAGACTCATAATCAAGGAGTATTTGATGCATATACAGCTGACATGCGTGAAGCGCGTCATACCGGATTATTGACCGGACTGCCTGATGCCTACGGTCGCGGTCGTATCATCGGTGATTATCGCCGTGTCTCGCTCTACGGTATCGATGCATTGATCAATTTCAAGAAACAAGATCTGGAAGAAATTACCGACATCAACGACAGCACGATCCAACTACGCGAAGAAGTCAGTGATCAAATCAAAGCGCTGAAAGAAATCAAAAAGATGGCTGCTGCTTATGGTTTCGATATCGGTCGTCCGGCCGTCACTGCCCAAGAAGCGATTCAATGGTTATACTTTGGTTATTTAGCAGGTGTTAAAGAAAACAACGGAGCAGCGATGAGTCTCGGTCGTACTTCTACATTCTTGGATATTTATATCCAACGCGATCTGGAAAACGGAATCATCGATGAAGCTACAGCTCAAGAATATATCGACCAATTCATCATCAAGCTTCGTTTAGTGCGTCATTTGCGTACACCTGAATATGATGAATTGTTTGCGGGCGACCCGACCTGGGTCACCGAGTCCATCGGAGGCGTCGCGGCTGACGGTCGTCCGTTGGTTTCAAAGAACTCATTTAGATATCTGCACAGTCTGACGAATCTCGGACCGGCGCCGGAGCCTAACATGACGATCCTGTGGTCAGAAAAATTACCGCAGAATTTCAAAAATTATTGTGCCATGATGTCCATCGAGACCGGTGCTCTGCAATACGAGAACGATGATTTGATGTCACCTTTGTATCGGAATGATTATGCGATCGCATGTTGCGTATCCGCCATGCAAGTGGGTAAACAGATGCAGTATTTCGGGGCTCGAACCAATTTGGCCAAAGCACTCTTATATGCGATCAACAGCGGTGTCGATGAGAAGTATATGGAAGAAGTTATTCACGGCATTCCGGCGTATACCGACGAAGTGTTGGATTATGATAAAGTCATGGAACTGTATACGTTGACACTCGAAAAAACTGCTCGTCTTTATGTCGATACAATGAACATCATTCATTATATGCATGATAAATATGCCTATGAGAAAAGTCAGTTCGCTCTTCATGACACGCATCTAAACCGCTTGATGGCATTCGGTGCCGCGGGGCTTTCCGTTGTTGCCGACTCGCTTTCCGCGATCAAATATGCGAAAGTAACTCCGATCCGTAATGAAAAAGGGGTGGCCATCGATTTCACCATCGAAGGAGACTTCCCTAAATTCGGAAATGATGACGATCGTGTCGATCAAATCGCCGTTGATATCATCACTATGTTCAGTAATATGTTGAAAAAACATCCGTTACATCGCGACGCCGTTCATACACTTTCGATCCTGACGATCACATCCAATGTGGTCTACGGTAAAAAGACCGGTACGACGCCGGACGGACGTAAGAAGGGTGAACCGTTTGCGCCGGGAGCCAACCCGATGCATGGCCGTGATACCAGCGGAGCACTTGCTTCATTGAATTCGGTTGCGAAACTTCCTTACGGAGAAATCTGTCAGGACGGTGTCAGTAATACCTTCTCGATCTTACCGCAAACCTTGGGAAAAACCAGAGCCGAACGCATTGGAAATACCGTTAATATTTTAGATGGTTATTTCAAACAGAATGCTCATCATCTCAATGTCAATGTCTACTCTCGCGAAATGCTTGAAGCAGCCATGGCGAATCCTGAATTGTATCCGAACCTCACCATCCGGGTGTCCGGTTACGCTGTGCATTTCAACCGTTTGACCAAAGAACAACAATTGGAAGTGCTGCAACGTACATTCCATGAATCAATCTAATCTCGGTTTTATAAGTAAAGTTGAACCGTTCGGGTTGGTCGACGGTCCGGGGATAAGAGTCGTCTTTTTCCTGTCCGGCTGTCCGCTTCGTTGTCTGTATTGCCACAATCCCGAAACGTGGGCCTATCAGCAGGGAAATACCATCAGTCCCAAGGAAGTCTTGGAGACTGCCAAACGCTATCAACCCTATTTCGGCCAAGTCGGCGGAGTGACGTTCAGCGGCGGAGAACCGCTCTCCCAACCGGAATTTCTGCTGGAATGCCTGACTTTGTTGAAAGAACAGGGAATCCATACCGCTCTTGATACTTCAGGTGTCGGTAATCCGCAGTTAGCGACGAGTATTCTGAAAAAAGTTGATCTCGTGATCTATGACATGAAAGCCGTGGATCCCGAACTCTATCAACGCATAACTTCACAGAAACAAACCATGACGCAGAACTTTCTGAAACTGGTTCAAGAACTTGAAGTTCCGTTGTGGATACGTCAAGTGATCGTACCTGAGTTGAATGACGATCCCGAGCATCTGATTGAACTGGCTAAAGCGATTGCGGTATTACATAATGTAGAAAAAGTCGAACTCTTGCCTTATCATACGATGGGGATCGCAAAATACGATAAACTCAACATTGCCTATCCGTTGACTGATACACCGGCGATGGATGTTGAAATCACCCAAAAAATGAATCAAGAATTGATTGAAAAGATTACCCAACTACGTAATGAGATGCCAAAGTAACCCTTTGGCATTTTCTTTTTTTATATCGTTTGACATTCGCTTTTNATGGTCATTATAATAAAGTCAGAGTTATATGATGCGACTGCGAGGACCATTCATGAATACTGTCAAATTATGCATAGATACAGATCCGGGAATCGATGACGCACTGGCACTGCTCTTGGCATTTCAACTTTTTGACGGCCGGATCGTCGGTATCACATCGGTTGCCGGGAATCAAAGTGTCGATAAGACAACGGCCAATGCGGCTAAACTTTTAGATCTGGCGAATCAAACGATTCCGTTGTATCGCGGAGCTGAAGGCCCACTTGCGCGAACGTCGATCATTGCCGAAGAAGTACACGGAATCACCGGGATCGGTAAAGCTGTTTTACCGCAGTCAAGAAGGACGATCGAAAAAAGTCCGGCCGATGAAGCCATATATGAAATGGCTTGTGAGTATAACGGGCAATTTGAGATCATCACACTCGGTCCGCTGACGAATATCGCGTTGAGTTTAATGAAACACCGTGATTTAGCCGCCAAAATAAAAAAAATAACGATGATGGGCGGCGGTAGCTATGCGGGGAATGTGACACCATATGCGGAATTCAATTTTTTTGCCGATGCGGAAGCAGCCGATATTGTGTTCAGATCGGGAATACCGATCGTCATGGTCGGACTCGATGCGACGCATAACGCAACGATCACGAAAACCGAAGCCACAGATGCATTAAACGAAGAAAGCTATACGCAGTTCATTGCATTGGAATTGTTTGAAAGTCTGTTTGAAAATCATCTATACCATTCGGTGAATACTTCATATATGCATGATCCGCTGGCTGTTGCCGCGCACTATGACCCATCCTTAGTGAGTCTGAGTGATGCGCATGTCAGTATCGTTTGTGAACCCAATGAACATTATGGTCAGTCATTGGTCGAATTCTATCATGATTCGCCCAATGCCAAAGTAGCATTAGATTGTGATCTTGATCGCTTCAGAGAACTTTTGTTCAGTACATTGACTTCATATCACGAACATTAAGGAGAAAACAATGTCCATTACAGTTATCGGGAATGCCAGTATCGAATTTTCTGCATCCGTCAATCGTCTTCCCGCCAAGGGTGAGTCCATTGCGGCGGCTTCGTTCAAGCAACGGGCCGGCGGCAAGGGATTTATCGAAGCGATCGCGGCTGCCCGATTGGGCCGCGAAGTAGCCATGTTTACCAGAGTCGGTGAAGATAATTTCGGCAACACGCTGTTACAGACATTGATGGGTGAAAACGTCAGAGTCGTCAATATACCCCGGTCCGAAACACCGACTGGAAGTTCTCTGATCACAACGGATGCTGCCGGTCAAAGTACGATCGTCGTTTTTCCGGGGGCGAATTCCGAGTTGAACGAACAGGTCGTGATGCANCATATCGAACGNATCATCAACAGTGATATTCTGCTTCTGCAACAGGAGACTCCTGCTCAAACCGTNGGTTTCGCCGTTGAGACAGCCGCCCAACATAAACCGCTGATCATCGTTAATCCATCACCGGCGTTGACGCTTCCGCATGAACTTTATAAACATATTGATTGTCTGACTCCGAATGTGAGTGAACTTTCNGCTTTAACGCATAAAGATGATCTGGAAGAAGGTGTGGATGTTCTTTTAAGTTGGGGTGTNAAAAACGTNATTGTCACATTGAGTGACAAAGGATGCTATTATGCGAATTCGGATGAACAATATTTCGTCGAACCTTTCAAAGTCGATGCGATCGATAAAGCCGGTGTCGGTGATGCCTTTAATGCTGCATTGGCGGTTGCGTTGTCGGAAGGTCGATCCTATCGGGAAGCGATGATCTTTGCCAATGCGGTCGGTGCTTTGACAGCCAGTAAACCGGGAAGTATCGAATCATTGCCGATGCGCTCGGAAGTTGAATATTTCATTCGCGAATATTAGTAAAAAGGAGAGGACTATGAATTATATTTATGTAGTTTCCGGTTGTAGTACATGCCGAAAAGCCAAGAAATGGTTGATTTCCCATCATATCAACTATGTTGAACATCCATTCGTCGATGAGCCGCCTGACTTTGAGTTGCTTAGTCGATTGATCAAACAAAGTCGGTTGCCGATCCAACGTTTTTTTAACACCACCGGCGAAAGTTATCGAAATGGTAATCTCAAAGAAAAATGGCCGCTGATCAACGATGATGAGAAGATCCGACTTTTAGCCAATGGCGGTATATTGATCAAACGACCGAACCTGTATAACGAAAAACAGGTGTTGATCGGATTTTGTGAGGAAGACTATGAAACTGCTTTTATCGCCCACTAAGACATTTAATGAAACTCTTCAAAACAACGGTAATGATCCGTTGTTTTTAGAAACCACCGCTCGACTATTAAAAAAGTTAATGAAACTTTCCGCAAGTAAACTTAGTGAACTTTATGTATGTTCGGAAAAGATCGCCACTGAAAATGCGAGACGATTTCAGCAATGGAAATCTACTAACGGAGGTGCAACGATACGAACGTACGGCGGTGAGATTGCGATATGATCTCAACGAGAAGAAGACGTCGTTTTTCTATCTTGAATGCAGTTCTGCTGATCGTGATGGTGATCGGAATTTCATGGGGATTGGATGAATTCACACAACGGTTCAAAAATGTTCAACCGAATACGAGAACTTACGAAACCGCTGTGATCGATCGAGTTATAGATGGGGATACGATCAACGTGTTGATCAATCACCTCGTAACTACCGTCAGATTGATCGGGTTGGATGCGCCTGAATCAGTTCATCCCGATCAAACACGTAATACTCCCGAAGGAATCTTGGCAGCTGATTTTGTAAAACAAGCATTACCGCAAGGCAAGATTGTTTATCTGAGTAATGATGTTTCGGAAACCGATCAGTATGGACGGCTGCTTCGCTATGTATGGTTAACTCAGCCCGGTGACAGTGATTTTGAGATAAGATCCGGCATGTTCAATGCGATCTTGATTCTGGCGGGATACGCAAATCAGAGCACCTACCCACCGGATGTTAGTTACGCAGACAAGTTTAAACTCTACCAACGTGAAGCTAAAACGGCTCATCGTGGATTATGGAAATAGGAAAGTTCGTGAAAAAACGAACTTTCTTTATTTTGGTTATGAAAGCGCTTATAATAGTGATAGTTGCCAAGTGGTAGGACCACTTTGGAGGGAATATGGAAATTTTGCCGATCAAACAGACTAAGAATGTTCAAGAAACAGTGAAACAGATCGTGGAAGCCCTAAAGAACGGTGAGCTTCAAGTCGGAGATACACTGCCTTCCGAGCGAACGTTAGCGCTAAAACTTCAAATCAGCCGTTCTTCGCTCCGTGAAGCGTTATCGGTGTTGGAGATGATGGGATTGATCAAAGTTCGTCAAGGCGGGAAAACAGTTGTCGCTCCTTTTGACCTTCAACCGTTGATGAAGATGTTTTCACCCTTATTTAGTACGGACCCCAAATTTGATGAGGATCTGCAGCATTTTCGCTTGGTGTTGGAATGCGATGCCGTCACATTGGCCGGCCGTCGCAACGACTTCAGTGAACTGCAAAAGATCGTTTCTCAGATGGAAGAATCAGTCGCAGAAAATGAAAGTATCGCCGCTCATTTGGATATTGCGTTTCATCGCGAACTGTTTCGTTTAGCGGATAACAGTATTTTGATCAAGACGATGGATTGGGTAGAAAATCTTCTTTTGTACAGTGTTCTGTATAATCGCACGCACATTTTACAAGATAACGATCACGCTCAAACTCTGTTGGATCAGCATCGATCGATCTGTGCCGACTTGATTAGAAATGACATTGTTTCCGCATCCGCCCATATGAAAGAGCATTTGGAGTTTGTCAGAACTGTCCAAAAGGAGTCAAAAAATGAAAATACTAGTGTGTATTAAACAAGTACCCGATTCGCAGAAAGTTCAGGTCGATCCGATCACCGGTTCGCTGATGCGGGCCGGCATCGATGCGAAGATGAACCCGTATGATCTGTTTGCATTGGAAGCGGCTTTGCAACTCAAAGATTCACAAGGAGCCCACGTCACCGTCATGACCATGGGACCGCAGGCAGCCGTTGATATTTTACGCGAAGCTTATGCGTTGGGAAGTGATGATGCGGTTTTAGTGAGTGACCGCGGATTTGCCGGAGCGGATGTATTGGCAACTGCCCATACACTGGCTTATGCGATCCAAGCATTGAATACTGATTTCGATCTGATTCTTTGCGGTAAACAGACGACGGATGGCGATACGGCTCAAGTCGGACCGGCCGTGGCTGAAATTCTTGGGATTCCGCAT
>JGI24147J20444_1000642_pt1 | contig 20484 bp, 18 predicted proteins | sample BarGraIncub1133A_FD_20444 | JGI IMG/M metagenome (IMG submission 20444) | reverse complement strand
CTGCCGGAATCAAAGAGGATAGCCGCCTCCATATTAACCGTCAACTTACCCTTCAGCTCGGATATGGTAACCTGCCCCTTGGCAATCTCATTCTTCATATTGGCAAGAAGCTGCTCGTACGTACCACTGACCTCTTTAACCTTTTCCTCTTTTGCTCTCTGGAGTTCAGAAAGACCTTCGGTCAATTTACTGTTTTCAACCTTAAGCTCCGCTACCTGTTGACGTAGCTCGCTGATATTTTTCGATAATGTATCTGATTTTGCCTTCAGGATTCCTTCAAGCTGTTTTTTATCGCCAGCAAGGCCGGCCGCATTCTCTGTAAGCCTGTTAAACTGGTCTTTCAGCGCATCATTTTCCAGGACAAGCTTTTTGTGCGTCTGCTGCAATTCGGCAAGCGATTTGTACAACCCATCGGCTTCCTCAACTTTTTTCACGTACGTACTTTCAGCAACCAGACAGCCGCTGGCAGACATCATACACACGGCACCGGCCACATAAACAAGCAAACGTTTGATCATTATGTATCCTCCCTCAATAGGTATGCTTTCGGCTTTATACCATATAATCCCTATTTTGGTACTGCTGAATATGCGACTTCCTGAATTTGCCGCCACAACAAAGGCCGCTCCAGCTTGACATGGCATCACTTTACGGCTACAAGAAACAGGGTAGTTTAGTCGAAAATTTGCAGCGATGGAGAGCTCGATGGCAGCCAAAATATCTTTTGTCGGCGCCGGACCGGGAGCAGCCGACCTGATCACGATCCGTGGTGCGCGACTACTGCGGCATGCCGATGTCGTTATATTTGCCGGCAGCCTCGTGGACCGTAAGCTGGTTCAACTCTATGCAACGAAGGCCGATATATATGATTCCGCCGGGATGACGCTTACTGAGGTCATAACCGTCATGATGGATGCCACGGCATCAGAACGGAGCGTCGTCCGGTTGCACACCGGCGACCCGGCCATCTACGGAGCCATCCAGGAGCAGATGGAGGCGCTCGACCGGCTGGAGATCGATTATCAGGTCGTGCCGGGCGTAACCAGCGCCTTTGCCGCAGCGGCCGCGCTCAAGCAGGAACTGACCCTGCCGGAGGTTTCCCAGACGGTCATTTTTACCCGTATCGAAGGGCGCACCCCGGTGCCGGAGCGTGAACAGCTACACGCAATCGCACAGCTCGGCGCCACGTTGGTGATCTATCTTTCGGTCGGCATGGTCGAGAAGGTTGTTGACCAGTTGCTGCAGGGCGCCTATACGACCGCCACCCCTGTGGCGGTCGTCTGCCGCGCCTCATGGGACGACGAACAGATTATTCAATGTACGCTGGCCGACCTTGTCGAACGCGTGCACCAGGCGGGCATCGACCGCCAGGCACTGATCATCGTCGGCGATGTGCTGGCCGCGCGCCGTGAAGGGCTCAAAGCCAAGTCACTGTTGTACGACAGCGAATTTTCGCATGGCTTCCGGGAAGGATTCGTTGCCTGAGATGCGGGTCGCAGTCATTGCCATAACCAGGCGGGGAGCTCTGCTGGGTCACCGTCTGGCGGAAAACATGGCAGGGCTTGAATACTACGTATCCCGCCGTTATGCCGGTCAGAGCGACAGTGCGGACCGTTGTTTCGAACCGACCGAACTGAAGGCTCTGATCGCCTCGCTCTGGAGTACGTATGAGGGCTTCGTACTGATCATGGCAACCGGCATCGTGGTGCGCATGATTGCACCGTTGCTGGAGTCGAAAGAGACCGATCCGGCGGTGGTGGTGATGGATGAAACCGGGCGATTTGCCATTTCGCTCCTTGCCGGGCATCTTGGCGGCGCCAACGAGTTGGCCGGGCGCTGCGCAGTCGCCTCCGGGGCTCGTGCAGTGGTCACCACCGCCACCGATGCCAACGATCTCCCCTCCTTCGACATGCTGGCCAAGGAGCAGGGGTGGGTCATTGATGATATCAGCACGGTGAAGGTCCTCAATACCCTGCTGCTTGACAACAAAGAGATTGCCGTTGTTGACCCGACCGGACAGACCCGCCCCTGGCTGCTCGGCCGTGGGAATATCACTTTTTACGAAACTATAGCCGATGCTGCCGGCAGCGGAGCAGACGGTTTTTTGTTTGTCACCAATCGTACTCTGCCAAAACTGGCCAGCCCGAAGGATACCCTGATCCTGCGCCCCCGCAACCTGGTACTCGGAATCGGTTGCAACCGCAGCACACCGGCCGATGAGATCGAAGCCTTTGTTACGGTCCACCTCAAGCGGGTGCACCTCTCCCTGAAAAGTGTCCGCTGCATCGCCTCGGTAGCGGCCAAGCGCGATGAAGCGGGTCTGGCAGAATATGCCGAACGGCTGGGGGTCCCCTACCGCTGTTTCGAGAGCGATGAGCTGAGCCAGGTCGCCTTTCCCTCACCACCATCGCAGCATGCCCTGGCGGCGGTTGGTGTTGCCGGTGTCGCAGAACCGGCAGCTATTCTGGCTTCCGGTGGTGGTCGGCTGATATTAAGAAAGGTCAAAGCCGCAAACGTCACCCTGGCGGTAGCGGAACTGAATGAAGAGAACTGACCATGCAGAATAAACCGATCATCGCCATCACCATGGGAGACCCCTCTGGGATCGGCCCTGAAATCATCATAAAAGCACTGCAGTCGCCGGAGACCGCAAAAATATGCATACCGGTGGTAATCGGCGACCGATCGGCGCTGGAACGGGCGCTGTCCGCCTGCGGCTCCGCTCTGAAGATCCGCGAAATAGCTGCAGCCGGAGATGCACGGGGTCTGCGCGAGGGGAGCATTCCACTGCTGGCACTCTCACACCTTGCGGATGCAGACATGCTGTACGGCGCTCCGTCCGTGGCGGCCGGAGATGCGGTCTACCGTTACATCTGCCACGCCGCGCGGCTCTGCCTTGCGGGACAGGTCGCAGCCATGACGACCGCCCCGATCAGCAAGGAAGCGATGCATCGTGCCGGCCACGACTATCCCGGCCATACCGAACTGCTGGCAACAGTGTGCGGAACCGACAACTTTGTCATGATGCTGGCCGGGGATGTTCTGCGGGTCAGCCTGGTGACAATCCATGAGGCGCTGAGCGATGTGCCCCGTCTGATCACGTACGAACAGGTACTCAAAACGATCCGCATCACGGCAGAAGGAGTCGCGCGTTTGACCGGAAAGAGGTCGCCGAAGTTGGCGGTGCTGGCTCTCAATCCGCATTGCGGCGAGGGGGGGAAGTTCGGCAGACAGGAGACGGAGGTCATCGGACCGGCGGTCAATGCGGCGCGGCAGGAAGGGATCAACGCCGTGGGACCGCTGTCGGCCGACACCCTGTTCCACTTTGCCCAGCAGGGTGTCTATGACGGCGTCGTGGCCATGTATCATGACCAGGGGTTGATCCCGCTCAAGATGCTGCACTTCGACGATGGCGTAAATATCACGCTCGGGCTGCCGATCGTCCGCACTTCCGTTGATCACGGCACCGCCTATAACCTTGCCGGCAGCGGGACAGCTTCTGAAAGGAGTCTGCTGGCGGCGATCAGGATGGCGGTTATGATGGTACGATAGATTCTCTGCTTTCCGCTTGCACTAGCCGCCCGTTTTTCGTAGAATCCCGTTCATGACAACCTTCGAAACCATATCCGCACACGTCCGTGCCGGTCAGCGCATTACCCCTGACGAGGCGCTCTTTCTGTTTAAATCAAACGATCTGCTGGCGATCGGCGAACTGGCCGCGCTCGCCAACGCACGCAAAAACGGCATGAACGTTTATTTCAACGTCAACCGTCACATCAACCCGACCAACGTCTGCGTCAATCGCTGCGCTTTCTGTGCCTTTTCGCGAACCGCCGGTGAAGACGGCGCCTACACCCTGACACTGGATGAAATCTGCCGCCGGGCACGGGAAGCAGAGGATGAAGGGGCCACCGAAGTGCATATCGTCGGTGGTCTGCACCCGGACCTGGCCTTCGAGTTCTACGAAGAAACCTTGATGGCCATCCGCCACACCGCACCAAAGCTGCATATCAAAGCCTTCACCGCCGTGGAGATTGAATACTTTTCCCGGATTTCCGGCCTGACGATAGAGCAGGTGTTTGAGCGGCTTATGGGTGCCGGTCTCGGTTCCATGCCGGGCGGCGGTGCCGAAATCCTTGTCGAAGAGGTTCGGCAGAAAATCTGCCCCGAGAAAATTTCGGGGGCACGCTGGCTGGAGATCATCCGCACGGCACATCTGGCCGGGCTGAAGACCAACGCCACCATGCTCTACGGTCACGTCGAGAGCGCTGCCGACCGGGTGGCGCACATGGAGATGCTGCGGACCCTGCAGGACGAGACGGGTGGTTTTCAGGCCTTTATCCCGCTGGCGTTTCAGGCTGAAAATTCCGATCTGAAACTTGATATCAAGGGGACCTCCGGCATCGATGACCTCAAGACCTTAGCGATCGCACGCATTTTCCTCGATAATTTTGACCATATCAAGGCCTACTGGATCATGCTGGGTGAGAAGATCGCCCAGGTCTCACTCTCTTTCGGGGTCAACGATCTGGACGGCACCGTGGTGGAGGAGAAGATCGGCCATGACGCCGGAGCCCAAACGCCACAATCACTGACCAAGGACGGCATCATCCGCCTGATCAAAAAAGCCGGTAAAGTCCCTGTCGAGCGGGACACCCTGTACCACACCATTCGCAGTTACTGATGTACCCTGTGACCTCCGGCGTCGGTACAAAAGGTGAAACTGACGCTCTGGACACTTTGCTCGCACCCGTTGACAAAAACAGCTTTCAGAGTGCCCTCCGCCGCCTGTATACGCAATTCGATATCTTTGCCAGTACGTGCCCTGCCCCATTTCCCGCTCCGGGGTTGATCATCACCCCGGAGATTCGCACTCAGTGCGAGCGGTACCTGCCGATGGCCGATATAGCCGCCGTATTCAATCACCTCTATGCAGCCGCACTGACCTACCCGCCAATTCTCTCCAGTACGCCGTTCCACAATGCTATAAGTTGGGCCGACTGTTTCGCAGCCCTGCCAGGGGAGTTCCAATTCAGCGCCAATCCGGCTCGGCTTCTGGAATCAGTGCTGTCTGACCGCTGCCTGCTGGCCCGGTTTCTGTTCGCCTCGTTCCTGCCTGGGCGTTTCTATGGTGGCATCGGACGTTATCCTGGACAACGACAATTTGTCAGGGAATGGCTGACAACCCGAACGGGAGGTATACTGCACTGCCTCGATGCCGCCTGTGGCACCGGTGAGGATACCTACGGCCTGGCTCTGCTGCTTGCAGATCAAGGGTTTCCGCCCGAACAGATCTGGCTCGATGGTTGGACAGTGGAACCGCTGGAGGTCTGGACTGCCACTCATCGCCGCTTCCCCCACGACCAACGCCGCGAACTGTTATTTCGCGAAGAAACCCGCGCGCTATTTGAACAGGGATTCCAGAAATGCATCCGCTTTAGCTGCGTTGACCTGGCTGAAGCTCCCCTCTATCCACCTTTGCCACAGCGGGGAGAGCACTTCGACCTCATCATCTGCAATGGACTTCTCGGTGGGCCGATCATCAACGGCAAAGAGCAATTAGAGAGGACCGTCGGCAATCTGGCGGACCTTCTTGCCCAAGGAGGAATCCTGCTGGCAGCCGATAATTTTCACGGAGGGTGGAAACAGAAATACCCGCAGGCGAAGCTGCAGGCACTATTTCAGAATGCAGGGCTTGCGACGTTTGAAGCCGGCGAGGGTGTCGGGGGACTAAAACAGTGAACTTTTGCCCCTCGGTGAAACTTTTATTGATAGTATCAGCGCGATGAAGAGTAGGGCCGACAGAGCTGCTGTGGCCGCACCGAAATAAAAGGTTGCCGCTGGCGAAACCCGGTCCCAGAGCAGGCCGCCGATCAGGCTGGCGGGGAGCGTTGCAAGTCCGACGGCAGTTGCGTAGACGCCAAATGCGGTTGCCTTGAAATCCGGTGGGATGATGGTGGCCAGAAACGCCTTCTGTATCCCTTCGGTAAGCCCCATGAACAGACCGTACAAACTGAAAAGAACCCAGATAGCGGTACTGTTCCTGGCGACCGCAAAGCCGTAGTACAGACCGGCAAACAGGAAAAATCCCAGTAGGATGAGTCGCTTCTTGCCGTATTTGTCCGCCGCAACCCCTGCCGGTATGGCTGACAGCGAGTAGATGAGGTTGAACAGCAGGTAAACGGCCGGGATCATGACCGTGGGGACGCCGACCTGCTCCGCCCGCAGGATCAGGAAGGCGTCGCTGGAGTTACCCAGGGCGAACAGGGTCGCTATCACGATGAAGAATTTCACTCTCCAGTCAAACTGCGTGAGGGTAAGACGAGGGCGCTCAGCAGCGGCGACTGCAGATCGTTTTTTCTCCTTGATGAACGCAATAATTACCAGTACGGCAATGGCGCCCGGTATCATGGAGAGCCAGAAAACCAGCTTGTAGTTGTTATTGTAAAGTTGGAGCAGTATAAGAGCAATGGCGGGACCGACAACCGCCCCCATCGTATCCATGGAACGGTGAAAACTGAAAGCACGGGCCAGATGGGTTGATTCCGTAGATTCGGCAATGATGGCGTCCCGTGGCGCAGTGCGGATACCTTTCCCCAGCCGATCAACGAAGCGGGAAGTCAAAACCACGTGCCAGGTTCCTGCCAGAGCGATGATCGGGCGACTCAGAGTAGAGATGGCATAGCCGGCGATCATCAGGTTCTTGCGTTGACCTATCCGGTCTGAGAGCCAGCCGGAAAAGACTTTGAGCAGGCTGGCCGTTGATTCGGCAATCCCCTCAATCAGGCCGATCATGGACTTGTTGACCCCCAGCACGTTGGCCAGGAAGAGTGGGACCAGCGGATAGATCATCTCGGAACTGACGTCCATGAAGAAGCTGACCAGTCCCGTGAAGAAAACATTTTTGCTGAAGCCGAAATATTTTTTCTCTTGGTTCATCATCTGTTCTCCGTCACTGTTTAATACATCAAATCCACTGTCGAAAAAACAAAAACTCCTGCCCTCGATTAAAAGAGCAGGAGTTATCAGCTTGTTGGCAAGCGGTTTTGGCGAATTCCATCGACGTATGATTTCAGTAAAACGAAGCTAGTGCGCCGGCATAGCCAATACTAATACTGTTCCCCGTACAAAGCGCCGAGCCATGCAACCTACCCCTGATACCGAGGATACGTCAGTTAGAACCGTATTAACAGACCGCCCCAGGTCAGACCGCCGCCAAAAGCCATAGTCAGAATCAGCTGGCCCGGCTTGATCGTGCCGTTGCGCAGGTTTTCGTCCAGTACCAGCGCCACCGAGGCGGCCGAGGTATTGCCACAGCGGTCGAGGTTAAGCAGGAAGCGCTCTTTGGGGAAACCACTCTTTTTGGAGATGAAGTCGATCATACGCACATTGGCCTGATGAGGAATGATGTAATCCAGGTCAGCCGGTGTGACACCGGCTTTCGCGCAGAGGGTGTTAATAATGTCGGGAATGACCTCGGTTGCAAAAACATACACCTGTTTTCCAGCCATCTGGAAATAGACTTCCCGGGCCTCTATCGAATCGGCGGTAACCGGCTTGCGCGAACCGGAAGAGGGGACCTGAATGAGCGGCCACCCCTTGCCGTCACTGCGCATGTAGGTATGTTGAATTCCTGTGGTGGCGTCGCCGCCGCTGCTTACAATGGCCGCGCCGGCACCATCGCCAAAGAGCGGGCAGGATGTCTTGTCATTGAAATCGAGGATTTTTGAATAGGTATCAGCGCCAATGGCCATGACGGTTTTGTACTTACCGGACTTGATGAAGTTGTCGGCAATTTCGAGCGCGTAGACAAAGCTGGAGCAGACGGCGTTGACATCAAAGGCAAAGGCGTTTTTAGCGCCGATATTCTCCTGCACAATGCAACCGGTTGAAGGAAGACTCATGTCAGGCGTTGAGGTGCCGACGATGATGCAGTCAATCTCTAACGCGTTAATACCGGCGGCTTCCAGCGCTTTTTTTGCGGCGACAGTAGCCAGATCAGAAGTAGCCTGATCAGCATGGGCAAAGCGCCGTTCGCGAATGCCGGTACGGCTATAAATCCACTCGTCGGCATTTTCCACAAGGTAATCGAAATGGCTGTTAGGTATCACCCGGTCCGGCAGACACGAGCCGCTTCCGATAATTTTTGAAATGATCATTATTTCCCCGATTCCACTCACTCTGGGTGAGCGAATTTCATTTAGAATAAAGCTTTTTACTTATCTCACAAAATAACACCGTTTGTCAAGACCGGCACAGGGGAATGGTAGAGTCAACTTCTCATTGTCTATGGAATCACGGCGGTGAAAATTTCGCCGATGCAGGCGAACCGGAATACATAGTTAGAAACCGGCGATGAAGATGCCGCCGTGAGTTGGCATTGCAACAGGAATTACTGTCCCTCTCTGAATCTGAGTATATCAACCAGTGAGAACGTCCACACCACGAAAAAAGCCGCCAGAACCGCTTTGCCGAAGCCGGTTTCCCCTTCGAGTCCCTTCATCACTTCGGATGGCGTTATGCTGATCGCACCGCCGGCAATCTGAGCCGCGATCAGCGGCGAGAGCCCCCGCAGAACAACAAACAGCGCCAGAATCAGCACCAGGTTAACGATCACGATGATACTACCCCCCACCGCTTTGCGGCCGAGATAGAGCTGCCCGAGTCCCGGCAGCACCAGGGCAGAAAGCAGCAGAGCCGTCATTTTTCTTTTCATAATCGGTTTCCTTTGTTCCCGAATGTACCATAAATTTCATCCGGGGTTGTGCCGCCGATGATTTTGGGCCGCACTGGTGACAGCAGTTTCTGTTTTGACTTTGCCGTGGCACTAAGGCATACTGCGCGTTATTTTACCTTGTTCTTCAGGAGCACACTGATGGTTCTACTTGCAAACATACTGCTGGCGCTGGCCAAACTGGTTGAACTGACCAGCGGACTTCTAACAATTTACAAATATATTCTGCTGGCGAGCGTCGTTGTCTCGTGGGTCAACGCCGACCCCTACAACCCGCTCGTCAATTTTATCTATCGTGTCACGGATCCGGTACTGCGCCGAATCCGTCGGCATATGCCAGACACCGGGATGCTGGATCTGTCGCCGCTGGTCGCATTTGCTGCAATCTATGTCCTGCAGATCATCGTTTTCGATACCGCCTACCATTATTTGACAAGCACCAGCATGTCGCTCAAGATGGGTCTTTAAACCCCGGCATTCCACCACGGATCTCGTATCAGCGCTTTTTTAGTGCGACAAAATAAACCAAAAAAAAGCCCCGGAGATTATCCGGGGCTTTCGGTTTGAATGCAACGTTGGCCTTAAATTCTTGTTACGTTCGCGGCCTGAAGCCCTTTCGGACCCTTTGTTACTTCAAAAGTTACTCTATCGCCTTCTGCAAGGGATTTGAAACCTTCGCCTGCGATTGCGGAGAAATGGCAAAATACATCCTCGCCACCTTCCTGCTCAAGAAATCCAAAACCCTTGCTGTCGTTAAACCATTTTACTGTTCCGTTTACCATGTGCTTACTTCTCCTGATTCTTCTTAATGATTTTATCCGGATTTCTCCGAACTTTTTATACCATATCAGCATCGCATAAATGATGTCAAGCAAATTAAATCATGACCTGACATTTTATGTTCATACCCGCCTGCAGCAGTAATCCGGCCGCTTTCAGAGGGGCGGAGAAATCAGCTAACCTGGCGTGTATATACTGCCGCTACGGATATTTTTAAGGGCCTGTGCCAGCTGATCGCCTCCACCTTCAATCCAGTTGATGGCGACGCCGTGCCGCTCCATGCGCCGAAACCAGTTCCCCTGGCGTTTAGCAAAATCATGGATAGCACTGTTCAGCCGCTGGAACAGGTCGTTTCTATTCATGTCGCCCCGGAGATAGGCCCCCACATAACGGTACTCAAGACCGTAATAATCCAGACGTTCCCACGCTATACCGCTGGCATGCAGACAATGGACCTCTTCTATCATGCCGGTATCGAGGCGCTCCCTCAGGCGCTCGGTTATACGCCGGCGCAACGCTTCCCGCTCCCAGTGGATACCGATAACTGCCGACTGCAGTCGGGGGAGCGGCTCACCGCCTGAAGAACGACCAATCTCCCCCCGGGCAATTTCAATCGCCCTGACCGTACGCTCCCGGTTCAACAGATCGGTACTATTATGCTGGCCCGGCTTGAGACGCCATAACTCCTCTACCAGCTCGTCATCAGTTTTCTGCGCCAGCTCATCCCGCAGAGCGACGTTGTGTGGTACTTCAACCATACGATAGCCACGCAGGGCGGCATCCAGATACATGCCGCTCCCTCCGCACAGAATCGGGACCGTAGTACGGGAAGTGATTTCTGCAAAGGTCTTCAAGAACCTTCGCTGGAAATCGAACACACTGAATTCATTCCCGGCATCCAGAATGTCGATCAGATGGTACGGCACGAGGCGATATTCATGGAGATCCTTACCGCTGCCAATGTCCATGCCGCGAAATACCTGACGCGAGTCGGCGGAAATGATCTCACCGCCAAGCTCCTCTGCAAGAGCAACAGCCAGGCGCGTCTTGCCGGAAGCGGTCGGGCCGAGAATGGCAATCATATCAAGCAGCGCAGATGATTCAGTCATCGTTCAGCCCCCTACGTACAGCCTCTGCTGTTGCCCTGTTCATCCCCGGCACAGATATAATTTCCTCCACCGTTGCCTCCTTGATATGCTGCAGGCTGCCGAAATGCTTCAGCAGCGCTGTCCGGCGCTTGGGGCCGACCCCCGGAACCGCCTCGATCCCCGAGGCGATCCCTTCTTTTCCACGCAATTTCCGGTGGTAGCCGATGGCAAAACGATGCGCCTCATCGCGGATAGCCGCCAGCAGCAGCAACGGTGCCGAATTTTGACGCAGCACGACCGGATTCTTCCTGCCGGGGAGAAAAACCCGTTCATCGCTCTTACGGACAGCTGGCGCCGCAGCATCGCGCAGAACGCGGCTCTTGGCCAGCGATACGGTATCAAAACTACCAGCCAAACCGAGCTCGGCAAGTATCTCCAGCACCGCATTCAACTGTCCGATCCCGCCATCGATGACAACCAGGTCAGGCAGAGCACCATTTTCCACGCTCTCGGCGCGAAACCGGCGCTGAAAAACTTCCCGCAGCATGGCAAAGTCGTCCTGACCATCAACGGTTCGGATGCGATAGTGGCGGTAGTTGCCCCGGTCTGCTCTTCCGGAGGTGAACACAACGCAGCTCCCCACCGAAAAACGCCCCTGAATGGTGGAGATGTCATAGCACTCAATCCGCCGCGGAGGACGGGTCAATTGCAACCGTTTGAAGAGATCAACCAGCACCGCTTCTGCTGCCTCCTTCTTCTCATCACGCTCCCGGCTGACAGACAGTGCATTTTTGCCGGCCAGAGCGACCAAATCGTGTTTTGTTCCGCGCTGCGGGATGAACAATGACACCTTGCTCCCCTTCAGCTCTCCGAACAGTTCGGCCAACGTGCCTCGGTCATCGATATCCAGCGGGAGCAGGATCTCTTCCGGGATAAAAACTGCACCGGTGTAATATTGCAGCAGAAAGGCTGAAATAGCGGCCGCATCATCCAGCTCCCAGGAAACGCTGAACAGACGGCTCCCGGAGAGAGTACCTGCGCGGATGAACAGCAGGGCAAACTCAATATTGCTGCCGTTGCGACAGAAACCGACAACGTCGCTGTCTCCGCCGCGCAGCACAACTTTCTGCTTTTCGACCGTCACCTCTATGGAGCGGAGCAAATTTCTCCAGCGGGCAGCATCCTCATAGAGCATCCGCCCTGAAGCATCGATCATGCGCCGCTTGAACTCGGCGACAAGCTGCCGCCCTTTTCCCTCCAGAAAGAGCATCGCTCCCTCCACCAGGATTGCATAGGCTTCTCGCGTTATCAGGCCATGACAGGGGGCGCTGCACTGATTGATCTGGTGGTACAGGCAGGGACGCGCGCGGGACATGCAGGTGGCAAGCGGATAGTGGCGGAGCGGAAACATCCGGATCATCTGCCGCAGCACCTCGCGCGCCGCCGCACCGGAGGAATAGGGGCCGAAATAGCGGGCCCCGTCATGTGGGCGCTTGCGAACAACCGTAAAACGGGGGAACTCTTCACCGGGGTCAAGACGCAATGAAAAATATGTCTTGTCATCCTTGAGATTCAGGTTGTAGCGGGGGTGGTGCTGCTTGATAAGGGTATTTTCAAGCAGCAGCGCCTCTTTCTCGGTATCGGTCAGCATGACATCGATATCGACTACTTTAGCCATCAGAAATTTGATATGGTAGCGTGAATCGCCGGACGGGTTGAAGTATGAGCGCACCCGTTGCCGCAGACTGCGAGCCTTGCCGACATAGATTATTTCACCGGCAGCATCCCGCATCAGGTAGACACCAGGTGACGTTGAAAATTGCTGTATCTTTTCTACGAGGCTCATGAAGTACAATTCTACCTGTTTGCACCTCGAATGGGAAGAGTCTTCATCCGCCACATACATGCCTCATTATAAGGCAACTGCCGTTTATTAAGGCAGTCACCGTGAATGGTATGCAGCGCCCGCATACCGTATATTCAGCATGTTATGTAAATAGCGTGATTGGCCGCTTTCTTGCTTCAGAGCAGGCTCGCCCAACGACGGGCAACAGACACCAACGGGGGTAATCTGTATGGAAACCATGTCAACGATGACAGGTCTAACGAGTAGTGCTGATGTTCTTTTTCTTATGTTGGGCGCAGTAATGGTGTTCGCAATGCATGCCGGCTTTGCCTTTCTTGAAGTCGGTACGGTGCGCAAAAAGAATCAGGTAAATGCGCTCGTAAAAATACTCACCGACTGGTCCGTCTCTACGGTCGTTTATTTTTTAATCGGCTTTCCAATCGCCTACGGCATCTCTTTTTTGAAGCCGGCCGGAGAGCTGCTCGGTGCATCTCATGGTTACGACCTTGTCCATTTCTTCTTCCTGCTCTGTTTTGCGGCCTGTATTCCTGCCATTATTTCCGGCGGCATCGCAGAGCGAGCCAAGTTCTGGCCACAGGTAACCGCCGGTGCCATCTTCGCAGGAATCTCATACCCGTTGTTTGAATCGCTGATCTGGGGGCAGAACGCCGCCGGCTTGCAATCGTTTTTCACATCAATCGGCGGGGCTGAGTTTCATGACTATGCGGGATCTGTGGTCGTCCATTCCATCGGCGGCTGGATCGCACTGCCGGCGGTTATCATCCTCGGCCCGCGCATCGGCCGCTATGTCCGCGGCAAATCCCACCCAATTCTGGTCAGCAACATCCCTTTCCTGTCACTTGGATCATGGATCCTGGCAATCGGCTGGTTCGGCTTTAATGTCATGAGCGCCGGACATCTGGAAAAGATATCCGGCCTGGTGGCGGTCAACTCCTTGATGGCAATGGTTGGCGGCGTCCTCGCCGCACTGGTCGCCGGCAGGAATGACCCCGGCTTCATTCATAACGGTGCCCTGGCCGGACTTATTGCGGTCTGTGCCGGCAGCGACATCATGCACCCGCTGGGGGCCTTTGCGGTTGGCTGCATCGCATCGGTAATTTTTGTCTACGGCTTCCATTTTGAACAGGAGAAACTAAAAATAGACGATGTGCTGGGTGTATGGCCGCTGCACGGCGTAATCGGCACGTGGGGAGGAATTGCCGCCGGAATTTTCGGACAGAAATCACTGGGTGGGATAGGCGGCGTCAGCTTCGTTTCCCAACTTGGCGGAAGCGTTCTTGCCGTTGTTTTCGCATTGCTCAGCAGCTATACCGTCTACACGGTCCTTAACAAAACCGTTGGAATCCGCCTCGGCCAGGAAGATGAGTTTAACGGCGCCGATCTTTCAATTCATAAAATCGGCGCCTACCCGGAAGACAGCATCCGCTGACATCAAGGGGGATTGTACCCACGACATGAGATCTGTTGAAAGGCGCATCCCATAACGGTTGCTAACGTACTGACATACCGTTTCTTTCGTTGACAATGGCGCTGAGAGGTGCTAGTTAGGAGGCATTTTACCTGTAACTCTATCTGCTCTCCGTGCGCCATTGTCTGCGTATCCGGCCAAAAGAGGTCAATTAACGTGATAGTACTGAGATTATGCCGCAACACCCTACTCCAGCTACTGGTCGTACTGGTCATAATTTCATCTCTGGCTGCACCTCCGGCTTTTTGTCAGGAAACGGAGGATTCACAGATATTTATTGCCGGGTTCAATGCCTACCAGCAGAAAGATTATGCCTCCTCAATCGAAAAGATGAATGAGGTATTAGAAAAATACCCCGACACTCCTCTCAGGGATATGGCGTTATTCTGGCTGTCCCGAGCCTACTACAAAACGGGCAACCAGCAGGAAGCAGCCCGTTATCTCTCTCAACTTTCCAAAGAATATCCCGATAATCCACTCAAAAACACTGTTGAGGACGAGCTCCTGGCGTTGACGGCACGCTACGAGAAGGGTGAAAAACTGCCGGGTGGACCGCCACCGGTTACGCGCCCAGACCACGTGGCAGCCCAGAAGGTTAAAGCAGAGCAGGAACGTATAGCCACCGCCAAAGCTGACGAGGCGAAACGAGCCGCAGCAAAAGCCGAGCAAGAGCGGATCGCTGCAGGTAAAGCTGAAGAGGCGAAGATTGCAACGGCCGCAGCGGCAACCAAAGCGGCTCACGAAGCCGCACTCAAGCAGGCTGAGGAAAAAGCGGCGGCCGAGAAGAAGGAACTGGCGCGGCTAACCGCAGTGAAAGTCGAACAAGAGCGGATTGCTGCAGTCAAAGCTGAAGAAGCAAAGCGTGCCGCTGCCGCAGCGGCAACCAACGCGGCTCACGAAGCCGCACTCAAGCGTGCTGAGGAAAAGTCTGTCGCCGAGAAGAAAGAGCTGGAGCGTGTCGCAACCATAAAAGCTGAGCAAGATCGCCTGGCGACCGAAGCGGCAGCAGAAAAAGCCCGTATCAGTACGCAGAAGGCAGAAGCGGTGCGCCGTGCCCAGCTTCAGGCCGAACAAAAGCGCGTCGCACAAGCGGGGGCTGAAGTAACACGCTTGAATGTACTCAAGGCGGAAAACGAGCGGAAAGCGGCGGCAGAAAAAACCGAGCGTGAGCGGATCGCTGCCGGTAAGGCTGAAGAGGCTAAAAAGTCAGCTGCTGCTGCCGAGGCGGCTCGCCTTGCCGCCATCAAAGTTGAAGAAAAGCGTATACGTGCAGAACGTACTGCTGCCAAAGAGGCAGAAACCCGTCAAATAGCGTTGCGTAAGGCCGAAGAAGCTCGTCTGGCTGCGCAGAAACGTAGCGAGGGAAAAGCCAGGGACGCAAAATTAGCGTTTCGTGAGAAGGCAATAGCCCAGTATAAAACCATCATCGATACATTCCCCGCATCCACGGCAGCTGTCACAGCCGCCGCAAAACTGCGTGCACTTGGCGTTGCGGTCGCATTACCACCCCAGGCGGCCGAGGCGCCTGTACCCGAGAACGCCCAGGTATTGCGGCTCGAAGTTGCGCAATTTGCCGGTTTCGAATTCAACCTGCTGGCCCGCCCAGAGGCTTTCACCGTCGGCCGTCCGGTTGCGCTTCCGTTTGAAGTCATTAACCGAGGTAACGGCAACGATTCATTCTATCTGGAATCAGCATTCCCGGCTGATTTCAAAGCCCGTTTTGCCTCGGCGGCTGCACCTGGTGTTGCAATCAGCCAAACACCTGCCCTTGCACCTGGCCAAGCCTTTAAAGGGATCATCGACCTTGTCATTCCTCCCGGCAGCATTGACGGCCTGCGCATTACCTACCCGGTCAAAGCCGCTTCACGTCTGATGACAGAAGCCAGCCAGTCGCGTGAAGTCCATCTGGTTGCCTCTGCTCCGCTCCTGCGGGCGGTCCTGCGCACAGATAAAACCAAACCTGCTCCCGGTGACAAGATTGTATACCGTATTGCCATTCTCAACGTCGGCTCAACTGCTGCCCAGGATGTCACCTTCCGCCTTAATTTCCCACCGCAGCTCGAGCCGGTTGACTATGCACCGGCCGGATTCAGGCAGGAGATGAAATCCGCTCTGGTACTCGACGGATTGCAGGTCAAATCCGGCGAGAGCCGTGAGTTCAGCGTCGCGTTCCAGCTCAAGAATGACTCACTGGCCGGACAGGAGCTGTCGACCCGGGCCGAACTGATTAACAATCAACTCAAAACCACCGCCGCCTTTGTTTCAAATGCCGCCTTTGTAGAGCCCCAACGAGGCATCTCCGTTCGTAGCGGCTCGGATCGTACGGTAGCAATTCCAGGGCAGACAATCAGTGTTCCCTTTGTTGTCACCAATACCGGCAACGTCAGAGAAAAATTCAAGATCACATACATCGTAACCGGCACCAAAGATGCGGTTATTTTCAATGATTTAAACCGAGACGGCATCCGCCAGGCCGGTGAACCGGCCATCAGTGAAATCGGACCGCTTGCCCCCCGCGAGGAAGCCAGTGTCGTGGTTGAAATCAAAACACCGCACAGTGCTGCCGATGGCAGTCATGGCAGTGTTCAGCTGTCGTTTGTATCGGAAGGGGATGCGGCGCGTTCAGCATCAGGGTCAACTCAACTGACCTATTCGCGGCCGGTCCTCAAAATGATCATGGCCGGCCGAGACGGGCGTCTCAAGCCGGGTGACGTGGCATCATTCGATCTGACGATCACCAACAACGGCTCTAATCTTGCGCGGGTAGTAGAGCTTCAGAGCGCCTGGCCGGAGCAGCTGGAGCTGGTAGCCGCTGACCCAGCTACCAGTGCAGTCAACAACGGGACTGTTATCTGGCGCTTCCAAGAAATGGGAGCCGGTGAAAAACGGGGTATCACCGTTTCATTCAGGGTTAAACCTGGTACCGGCGTGGGGACGGCCATCCAGGTCAAAAACAGTATGACCTACGAAGACCAACTAGGGAACAGGTACTGATATGACACATCGCAGCAGCCGTACGGCCGTCATCGCCCTCATACTCTGCATGGCACTTCCAGCCTGGGGTGGGCAGTATCTGTTGTATGCCCCTCAGCCGGCGGCCTCAGGGCAGAAAACACCTTCGCAGGACGGCATACTTGTTCAGGAGATTGAGATTCAGAAGGGTGACACCCTGTATGACCTTTCCCGCAAATTCAGCGGACACGGGACGTATTTCCCCCAGATTCTTCTCTTTAACTCAATTAAAAATCCTAACCTGATTTATACCGGAAAGACTCTTAAGGTTCCGGTCACCCGGTCTGAAGCGCACTCTTCTGCCCGACCGGAGACGAAACCGGCTGGAACAGCTCACACGCCTGAAGGCGGCGGAGTCAAAAAGAAATCGCTCACAACCGAAGCACACCCCACCGTCCATCAATCACCTGGCTCGCCGCCGGTCTCGGCCGCGACGACCGACCTCTCGTTGCGGGATTTGAAACCGTCCGGAACTAAAAAAGTCAAAGCTGGTCACGGCAGTAGAAAAAAGACTGCTCATGTGAAAAAAATCCAGGCGCATGCCCCCCCGTCCGCACCACCAGCGCCAGCAGCGGCCCCTGCGGTTGTCGCCGGACAAAAACTCTTCGAAGCAGCGGCAAGGGCGTATCGACAGGATGATTGCCGCACCGCCATTGAACTGCTGGATCGTTATCTTGCCGACAATGCCGCTTCACCGCTGGCCGCCGATGCAAATCTGTACAAAGCCGATTGTTATTTGAGGTTATCTGTTCAATAAGCCACCGGCACCGCTGTCGCCGTCCATATGCCGCATGCAACCATCTGTCTCACTAAACGTGCACGCATCCTACGAGGTTGATACGCAATGAAGATCTCTCCGCTCGACATTCAGCAGCAACAATTCAAAGTAAAGACATTTAGAGGTCTTGATCCGGATGATGTTGACGCTTTTCTGCAGTCCGTTGCCGGTGAAATGGAGAGTCTGATTCGTGAAAACAGCCAGATAAAAGAGCTGCAATCACGCCAGAATCATGAGTTGCTCGATATGGCTGAAAAGGAACGGGAGCTACGTGAAACCCTGCTTTCTGCCCAGCGCGTAATAGAAGAGATGAAGGCCAATGCGCGTAAAGAGGCTGAGTTGATCGTTTCGGAAGCCGAGATAAAGGGCGAACGTATTGTTGCTGACGCGGAACGCCAACTGGGCGGACTAAAGTGTCGGATAGAGGAGATGCGCCGGCAGAAGATCCAGTTTGAGATGAGTTTTAAAGGATTACTCGAAAGCTTCAGCCATCAACTTTCAAGCGATGAACAACTCTGAGCTACCCTTCCTCACACGCCTAAAAGACGATCTGATTCTGTCTATCTATGTTCAGCCGCGCGCCTCAAAGAACCAGATCTGCGGAATCCAGGGTGAGGAATTAAAAATAAGGCTCACCTCTCCTCCGGTAGACGGCGCCGCCAATAAACTCTGTCGGGAATTTGTCGCAGATCTCTTTGAGGTACCTAAATCGTCGGTCGAGATTATCTCGGGAAGTACATCGCGCCATAAACGTCTGCGGATTGCCGGCGATCACCCCGCACAGTTCAATAAAACTATTTCCGCACTTGAAGAATCCCTGACCCTGAAAACAGGATAAGTGCGTAAACGTAGTTGTTTTGTCAAAACAGCTACTATCTTACTAAACACCAGTCATACTCACACAGAAAGGATGTACCCATGGCACAGGCAAAAACAGGCGACAAAGTAACAGTACACTATACCGGCACACTTGAAGATGGGTCTGTTTTTGACTCATCTGAAGGCTATATTGAACAACCGAACGATCACTCATGCGGGTGCGGCGACAGTAAGAATATCGATTCAGGATGCGGATGTGGCGACAGTAAGAATATCGATTCAGGATGCGGATGTGGCAGCCACGCAACCGGTCCAATGGAGTTCGTTATTGGCGTCGGGCAGCTGATACCGAAATTTGAAGCGGCCGTGATCGGTCTCGAACCGGGGCAGAGCATCACAATAACTATCGTTGCGGATGATGCCTACGGACAGCGCGCCGAAGAGATGGTGGCCGTTATTGAGCGGAGTGAAATACCACCTGAAATCAATCCCGAGCCGGGTCATCAAATGGAAGTCATTCTGGAGGACGGATCACCTCTGCCGGTTCTGGTAACAGAAGTGACGGATACAGCCATTACGTTGGACGGCAATCACCCGCTGGCTGGTTGTGACCTGACCTTTGCTATCCGGCTGATCGAGATCCTGTAGCTACTGCATCATACTGCATGAGAAAGGCCGCTGACAGGGATGTCAGCGGCCTTTCTCATGTACATACCAGAACCTGGTTCGGAACAGTGGCTACTGCTGGCCCCCGGTTGCAACCGTCGATCCGGCGGACTGTACGCTGAAATCCTTGGCGCCCTTGGGAAGATTGGACAGTACGACGACACAAGGAATCGCTTTGCCGGGAGATACCTCCATGTTCGCCAGCGAGTCTCCAAACTGATTGGCCATCGCCGCCTCGATTTTGTCAAGCGGCAGACTGCTCAACTGCCCCTCGGTTAGCGGGTTTCCACAATACGCACTCTTGGTGGAGATACTTTGTCCCGTGGCATCAAATACCGTCACTTTGATCTGCAGTGCTGCACGTGGCTTTGCATACTCATTGTGCGCCTCACCTGATATTACGAGTAGTTCACCCGCCGAATCATTGTCAATGAACGCAGCTTTCACGGCTTGCACGCTAATCTGACCCGTCTCCGGAGCAGCGGTTTCCTTGGGAGCGGACAATGATGAATAGCCGAGATAGCCGAGAACCGAGATCACCAGCATCGCGATGACCGCAATCAGTGCGGCAAAAAGCGGACTCTGTTTGCGTCTTGAGGCGATCGAGAGCGGTGGCAACTCCTGGTGAATAGCTGCTGAATCTTCCCCCGACACCGGCCGCGATACATCAGCGTCGGCCGTTTTTTCCTGAGCTTCAGCAAGAGGTGCAAAAAGAATTTCCTGGGACGGCTTCAAGTCCTCCGGATTTACCTGCTGGACCGCTACCGACGTCAGTTCATCGCCGAAATCGATTTCGCCCAGATTAAATGGTGCATCAGCTGGCGCATCAAGTGAAAATAACGTGCCGCTCTTGCCTCTTGAATCCTGGCCGCCCATATCCATTGATTCAGCGAAACTGTCACCGTCAAAATCAAATGAGATGGCGTCGCCTTGTTCTTCCGGAGCGGGCTGTACAACGGCTCCAAACATATCGTCATCAGAAAAGTCCAGCCCCTGCGGAGCTTCTTTGTGAGCAGGAGGTGCGGCGGCCATACCAGTAAAGGTATCTACCGGTACGGATGGTTGTGACGTCGAATCAAGCTCTGAGTCGATTGCGCCAAAATCGAAGTTTGAGAAATCAATATCGGTACCCGTCGCAGCGGGCTCAACCACCGCTGCCGGGACATGCTCACTGCCGGCAACCTGGAGGTCGTCCGGTTCAAACGATAGTGCGGCAGAATCTGAGTGCGATGTATCGAACGAGCCGGTATCTGTCGGTTCGCTATCGGCAGG
>JGI24147J20444_1000600_pt1 | contig 21825 bp, 23 predicted proteins | sample BarGraIncub1133A_FD_20444 | JGI IMG/M metagenome (IMG submission 20444) | reverse complement strand
CCAGATTTAACAAAGCCTGATCCTATATATATATTACCTATATTGTCTACAGTTACAACATATTTTTCATCAAAACTTATGCAACCGCCAGCAGCAGATGGTGCTCAATCCAAACAAACTTCAACGATGAATACTGGAATGGCTATTTTTATGGGATTTATGAGTCTTAGATTTAAAGGGGCGTTAGTGTTATATTGGGTTATAAATAATACAATACAAGTAATTCAAACTGTAGTTATAAACAAATCAGAACTTAAAAAAAATATAGATAAAGTTGAACTTAACAATAGTGCAAATAAAGTAGAACTTAATAAAAAATCAAATAAAAAACAAATAAAGTAGAACTTAACAAAAATAAGTTTAACACAAGTGCCTAGTTTAGATATTCAGAAAGGCGGGTGTAATACGGTATGAAGGTTATAGAAATCATGGGGAAGACCGTAGATGATGCAATCAATAATGCATTAACGGAATTAAATGTTACAATCGACAAAGTAAAAGTAGAGACAATAGATGAAGGTAGTAAAGGGTTTTTAAATATTATAGGTGTAAAACCTGCTAAAATTAGAGTTACAGTTAAAAGAGATAGTCTAAATGAAGCTAAAACTTTCTTGAATGAGGTATTGCAGTCTATGAGTATGAATGCAGAAGTAAAACTTAAGGATGAAAATAATGAAATTAAGATTGAATTAATTGGACCGAATATGGGACTATTAATAGGATATAGAGGCGAGACATTAGATGCACTTCAATACCTTGTAAGTTTAGTTGTAAATAAAAGTCATGATGAAGAGTATAAAAGAGTTGTATTAGATACTGAAAATTATAGAGCAAAACGCGAAGAAACTTTGAAAAGACTTGCATCAAAGATTGCCTATAAGGTAAGGGTTAGTGGTAGGATATTAAAACTTGAACCTATGAATCCTTACGAGAGAAGAATAATACACTCATCGCTTCAAAATGATTCACATATTTGTACATTTAGTGAAGGTGAAGAACCATATAGAAGAGTTGTAGTTGATTTAAAGAAAGCCTAAGGGCTTTCTTTTTAAATTTAAAAAGTAAAAGTTGTATCAATTATATTCTTAAGTTTCAAGGTTATTAACATTCATTTAAGTTAAATTTAATGTTGAACTTTACGAATACAATTAAAAACAATAATAATGTAATAAAAATTACGAAAATTACTAGATATAAAATAATTAATAAGGATATAATAATAGATACTTATAAAAATTGGAGGCATGTTTGATGAAAGAATTTGATACTATAGCTGCGATATCAACTAATATAGGAGAAGGTGGTATATCTATAATTAGGGTATCTGGTGATAAGTCTATTGATATAGTGGATAGTATATTTTTAGGTAAAAACAATAGAAAGATTCATGATTTTAAATCTTATACCATGAGGTATGGACATATAATTGATAAAAATGGAAGTAGACTAGATGAAGTTATTATTTCATATATGAAAGGTCCTAAAAGTTTTACTGCAGAAGATACTATTGAGATAAATTGTCATGGAGGAGTAGTTGGTACTAATAGAATACTACAAGAAGTTGTACGCGCCGGAGCGAGAATAGCAGAGCCAGGGGAATTTACTAAAAGGGCATTTTTAAATGGTAGAATTGATTTAAGCCAAGCGGAAGCAGTTATGGATATAATAAGGGCAAAGACAGAGCTTAGTATGAAGTCTGCACTCATGCAATCAGAAGGTTCAATTTCCAGGGAAATAAAAGCTATAAGAAATAAATTACTTAGTGTAATTGCACATATAGAGGTTACAGTTGATTACCCAGAAGAGGATATTGAGGAAGTAACTGCGGCGGGGGTTAGTGAGGATGTTACGAAAATAATAGGTGAGATAGATATACTACTAAGTACAGCAGATGAGGGGAAAATCTTAAGAGAAGGACTTAGCACTGTCATAGTTGGAAAACCTAATGTGGGTAAATCATCACTTCTTAATGCTCTTGTTAAAGAAAAAAGAGCTATAGTTACAGATGTGCCGGGTACAACTCGTGATGCAATAGAGGAGTATATAAGTATTGAGGGTATACCCATTAAGATAGTAGATACCGCGGGTATTCGTGAAACAGAAGATATAGTCGAAAAAATAGGGGTAGAAAAATCAAAAGAAAAAATAGATGAGGCAGATCTAGTTATCTTGATATTAGATTCAAGTAATAAGTTAAGTCGTGAAGATAGAGAAATAATTAAATATATTAAAGAAAAAAAATATATTGTATTATTAAATAAAAGTGATTTAGGTGGTAAAATAGAGATGGAAGAATTACAAAACCTAAAATCAAAATATATAACTAAAATTTCAGTAAAAACAGGTGAAGGACTAAATTATGTTAAAGAACACATAAAAGATTTATTTTTTAAAGGTGAAATTAAGACTGAAGGAGTATTTGTTACAAACAATAGGCATAAGCAGTCTTTAATAAGATCAAAAGAAAACTTAGAATCATCACTAAATGCTCTAGAATATACCTCAGCTATAGATTTAGCATCAATTGATATTCGAAATGCATGGGTAAATTTAGGCGAAATTACAGGAGAGGCTTTAGAGGAAGATATCATTCATAAAATATTTTCAGAATTTTGTTTAGGAAAGTAGGGAGAAATATGAAATATGATGCAGGAATTTTTGATGTTATAGTTATAGGAGCGGGACATGCAGGTTGTGAGGCCGCACTCGCATCCGCAAGGATAGGATGCAAAACTTTAATTTGTGCCATAAATTTAGATAGTGTGGCTCTGATGCCATGCAACCCCAATATTGGCGGAACTGCTAAAGGACATTTGGTAAGGGAAATAGATGCTCTTGGTGGTGAAATGGGAGTAAATATCGATAATACGTATATACAATCAAGAATGCTTAACAAGTCTAAAGGTCCAGCAGTTTTTTCATTAAGAGCTCAAGCGGATAAAAAGGCATATGGACAAAGGATGAAAAGTGTATTAGAAAATCAAGATAATCTACAATTAAGACAATTAGAAGTAATATCTATAGATGTATCTGAAGGTAGAATTATGGGTGCACTTACTAAAAATGGTGCATATTTTAAAACTAAGGCCATTATTATAGCGTCTGGAACATATTTGAAATCAAAGGTCATAATAGGAGATCTTAGTTATAATGAAGGCCCTAGTGGATTACTACCAGCAAATGAACTTTCTAAATCATTAGATGAGGTGGGAATAACACTTCGAAGATTTAAAACAGGGACTCCGGCTAGGATAAATAAACGCTCAGTGGACTTTTCTAAAATGGAAGTACAAATTGGTGATGCTGAGGTAGTTCCATTTTCATTTATTAGTGAAGATATTAGTCGTGATCAGTTATGCTGCTACCTAACTTATACGAATGAGAACACTCATGATGTAATACGACAAAATATTCATAGATCACCTCTATATAATGGATCTATTAAAAGTACAGGCCCGAGATATTGCCCGTCTATAGAGGATAAAGTTATGAGATTTACAGACAAGGAAAGACACCAGATATTTATAGAACCTGAGGGTGAGAATACAGAGGAGATGTATGTTCAAGGTATGTCCAGCTCACTTCCTGAGGAAATTCAGGTGGAAATGTTAAAAACAGTAGCAGGACTTGAAAATGTAGAAATTATGAGAACGGCTTATGCCATTGAGTATGATTGCATAGATTCAACTGATTTAAAATTATCTCTAGAATTTAAAAATATTCGCGGATTGTTCTCAGCTGGTCAAATAAATGGTAGCTCAGGATATGAAGAAGCTGCCTCTCAAGGAATTATTGCGGGAATTAATGCGGCACTTACGATACAAAGTAAAGAACCATTAATACTTAAACGCTCAGATGGATATATTGGGGTTTTAATTGATGATTTAGTTACTAAGGGTACAAATGAACCATATAGAATGATGACCTCGAGGGCAGAATATAGGTTGTTACTAAGACAGGATAACGCTGATTTGAGATTAACTGAAATAGGATACAAAGTAGGACTAGTTAAAGAAGATAGATATGAGATATTCACAAAAAAGAAAATGCAAATTGAAGATGAAATCCAACGAATAAAACATTTGCAGATTACAAATAAAAAGGAGATTGAAGAATTTTTAATTTCTTGCAATTCAACTCCACTTAAAAAGCCAATTAGTTTATATGAGCTCATAAAAAGACCTGAGCTTGATTATTATATAGTTGAAGAACTAGACATAGATAGACCTAAATTAAATAAATATATACAACAGCAGGTTAATATTGTTTCTAAATATGAAGGGTATATTCAGAAGCAATTAGATCAAATTAAACAATTTAAGAAGTTTGAAAATAAGAGTATATCTAAAGACATAGACTATGACAAAGTAAAAGGATTAAGAATAGAGGCTATGCAAAAACTAGGTAAAATTAAACCTGAAAGTATAGGTCAAGCTTCTAGAATATCAGGTGTGTCACCTGCAGATATGTCTGTTCTAATGATATACCTCGAGCAGCAGAAGAGACTTAATAACACTTCAAAAGGTTAGTCTTAACGTATATAAATATGGAGGTGAAGTATGGAGTATTTTGATATATTAAATGAAGCTAGTAATAACGAGGGACTTGAATTTAATGAGAACAAGTATAATCAATTCATGGAATATAAGAGTCTTATAAAGGAATGGAATGAAAAAGTAAATTTGACAGCTATAAAAGAAGATGGAGAAATAGTCAAAAAACACTTTATTGATTCTATGAAAGTTTTTAAGTTTGATCAGCTTAAAAACGCGAAGAATGTTATAGATATAGGCACTGGAGGAGGATTTCCAGGTATTCCTATGAAAATAATTAAACCAGAAATTAATGTAGTTTTATTAGATTCACTAAATAAAAGAATTAATTTTTTAAATGAAGTAATCAAATCATTAGATTTAAAAAATATTAAAGCTATTCACGGTAGAGCGGAGGATTTCGCACAAGAAGCACAATATAGAGAAAAATTTGATATAGCAGTTTCAAGGGCTGTTGCTAATTTAACAGTTTTAAGTGAATATTGTATACCATATGTAAAGTTAGGTGGATATTTTGTTGCAATGAAAGGTCCTGCGGTTGAAGAGGAAATTAAATTATCAAAAAATGCAATTAGAATGCTCGGTGGACGGATTGAACATATAGAAAAGGTACATATCGAAGGCAGTGATTTAAATCATAATTTAGTAATAATAAGTAAAATTGCGCTAACTCATAAGAAATATCCTAGAAAAGCGGGTATGGTTACTAAAGATCCTTTATTTTAATGACATTTCTGTACTGCAGGTGATAATCAATGTTGTAATTTGTCGTACGAAAAAATAAAAAAAAAGAAGGAAATAAGATGAAAATAGAGAATTGTTAATAAAAGGTAAAAAGGAAATACAAAAGGAAAAATTGAGGGATGGTATATTATGCAAAATAATGTAAATTACGTATCTACAGAATTAATTTCTCCAAATATTTATCAGCCTAGGAAGCATTTTAATGAGGAAACTATTGAAGAACTGTCTCAATCAATAAAAGCTTATGGAATAATTCAACCACTTACAGTTAGAAAAATTGGGGAAAACGGATATGAATTAGTAGCAGGAGAGAGAAGATTAAGAGCGGCAAAAAAAATAGGACTTGAACAAGTTCCTGTAATTATTATAGATATTACAGACAAAGATTCTGCAGCTATTGCACTACTAGAAAATTTACAAAGAGAAGATCTAAATTTTTTGGAAGAAGCAATGGCTTATTATAATCTTATTCAAGATCATTCTTATACACAAGAGCAGTTAGCGAAAATGATAGGGAAAAAACAGTCAACTATCGCAAATAAATTAAGATTACTAAAATTAGATAAAGAAATAGCTAATATCCTAGTGGAGCATAAGCTAACAGAAAGACATGCTAGGGCTCTGCTTAGATTACCTGATATAAATATTCAAAAAAAGGTACTTAAGATAATCATTGAAAAATCACTTAATGTAAAAAATACAGAAGAGCTTATAGAGAAAGAGTTGTTGAAGTTATGTAGAGATGAAGTAGCCAATGATGGGAAGAGAAAAATAAAAGGAATCTTTGCACCAAGGGTTTATATAAATACTATTAAACAAGTTTTTGACAAGTATGGTATAAATGCAGAATATAAATCTAAAGAGTTAGATGATAGCATAGAAGTGATAATTAGAATACCTAAAAAATAAATATAAAAAAGCAGAATGTTTCACGTGAAACATTCTGCTTTTTTATATTTATTTTAAATAATTTTAAAAGCACTATTAAAACATTTAACATAAATATATAATGAACTATAAGGAAATCTTACATGTAAAATATAAACAACATTATGAAGGGAAGGTGGAATCATGAAAACCATATGTATTTTCAATCAAAAGGGAGGAGTAGGGAAAACTACTACGAATATAAACTTATGCTCATATTTGGCTATGGAGGGAAAGAAAATCTTAACAATAGATATTGATCCCCAAGGAAATACTACAAGTGGGTTAGGATTTGACAAGAAAAAGATAAAGTTCTCAACCTATGATTTACTAATATCGGATATTTCCATTAGGGACACTATAATAGAATGCGAGCTTGTAAATAATTTATATTTAGTTCCTTCTACAATTGAACTTGCAGGTGCGGAAGTAGAGTTGATTAGTAGTAATAATCGCGAAAATATATTAAAAGAAAAACTCAAGGAAATTGAAGGTGAATTTGACTACATATTTATTGATTGTCCACCTTCATTAGGTATTTTAACTATAAATGCACTTACCGCAGCTACCAATGTACTGATACCTATACAATGNGAATTTTATGCTTTAGAGGGTGTAGGTCAATTAGTAAATACAATTCAATTAATTAAGAAATCTTTAAATAAAAAGCTTGAAATNGAGGGTATAATTTTAAGTATGTATGATAATAGAACNAAATTATGCAATGAAGTTGTAAAAGAAGTGAANAAATATTTTAATGATAAAGTATACGNTACAAGANTACCAAGGAATGTGCGTCTAGCTGAAGCACCGAGTTTCGGATTGCCAATTATGNTGTATGATGATAAATGCAAGGGAGCAGAGGCTTATAAGGATTTAGCAGATGAATTTTTAGATAGNCAAAGGAGATGATAGATAGTGACTAAAAAATTTGGATTAGGCAANGGGTTAGGCGCTTTAATACCAGAAGAGGAAANNATAGAAGATGGTTCTACTGTTTTTAAAATACANATGAATCTAATTAAAGCTAATAAAGATCAGCCAAGAAAAAACTTCGATCCTGAAAAAATATCAGAACTTGCACAGTCAATAAAAGAACATGGTGTTATTCAACCTATTATTTTAAATAAAGAAGAAAATATATACATAGTTGTAGCTGGTGAGAGAAGATTTAGAGCGGCTAAAAGTATTGGACTATTAGAAATACCTGCAATTATTATGAACATAGACAATAAAGAAATATTAGAAATATCATTAATAGAAAATATTCAGAGAGAAGATTTAAATCCTATTGAAGAAGCAATAGCTTATAAAAAATTATTAATAGATTTCAATCTTACCCAGGAAGAAATAAGTAAAAAGGTATCTAAATCGAGAACAGCTATAACAAATTGCATGAGATTATTAAACTTAGACGAAAGAGTTCAAGATTACATAGTGGATGAAGTAATTTCAGAGGGGCATGGGAGGGCAATCCTAGGAATAAGCGACAAGCAGATACAATTTGAGATTTCCCAAATGGTTATAGACAATAGTCTTAATGTTAGAGAAACAGAGAAATTAGTGAAAAACTTTGGAAATGAAAAGCAAGAGAAAGTAATTAATGATAAAAACAATATATATTATAAAGATATAACAAATAAATTAGAAAATCGTTTTGGTACTAAAGTTTTTATTAATTCTAAAAATAAAAATAAGGGTAAAATAGAAATCGAATATTACTCAGAAGATGATTTTGAGAGAATTTTAGAAGTTTTTAATATATAATGTTTCACGTGAAACATAACTGAAAGGATGTAATTTTGAATGCAGAGTATAATTAACTTTATAAATAATAAACAGATATATATAATAATAGGTCTTATTATTCTTGTATTTATATTAATGATAATAATTATAATAACTTACACATCTTTAAATAAAATAGAAACTCGATACAGAAAATTAATGAGAGGTGTAAANAAGAAAAATTTAGAAGATATAGTTGTATCCTATTTGGATAAAATTGAGGAAGTTAAAGAACAAAATGATATCATGAAAGAGANGTATGAACAAATNNATGAAAAACTNACGACCTGTGTGCAAAACACCTCAATGATAAGATATAANGCNTTTGAGGATATGGGAAGTGATTTAAGTTTTTCTATAGCATTGCTTGACGGAAATAGTAGTGGTGTCATACTAACAAGTATTTATAGTAGAAATGANAGTACAACTTATGCTAANCCAGTNGATAAAGGAATATCTAGATATGAATTATCTAAAGAAGAAAATAAAGTGTTAGAGCAAGCGATAATTACAAAAAAATAAACAATTATAAAATATAAAAATGCTCTTAAACATTCTTTAATTTTATATTTGTTTAAAGAAATTTTTAGATTTAATTAGTTTGTTTTAACCCTCAACATCTTTTATATTAAATTCATTATAAATAGAAGTCAGTTTTTTACCACCTACAGTTTTGAGTATTGAATGGTATAAACCTTTTGAAATAGCATCAGCCAGCATCATTACTGTATATAACCTTGTGTTTTGAAGAACCATAAATTCAAATGCACCAGCTATATTTACAACTCCAGTTATACTTAGATTACCTACTTTAGGTAAATCCTTGTTCATAGCGGCACCGGGACTTAATGGTTTTTCTTCGACAATAATTTTACCTACATTTTGTAAACTTCCAAGGCAAGCATCAATTGCAATAATGTAAGGGTTGGCATATGAATAGTTAATTTCATCAATTGTTTCACGTAAATTTTTCGCATGTACAGGACACTCTAGACTACCGTAAAGATGGATTTTATTCCTAACTAAGAATTTAAGTTTATTACCAACAAGTGGTCCTAGACTATCACCAGTAGATCTGTCAGTACCAATACATAAAACAATAATGGGCCGTGAACATTTAGTTATAGGGAAAATATATCGACTTATAATATCTCTTAACTTAAAAATACAATCACTAGACATAGAATCTAAAATAATTTTATCTACCATAAAAAAACCTCCTATTTGGATTTTAGCCACTTAGGAGGTTTTTTATTCTATAAAACATTAACTTTTTTTAATATATTATAAAACACTAATAAAAACATACAAAATAGCATCCCCATAATACCATTTGCTTTTAATCCTATGAATATAGAAGCAAGAACCGCGACAGGGTTAATACCTAGTGATGAGGATACAATCTTAGGTTCAATTATTTGTCTTATGATTGTGATAATTATATAAGATATTAGAAGTCCTAAAGCGGCTATAATATTCTTAGAAATGAAGAATATTATTATCAAAGGAAGATATATAGAGCCTATGCCTAAAATAGGGAGTAGATCAAACACACCACATAAGATACTTAGTGTCACAGCATATTTAACATTAAAGATAATAAAAACAACTAATGTTTCTAAAAATGTTATAGTTATTATTAATAAGTATGAAAGAAAATAATTTTTCAACATTTTTTTTGACTCATCAAAGATAGAACGTATTCTATCTTCACTTTTAGCAGTAATTAAAATCAACTTCTTTCTATTTGTAGATGACAAATCTTTTGTGAAAAAATATGTAGTAAGTATGGTGAATAATAAAACCATTAAAGCATAGGGTATAATAGATACAAGACTTAGAGTTTGTGAAAATATTTTTGTGGATGCACCCATACTTACATTTATGATTTTGGTTATATAGTTAGTAATATTTGATTCAATAGTATTAAGTATGCTAGGGTCTAAATTTTTATAATAATTTTGAAAATTACTAAAAAAATTAAGTATGATATTTTTATTTAAGGTAATGTATGTTTGAATATTTTTTCCAAGTTGTATTGATTCAGAAGTTATAGTGGTAATGATTAAAGATAATAATATAATAATTACAGTGAAAAATATAGTGGTAGTAAAGAAAGAGGATATTGTATTTTTTATTTTAAAAGTTTTCATTAAGTATATTGTTGGTATTTTAAGGAATGAAGCTAAAATAAGAGCAATTACAAATGGAAGGGTGTAAGCTATTGTTCCAAAAAACACTACAAATATAAAAGTATACAAGATAAAAAAAATAAATAGCTTATCAAGTTTTTTTAAAATATTTTCCATTTGTTTAGAATCACACCTTTCTAATAACGGTATTGAGAGCGCCCAGGGTATTACTAATATCTTTTATAGTATTAAAAGGGCCAATGCCAAATCTTAAAGTACCAGATGGATATGTGCCAATGGTTTTATGAGCTAGTGGTGCACAGTGAAGTCCAGTTCTTGTTGTGATTCCATATTCACTATCTAGAATAAAGCCTAACTCTGAATTGTCAATTTTTGTAGAATTAATGGATATGGTGGAAGTTCTTTTAAGATTGTCTTTCAAACCATATAAGATAATGGAAGGTATATTTAGTAATCCATCAATAAAATGTTTACATAAATACTCTTCATTTTCTCGGATTGTATTTATACCTTGGGAATTAATAAAATTAATACCTCCTAAGAGACCAGCTATCCCTGGTGCATTTAATGTCCCACTTTCGAATTTGTCAGGCAAGAAATCTGGTTGAACAATACTAGATGAAAGACTACCAGTTCCACCTTCTATAAATGAAGTACATTCTTCATTTAACTTATCGTCGATTAAAAATCCGCCTGTACCTTGAGGCCCGAGTAAACTTTTATGGCCTGTAAAGGCTAAGGCATTACAATTTAATTTGTAGAAATCTAATGGCAATACTCCAGCAGTTTGGGCAGAATCTATAATAAAATAGATATTCTTTTCTTTACATATTTTACCTATAGATTCTAATGGCTGTATACTTCCAATAATATTAGATGCATGGGATAAAACTACTAATTTTGTGTTCGGTTTAAGTGCATTTATAAAATCATCTACATTAAGTAAACCGTCGCATGAACAAGGTAAAATATCTAATTCTATAATGCCTCGCTTAAGAAGAGAGTTTAAGGGTCTTAATGTAGCATTATGATCCATTGTAGAAGTTATTACATGCCACCCCTTTTTTATAGAGGATTTTATAAGTGCATTTAATGAAGTAGTAATATTCGGTGTAAAAATTACATTCTCGACTTTATCAAAATGGAAAAAATCCATTAGTGCATATCTACAATTTAAAACTACTCTATTTCCAGCAAGTGAAGCGGTGGACACACCTCTTCCGGGATTTGTGCCTATATTCATCATATAATTCATCATTGAGGTATATACCTCAGGTGGCTTAGGAAATGTAGTTGCTGCGTTATCTAAATATATTTTCATAATTTCCTCCAATTTTATAAAACAGGTTAATACTATTAGTATATTCAATAGAAAATTAAGCATCCGTTAATAATATAAATAATAAATTGAATCTTGTTTTCATATGATTAAAACCACAAATAGTTTATAATAAAAGCAATAGAGATTAAAATACAATTTTTTTAATTACCATATAATACAATATTATAGTCTAAAGTTTTATAAATGTATATGAAATCAACAGGTTTAATGAACATTTATAAAACTATAAAGTAAAAAAGGTAGGGTGAAAAACATTGAATAAATATTATATAGTAACATTCCAAAATACACATGAAGCTATGAAAGCGGAACGAGAAGCTCTGCGAAAACAAATTAAGGTAGTGGTTGCCCCTACACCTACATTTATAACTAAAAGTTGTGGAATTAGTCTAAAAGTAGATGAAGAAAATATTTTAAATATAATTAATCTTATAAAGTCAGAAATTATAAAGGTAAAAGAAATTTTTGTAAGTGATGCTGGAAGTATAAAAATTATGGAGTATAATTAAAATATTTATGTGTTTTAATTGAGTTAACTATGAATTAAAGGTGGAATGTGAAATGAAAGTATTTAATTTAGGAGATATTGTTGAAATGAAAAAAGTTCACCCTTGTGGGAGCAAGAACTGGGAAATTGTTAGATTGGGTGCAGATATAAAAATAAAATGTTTAGGGTGTGCGAGAATAGTAATGCTTCCGAGAATTAAATTTGATTCAGGAGTAAAGAAAATTATAAAAGAAAATATAGCTATAAAAGAATAATTACTTGATTAATACACGATTAAGTGATATAGTTTATTATTGTAATCCCTGCTGTGCAATGCACAGCCGTTAGTCCAAGGGGAGGAGGTGAAATTAATGAGAAAGTATGAAACTATATTCATATTACATCCTTCATTAGACGAAGAAGCTGTTAAAGCTAACGTTGAAAAGTTTAAAGGTGTAATAGAAAATAATGGTGGAGAAATTGAAAATGTTGATGCGTGGGGCAAAAGAAAATTAGCTTATGAAATACAAAAAGTTGGTGAAGGTCACTACACATTAATCAATTTTAACGCAAACCCTGAATTACCGAAAGAATTAGATAGAGTATTCAGAATTACTGACACTGTTATAAGACATATCATAATAAATCCAGAAAAATAGGTGGTGCTTTATGAATAAAGTTGTTTTAGTTGGTAGATTGACAAAAGATCCTGAGCTAAAGTTTGCTCAAGGAACAGGAACAGCTGTAGCCACTTTCACTGTAGCCGTAAATAGAAGATTTAAGCGAGAAGGTCAACCAGATGCAGACTTTATACCAATAGTGGTATTTGGAAAGCAAGCGGAAGCAACTGCTAATTACATGAGTAAAGGCAAGCTTTTAAGCGTTTCGGGAACTATTCAGACTAGAAACTATGAGGCTAAAGATGGTAATAAAAGATATGTTACAGAGGTGCTTGCTGATGAAGTTGACTTCCTTGAATGGGGAGGAAATAAATCATCAGATACGAATACTAATCAAGGTGGAAATAATAGCAAATCAAATGCTAAATCTAATGATTTTGGCAGCGATAGCGATATAACACCAATTGATGATGGAGACATACCATTCTAATATTAGGTAAGGAGGGAAAAAAACAATGGCTATGAATGAACATAAAAGAAGCGGCGGCGGTGCTGGTGGAAACAGAAAGAGAATGAAAAGAAAAGTTTGTGCTTTCTGTATGGACAAAGCAACTGCAATCGACTATAAAGATATAAATAAATTAAGAAAATATGTTACAGAAAGAGGAAAGATCCTCCCAAGGAGAATTTCCGGAAACTGTGCAAAACATCAAAGAATGCTTACTGTATCTATCAAAAGAGCAAGAAATATAGCATTATTACCATTTACTACAGAATAGTAGATGACTAAAAGCAGCGCCTTAAGGTGGCTGCTTTTATTTTTTTAAAATAATAATAAAGATTTTAGTAAATAATATAAATATAAATATAAAAATATATATAATAAAGTGTAATTTGTAGTATACTTATAATTACAACCCATATAATGTAAACAAAAATATATCTCTCATTATTGGTTGTATATATAAAACAAACTTTAGTTGCATAAATTTAGAAAACTAACTAAAATAGAGTTATAAGCATATGCCTACAAGGGGAGATGATATACTATGAAAAGGGATGATTTTAATATAATGTCTAATGTTAAGCTAATTGAAAGTTTGAAGGCGGAGCTACTATGTATAATAGGTGATTTTTTTAAATTGCTAAGTAAAGGAAGCAATGTTGCTCAAGATGCTATATTAGATTGCTTATCCGGGGCAATAATACTTTTATATATATTAGGTGAAAGGTTAGGATATTCAAATGTTGAAGTGGATGAGAGTATGAAAAAGAAACTCAAAGTAGGGATAGTTGAAGGAGATAATATAGAAAAGGACGGAAAAGACTTAAGTAAATTATATTCGCATATAAAGGGAAGATAAGTGATGGAGGAAAAAATGAAGAATAAAAATTATAGTACTAAGGCAATTGTAGAGGCCTCACTTATATCTGTTATAATTTCAATGATAATGATTATAACAGGATACTTGCCAATTGCATCATTTATAGGAACGTTGATATTACCGATTCCTGTAGCGATTCTCTATATAAGACATAATAAAAAAATAACTATTACTGCTATATTTTTGAGCATAATGTTGACATCATTAATATTTAACCCAATAAAGGCAATATATGCAGCTATAACTTGTAGCATTATTGGTATAGTACTTGGTCATTGTGTTAAGAAGAATAAAACTTCATCTATAACCTTATTGTTTTTAACAATAGGCAGTGCAATATCCAGTATATTAACTATAGCTTTTTCTTTGTCATTTATAGCAAAAGTTAATTTTGTGGATTTTATTTCTAAAAATTTAGAACTCATAAAGCAATCAATGAAAAGCTCAGTTGATGGAGCTAAAGGTATTTATTTGCAAAATGGAATAACTCCAGATCAATTGAAGCTTTTAGACAAAAGTTATGAAATGATAAATAAAATGGATGTTGCTTTATTTTTGGCAATAATACCTGCAGGTATTTTTATTATCTCATTAGTATCAGCTTACTTAAATTATATAGTTTCTAGGGCAATATTAAACAAACTAAATTATAAGATGGCGGAAATACTACCTTTCAGCAGAGTTTATGTTTCGAACATTGTGGGGGCTGTATTAATAGGCATAGTATGTATAGGAATAATAATGGCCTCAAAAAAAATAACTGGCGGGGAATATATACAGAATTCCTCTCAATTCCTTGTGCAGTTTGTATTTATTATAAATGGACTTGCTGCAAGTACATATTTTTTAAGGGTTAAAAAAAATCTATCTAAACCAGTAGTGGTATTAATTTTAGGGTTAACAACACTTTCGCCTCTAGGTAGCATTTACTTTTCAATAGGACTCATGGAAATGGCTTTTGACTTTAGAAAGCTTGATCCATATAGAATTAAAAGAAAATAATGGGGGCTAATTATGGATAATAAATACAATTACTTTAATGTCAACAATAAGATATATATGGTGACAATGGCCCTACTCATATATATAATATTTTATTATGGACATCTTCAAGTAGGATTAATCGCACTTGGATTTTATGCAATACTAGTAGTGTATAATATCTACAACTCAAAGATTAAAAAAAATGAGTGGAAAAAGTTTATTGAAAATTTTTCATCTAAACTTGATATAGCAACAACAAGCACTTTAGTTAAACTTCCTTTTCCTCTAATAATAATAGGATATCTAGGAAACATTTTATGGTACAATCAAAGTGTAACAACAATGCTAGAAGGGGAAGACCTTTTAAATAAAAATATTAGAGATATAATTAAAGAACTTAATCTAAAACAAGTTTTAGAGGGAAAAAAGAATTTATTCCCAAATATTAAAATAAAAAATAAGTTCTATGAAATTTACACAAATATTGTGGATACAAACGAAAATAAAAATGTTAAAGATAAGATTATGCTTTTATACTTTTATGATATAACTGAAAAAACAAATGTCATAAAAGGCATTAACGGTAACCGAGAAAGTGTTATGCTAGTGGAAGTTGATAATCTTGATGATGTTGTAAAAACTACAGAAGAAGATAAAGCACCTCTACTTATAGCAGATATTGAGCGAACGATAAATAGTTATAGCCAGAGCGTAAATGCCGTTGTAAAAAAATATACATCCAATAAATATGTTATTATAGTTCAAGACAAGTATATTGAAAAGGAAATAGAAAAGAAATTTGATATACTAGATAGTATACGCGAAATAAGTAATGGTAATAAACTTGCAGTTACTTTAAGTATAGGTGTTGGTAGGGGAGAAGATACACCGCTAAAAAATTATGAATTTGCGACGTCCGCTAAAGAACTTGCTTTAGGTAGGGGTGGTGACCAAGTAGTAGTAAAAAAAGGTGAAAAATTATCTTTCTTTGGAGGAAAAACAAAAGAGGTAGAGAAAAGAACTAAAGTGCGTGCAAGAGTTATAGCACACGCATTAATGGATTTAGTAAATGAGAGTAATACAATATTCATTATGGGTCACAAAAATCCTGATCCTGATTGCCTCGGTGCTGCCATTGGTTTATATAGTATTATTAAAAGACTAGAGAAGGAATGTTATATTATTCTTGAAGGAGTTAATGGTGGTATAAAAAGTATGATGGAAAGTATTCTTGAAGATGAAGAATATAAGAATACTTTTATAACAAGTGAAAAATTTAGAGGTCTTAAAACCCCCAATAGCTTGATTATATTAGTAGATGTGCACAATGAGAGCCATGTGCAAAATTTAGAAATAGTTAAAGAGGTAGAAAAAGTAGTTATAATTGATCATCATAGAAAATCACAAGATTTTATACAAGGGGCAGTGCTAAGCTATATGGAAACCTACGCATCATCTACGTCAGAGTTAGTTACTGAGATGATTCAATATATGGTAGATAAGCCGAAGCTTAAACATATTGAGGCAGTAAGTCTTTTGGCAGGGATATGTGTGGATACAAAAAATTTCTGTTTTAAAACAGGTGTTAGGACATTTGAAGCAGCAGCGTTTTTGAGGCGTCATGGTGCAGATACTATGGATGTTAAAAAAATGTTTTCTGATGATTTAAATATTTTCTTAAAAAGAGCTGATATTATAAGATCAGCAAAAATTAAAAAAGGGATCGCAATAGCAGTTTGTCCAGAAGAAATAGAAGATACTGTAGTTGCTGCTCAAGCAGCAGATGAGCTTCTAAATATTACAGGTATAGAGGCGTCATTTGTTATTGTTAAAATAGAAGATGAAGTATTTATTAGTGGAAGGTCTCTTGGAAAAATAAATGTACAGTTAATACTTGAAACATTAGGCGGGGGTGGACACATGACTATGGCTGGTACAAAATTCACTTCAATGAAACTTGAAGAAGTAGTTGATAAATTGAATGAAGCAATCGACGAATACTTAAGGGAGGATGAAAAATAATGAAAGTTATATTATTAAAGGATATTAAAAGTATGGGAAAAAAGGGTGATGTGGTGAACGCTGCAGATGGATATGCTAGGAATTATTTATTGCCTAGGAAATTAGCGGAGGAAGCTACAGACACAAGTATGCACATATTAAATAAAAAGAATGAAATAGAAAGAAAAAAGAAAACATCTGAAATTGAGGATGCACAACAATCAGCAAATGAACTTAAAGATAAAACAGTGAAAATAATTGGAAAAGCTGGAGAAAATGGTAAATTATTCGGTGCAATTACAAGTAAAGATATAGCAGTAGCGTTAAATGAGCAATGCAATTTAGATATCGATAAAAAGAAAATTGTAACAGACACAATAAAATTATTAGGAACTTACGAAGTAGAAATTAAGATATATCCAGAAATATCTACTAAGATAAAAGTTCTTGTTTGTGAGAAATAATCATATAAAACGAAGGGAGGAAACGCTTTAGTAAATAAGTGATAATTTTGTTTATTAAAGCGGATTGACTTTGAAGACATTATTTGTAAATCAAATTGGAGAACCAGTTGAAAAAGATGCATTACCACTAGATACACAAATCGACGTTTTATATGAAATAATGAGGAACGTAATAGATGAAGGCAGTATAAAGGCTAAAACTATAAAGTTCAAACTTCAAAAGTATATTAAAAGCGAAGATATATATAAAAGGATATATGCATTAAATAAAATTGTAAGCAATGGTAAGGGTATTGAAATAGTACCAAATGAAAAAAATATACAAGAGGTATTAGACAACACTAATGAGTGGTTGACTGATGAAATAGCTAAAAGATATGTGCAAAATAAGATTGAAGCTGATGTAGAAAAAAACCTTATGGAAAAGCAAGATAAGTATATTGATGAAATAAGGCTTGGCATAATTAAGAAACAAAAGGGTCCTGAAAATGCTAAGACACTTAAAAAGTATGATGATCTTGAAGCACTTGATAGTAGAAAACTTACTAAAAATATACAAGCTATCTTGAGACCAGAAAGCTTTAGCGAGATAGTTGGTCAAGAAAGGGCTATAAAATCATTGTTATCTAAAATGGCATCACCATATCCTCAACATATTATCCTTTATGGACCACCAGGAGTTGGTAAGACTACAGCTGCCAGGCTTGCTCTTGAGGAAGCTAAAAAACTAAGTTACACTATCTATGATAAAGAGGCTAAGTTTGTAGAAGTTGATGGTACAACGCTAAGGTGGGACCCTAGAGAAATAACAAATCCCCTTTTAGGATCTGTTCACGACCCAATATATCAGGGAAGTAAAAGAGATCTAGCTGAAGGTGGAATTCCGGAACCAAAACCAGGTCTTGTGACAGAGGCTCACGGTGGGGTATTGTTTATCGACGAAATAGGAGAACTTGATAGTATACTTCAGAATAAATTGCTTAAAGTATTAGAAGATAAAAGAGTGGAGTTTTCATCATCTTATTATGACCCTGAAGATGAAAACACACCTAAATATATAAAATATTTATTTGATAAAGGTGCTCCGGCAGATTTTGTTTTAATAGGGGCTACTACCAAGGAACCGTCACAGATAAACCCAGCATTAAGGTCAAGATGTACTGAAGTTTATTTTGAACCATTAACGGCGACGGTCATAGAAGATATCGTAGTTAATGCTGCAGGAAAATTAAAAGTTGAAATTGCAGATGGAGTTGCGCAGATGATCGGTAGGTATACTATTGAAGGAAGGAAAGCTATAAATATTTTGGCGGATGCCTATGGATATGTATTGCATAATGGGAAGCATGTTGATGCGTCAAAGGTTAAAATTGAAATTAAAGATTTATTAGATATTATATCTATAAGTAGATTATCTCCTTATGAGGAATTAGACAAAGCGGTTAAATTTGAAGTTGGGCACATATATGGACTTGGAGTCTCGGGATATATAGGATCAACTATAGAGATAGAAACATCAGTGTTTGAGGCAAAGGAAAAGGGTAAAGGCCAAGTAAGATTTAATGATACTGCTGGGAGTATGGCTAAGGACTCAGTATTCAACGCTGCATCCGTAATAAGAAAAACAACCAATAAGGATGTTAAGGATTACGATATACATGTAAATATAGTAGGTGGAGGTAAAATAGATGGACCATCTGCGGGAGCTGCAATAACTGTATGTATAATTAGTTCCCTTTTGGACAAACCAATAAGACAGGATATTGCAGTAACTGGGGAAATTTCTTTGAGAGGTATTATAAAACCAGTAGGCGGCATATTTGAAAAAATTTATGGTGCAAGAAGACAAGGAATTAAGGTTGTTATACTGCCTATTGATAATGAAAAAGAGGTGCCTAAAGGTCTTAAAGATATTGAAACAAAATCCGTATCAAACATTGAAGAATTAATGAAATTAGTTTTCGTATAAAAATAAAATTATTGATCACATAAAATAAAATAATTATAACTAATGGCCCTGTTAAGATAGTTTTTAGCAGGGCATAAAATATTACTCTAGGAGAGATAAAATAATGGATACACCGCTTAGAAGTCTGCCTTATAACTTAGAAGCAGAACAATCAGTAATTGGATCAATGCTAATAGATAAAACTGCCATATCAAGGGTAGTGGAGGTTTTAAAAGGCGACGATTTTTACAGGGATTCTCATAAAGTTATTTTTAACGCTATTTTTGATTTATATCAAAAGGACACACCTATTGACATGATTACATTACTGGAGCATTTACGTTCTGCCGAAAAGTTAGATGCCTCAGGGGGAATTACATATATTTCAGAGATAAGTAATTCAGTACCCTCAACAGCTAATTTAAGTTCATACATAAAAATTGTGGATGATAAATCTATTTTAAGGAAACTAATTAGAGCTTCTACGGAAATTATGGAAAACTGTTATAATAAGCAAGATGATGTAGAAGCAGTAATGGATCTTGCAGAGCAAAAGGTATTTAATATATCACAGAAAAAAAATGCAGGTGACTTTGAACCAATGAACACGGTTCTAGAGAGAGGCTTCTTAGAAATAGAAAGAATTTTTAATAATAAAGGTGAAACAACAGGAATATCAAGTGGTTTCCCAGAACTTGATGATAAAACAGCTGGATTTCAAAAGGGTGACATGATTCTTATAGCGGCAAGGCCATCAATGGGTAAAACTACATTTGCACTTAATCTTGCTGAGTACGCGGCTCTTCGGCAAGGAAAAAGTGTAGCTGTATTCTCCCTTGAAATGTCTAAGGAGCAACTTTCTTATAAACTGCTCTGCTCTGAAGCAAATGTTGATATGTCAAAGCTTAGACATGGTGATTTAGAAGATAGGGACTGGGAGAACATAGCAAAAGCATCCGGGCCACTTGCTGCTGCTAAAATATACATAGATGACACAGCGGGAACTTCTGTTATGGATATGCGTTCAAAATGTAGAAAATTAAAAATGGAGCACGGCATCGATATGATAGTTATAGATTACCTTCAACTTATGACCGGTAGCAATAAAGAAAGTAGACAGCAGGAAGTATCAGAAATATCAAGATCTATTAAAGCCTTAGCAAAAGAGATGCAATGCCCGGTTATAGCGCTGTCACAGCTATCACGTGCGCCAGAGCAAAGAACTGACCATAGGCCTATGTTATCTGACCTTAGAGAATCAGGGTCTATTGAGCAGGATGCTGACCTTGTTATGTTCTTATATAGAGATGAGTATTATAATGAGGAAACGGAAGATAAAAATGTAGCAGAGCTTATAATAGCAAAACAGAGAAATGGTCCTGTAGGCACAGTAAAACTTGCATGGATAGGTCAATTCAGTAAATTTGCGAGACTTGACGTAATTCATAGAGACTAATAATACACAAAGAATCTTATCAACTAAGTTGCTTAATCGAGTTTAGTTTTAATAAAAATAGGATAACAAACTTATAAAGTTTTGTTATCCTATTTTTATTTATGTAATGATGAAAGGGAAGAGTTTATTAGCACAAGTGTAATATTATGAAGTTTTCTAAAATATATCTACATATGTTTACATTTGTAGATATATATATATATGTTTACAAGTAGATTTATAAATATCTATAAATAAATATTTATAAATTTATTTATTTACAGAAGAAGGATATCGATACATAATATAGAATATAACTAAAGGGGAAAGATTAGAAATATTTAGGAGGAAAAATATATGAACTTAACAGAAATATCAAAAAAATACCCTTTATTAAAGAAAGTGTTGGACTCTGTGCTAACTGTGGACATAGGGAATACATTTACAAAGACAAGTACCAATGTAACTTTCGCGAGTAGAGTATCATCTGTAAGTAAGCATGGTTCAAGAGCTACTGGAATAAGTAATATCATTTGGAACGGTAAGTTATTTACAGTAGGAAACAGAGACGGTAAGCTTAATATGGAAGCTAACAAATACATGTCTGATCATTATAAATTAAATCTGCTTAATGCTATTGCACTAAGTTTTAAAGGTGAAACCAAGATAAAGGTAAGACTTGCAGTGGGACTTCCTGCTGAGTATTATATAGATCACAGCATTCCACTTAGAAATGAAATCAAGAAGATGGAAAAGCAATCTATAACAATTAACAATGTAACATATGATATAGAAATCATAGATGTACAAGTATTTAAACAAGGTGGCACATTAAGTGCTGAGACAATGGAAATATTTACTTACCCAATGTTGTTACTTGATTTTGGGGGTGGTACGTTGGATGTATCTCATTGGAAATATGAAAAAGATGAATTTGGTAGCAAGGTACTCGGTATGACTAAGGCTAGTAGTTTTGCTCAACATGGGTTTGAAC
>JGI24147J20444_1000580_pt1 | contig 22327 bp, 21 predicted proteins | sample BarGraIncub1133A_FD_20444 | JGI IMG/M metagenome (IMG submission 20444) | reverse complement strand
GCTGGAGGTCGTGAAAAAAGTCAGCGGAATCGATCTGAAGATTATTGAAGATGAACGGCGGCCGGGCGATCCGGCCTCGCTGGTGGCCAGAGCTGATAAGATAAAAACGCTGACCGGTTGGCAGCCCCGTTTTAATGATCTTGAAACAATCGTGGCTGATGCCTGGCGTTGGGAAAGCAGGTTAGCGGGAAAATGACCGCAGTTTGTCACCAATAACCCCGTAAAATAGAGGGTATGGCGGTTTGAGAGCCGTATTTTAGATGGTTTTTATTGCATTCTGTGCTACAACAGACGCTCATTTAGCACCCTGAATATCTCGTTCCGCTGCGTACAGGATCACATGGACTTTACCTCTCTTTACAGTACCCGGATTCAGACGACCTTCGATGATGATCAGGCCGCAATTTTAAAGACTTTCCTCGAGAAGCATACCACAAAAGACGGTTCAAAAGTAAGTATTACCAATTATTACAATGGGTTGCCGATTACCTATCCCGCTACTATTCTCGGTGTCGAACGTGATAATCTCGATCTTGATGTAAATGCGCATCAAGCGGTTGCAATCGCCAGTGATCGTTATACGCTGATTCGCAGCACCCTTTTTTCCCATGCCATCGTTGCCCATGTTCAGTATGTCAATGTCAAGAAACATGTGGTATCGCTCAATAAACTCTGCTTTGTCGATGTGCTGGCTGAAAAACGTGCCGCGGTACGGTTGAATCTGGATCCACCGGTACGCGCCACAATTCAGTGTGATGGTCAGGAAATCATTGGAAGTCTGGTGGATATTTCGACGCAGGGGCTCGCGATCACCATTGATAATTTTCCTTCGCTGGAAACCGGGGCGGAGATGTCGGTGAAATTTATGCTGCCGGATCCGGTCCTGATGAAGCAGACGCTAATCAAGGTGCCGGCAACGCTCGTTGATATTGTCGGCACCGCTTCGCCGTACCGCTATCGATTCAGGATCTCGCCGGAAAAGCATCAGGAGCAGCTGATTTCTCGCTACAGCTTTCAGCGTCAGGTAGAAATTATCAAGGGCTTGAAGGAAGTTGCTGATTGATGATACCACAATTGAATCGCCCAAAAAAGGTCCCCTGACTGACAGGAGGCCTTTTTTTATTTACTGGTATCAGCAGATGCGCTTCTGGCCTGTTGTAACTCTCGGTAAACGCGTAGCGGTACGGGGTGGTCATTTTTAATACGGAGCACACTGAAATGCAGATGTGTCGGCGAGCGCTGTTTCGCAGCGTTGAGTCCGCTGCGGCCGATCGTAGCCATCAAATCCCCCGGCCTGACAATGGTCCCCAGTCCGACAAATAATTTTTCGTTATGGGCGTAGTATATCAGCAGGTTATTGGCCGGATCATAGACCCAGATATAGTTGCCTCCTCGCAGCCCACTTCCCGCCCGCCACCCCTTTTCAAGCGCCACGACGATTCCTCCGGTCATGGAGAGTACTTCGACCGCTTTTCCACTGCGATCATCACGGCTGTCCTGATTCCGGTCGCGGATAAAAATATCGTAGGCCGGATGGCCACCGTGGCGGTTGCCGCTGAAGAAGTCGTACCCTTTTGGGATAAAACCATGCTCCTTCCCTTTGTCGATTACAGCGGCATCGTACCCTGCTACCGGAAAAAACCACTCTGTTGATGGATAGTCACGGTCGCCGCGCTGGTAGTATTCCGTACGAATATCGGCCAGTCTTGAGGCAAGCTCTGAGCGTGCCGCCGTTTTGCCGATCCGTCCGTCACGAATGTGGCTGTTCAGTTCATTGAACGCTGAACAGAGCGGGCTTGTAACTGTTGTGCCTGTCTTTGTTGGCGTCAACAACTCGTTCAGGTCTGGTTCCGTGGCAGCCGATGGAGTCACGGCACATAAATAAAAGAAGAGCAACGCGGGTATGGCACATTTCATGGTAGTTCCTGGTCAGCAGGTGTTGGCAGTGTATGATGTGCCACAGGGTGGAAAGGTTCCGGTTGCTTATTGTTGTGCCTGCTTTTTCCGGTTTACACCACAACGGTGCCGTCATATCCGCACAGCAGCGGGTGCGCCGTAATGCCGGGCGCATGAACGGATGCTGCCTGAGTTGCCCGAGCGGCCACAAGTGTCATGAGTGCCTTGTCAAAGCCGGTGACAACGGCAATTTCACGGGCGGTATTGGCGTGTAAAATAATCGCAATGATTTCGGGGGGGATCTTTCCCTCCTCCGCCCACCCTCGCAGTACGGCAAGATCAAGATCGGAAGCTGCCGCATGGGTGTTCTCATGCCCGCAGGCAATTTTGAGCAGCTTGGCGAACTGGCAGGCAACGATTGGCTCCGTGAATCCGCGTTTGGCACACGCTTGCAGGGCATACGCCACATGATCTCCCATCATGATGCAGGCTTCTTCAGGAAGGTGGGGAAGATGCTGCTGAGCCGCCAGTTCGCTGCTTCTCCCGGTGGAAAGGACAACCGTCCGGCAGCCACAGGCCCTGGCAACGTCCAGGGCGGCATCAATGGTGTCGGTCCATGCTTTGGCGGATATGGGGCGAACAATGCCGGTGGTGCCGAGGATTGAGAGCCCTCCAATGATACCCAAGCGGGCGTTGAGGGTTTTTTTTGCGCGTTCCTCACCGTCGGGAATTGAAATGATAATTATGAATTGTGAGTTTTGAGTGCCGAATTCAGACTGAACTCCGCCGACCTCCTGTTCAATCATGGTGCGAGGTACCGGATTGATGGCCCATTCGCCCGGTGGAATTGCCAACCCCGGTTTGGTCACCCTGCCGATACCGATCCCCCCTTCGATACTGATTGAACACCCCTCCTTGACAAGGGGGGTGGGATGGGGATCCCGTTTTACTTGCGCATGCACTTCCGCCCCGTTGGTTACATCAGGATCGTCACCGGCATCCTTAACCACGAAACAGCTTGCCTCGTGCTCTGAAAACGACTGGCCATGCAGCTGGAAGGTCGCGCTGATTCCGGCCGGGAGATCGATGCTGACCTCAGTAACGGCAACCTGATTTACGAGCATCTTCGCCGCACCCTTTGCCGCAGCGGCGGCGCAGGCTCCGGTGGTGTATCCGGAACGGAGGAGCCTTTTCATACCATTCTTGCCAGGAACAGATGCCAGGCGTGCAGGGTGATAAACGAAAGTGGGATACCTATGCCGACCAGCATGCCAACCAATTGCGGCCGGAGGTTATGGTCGATGGCAATAATACCTGCGGTAATCATTGGGGCCATGGCTGCCTCAAAGATAGTGACCTGAACCACGGTCCCCGTCGCTCCGATGATGCCGCTATACAGCAGGAAAATAAGCGCCGGGCCAAGCAGAAGCTTATAGGCCAATCCTCCTGCAAGGGGCCCCATTGCCTGCCGTATGCCGCCGAACTGGAGCTGGAAGCCGACTGAAACCAGCGCAAGAGGTGTCAGCGTGCTGCCGAGCTTTTGCAGGATTTGGATGCTCCACTCCGGAAAAGAAACCGGTCGCAGCAGCAGCGCCAGGACCAGTGCCTGAAAGGGGGGGAACAGCAGGATCTTGCGCGCCATCTGGCGGGGTGTGACATCGCCGGACGAATAGATCGCCGCAACGAGAATTCCAAACGTTGAGAGCACCATGAAGGAACCAAGCTGATCGGCGATAATCCCGATCCCCAGGAACTCTTTGCCGTAATAGGCTTCAATCATCGGCAGGCCGACAAAGGATGTGTTGCCCAGGCCGGCAACCAGTATCAGCGCCCCTGTCGTACCTCTGTCAAGCTTAAGCAGCTTCCCGGCGACCCCAAAAATCAACCAGGCAACCCCAAACAGCAGCCAGGCCATGCCCGCTGTAAGCAGCAGCGAAGAATCAATCGAGAGGTTGTGGATATGCAGGATCGTCAGGGCCGGCAGTGAAATATGAATGATGAAACCGTTCAGTGCCGCAGGTGTTGCTGCGGGAAAGCGCCCGGTCTTCCTGAGCCCAATGCCTGCAAGAAGACAGATCGCGAGGAGAATGATATTGGTCATGGTGCACTTTTACCGGCGTGCACAGCCAGGATGGTCAGCGCATTCACCACCGCGGCAGCCACATTGGAGCCTCCCTTGCGACCGATATTGGTTATGAACGGGATGCCATGGTCGCCTGAGGTCAGGGCCTTTTTGCTTTCCTCTGCCCCCACAAAACCGACCGGCAGGCCAATAATGAGGGCTGGTTTAGTGACTCCTGCTTCAATGAGCCGGAGCAGTTCAAACAGCGCCGTTGGGGCGTTGCCGATCACAAAAATACAATTATCCGGGTTGGCAACGCCCTTGCGCATGGCGGCGATGGAGCGGGTGACCCCCTCACGTTGTGCCAGATCGGCAACATCCGGATCGGCAACATGACAGGATAGCGAACATCCGAGCGTGGCCAGGCGGGGCTTGCTGACACCGGAAAGAACCATGTTTGTGTCGGTAACAATACCGGCGCCGCTCTTAAACGCAGCGACCGCCTTTGCCACGACGTTCTCGGAAAAAACCATGGATCGGGCATACTCAAAGTCGGCGCTGGTGTGTATTGCGCGGCGTACAATCTGCCATTCCACGCTGGGCCACCCATGATCACCCGCCTCGGCGTCGATGATGCGGAACGATTCCTCTTCAATCTCTTCTGGTCTCATACTCAGAGAGTCCATCAACGCCACCCCAGCCTGTCCAGTGACTCGCCAATCCGCTCCGCTTCGATCTCGGCCAGCTTGCGGTGCACTCCCAGGTGTCCTCCCATCTCCATAATCAGTTCGGGATACCTTTCTTTTGCTGCAGCGATCTCTTCCGGCAGGTCATGCTGAACATGAGCACCCATGAAGAGGAAATACGGCATCAACAGAATTCGCTGGGCTCCCTTTGCGACGCATGCGTCAATCCCTTGCTGGATGTTCGGTTCATGCAGCTCACGGAACGAGACTTCAACGATTTCAAAGCCGGTCATATCCTGGACCATCGCCGCCACTTCGCGAGCAGCGTTATTTGCCTCGGAAATGCGGCTGCCGTGGGCCATTATCAAAATTGCTGTTTTCACTATTGCTGATTCCTTTCGTAGATCATAATTCCGGTATCTTCCGGGTCAAGCGACCTGATACGTTTCCACTTTTCACCAAAAATGGCGTCTTCCGTCCGGTCATCCCCCAACCGTTTCAGTACCTCAGAGACAATTCTCCAAGAGGGGAGCATATCGCTACCGGGCGGAGCATGGTGATGCGTTCGCGGCGGGTGACGTGCCGGATCCTCCCCTTTGAGCGGCACTCCGGGCCGCATCACCTGTTTAAACCGCTGGGCGCGCCCTTCATTGTTGATATATGTGCCGTCCATCTCAACCCAGGAGGTGACCGGCAGGACAATTTCGGCCCGTTCAAGCAGATGTGTCGGCATCCAGTCGGCAGCAGCCAGTACTCTGATCTCCGCAGGGAGTCCGGACGGCAGATCGGCCTCCAGTGCGATGATACCCTTGACCCCGCCGTTTCCCAGCGCTTCGGAGAACGCTATTGCTCTTTGCTCGAGGGCCAGAACTGCACAGCCGAAGGCGTTGGGTCCCTCCAGGATGAAAGCTGTTTTTACCCCCAGCAGGGCAACGGCACGAATCTCCTCCAGTCCCTTATGGTGGATACCGCAGATGACCAGCGGATATTTGGCTTCTGTAAACGGTATGTCTCTCAGGGAGGCGACGGGCTCCGCCTCGTAGAGATGCTGCCGGGCCGAATCCAGACGGCATTCGCGCCCCGCGATAAAAATCCGTGCCCCGTTGCGCCACGCCTGGCGGACGGCCAGGGCCATCATAGGTGCCTCTGCCAGCAGATCGCACTCCATAATGGCAATCAAATCGGCCTGTCGCACGTCCTCCTGCGAGGCGCCGTTATCGGTATTCAGTGTCGAGACCGCCTCTAGCGTTCGTTCGGCGTGGAGTACATCGCTGAAGTAGCAGAGAGCCCCGGCACCGGTCATCTCCCGCAGGGCGGCTGTCATGATGGCTGCTTCCTGAGACATGCGGGGTGAGCCAACTATAGCCAGCGCAGAAGCACCGTTCAGTTCGATGAATTCGCTCAGTCGCAGCTGCAGTGCATCCAGGGCACAATCCAGACGGACCGCGTCACCATCCACAAGGGCCTGCCGGGGCCGATCCGGGGCATTGACGGCATCATTCGAGAAGCGGCCCCGGTCGCAGATGAACCAGCCGTTTACCGCATCGTTGCGCCGTGCGGTAACCTTAAGCAGCTCCCGGTAGCGGGCCATCGGTACGGTACTGCATCCCAGCGAACAACCCGGACAGACCGAGGGGGCCATGTCATAATCCCAGTAGCGGGCACGAAAGCGCGCGGTTTTATCGGTAAAGACGCCGGTCGGACAGATATCAACCAGATTGCCGGAGAAGGGGGATTCGAGTTCACCGTCCTGCTGGCGCCCGAAGTAGACGCTGCCGGAGCGCCCCATGACGCCGAAATCAGTGCCGCCGGCATACTCCTGATAGAAGCGAACGCAGCGGTAACACTGAATACAGCGGTTCATCTCATGCTCGATATATGGACCGAGATACTGATTGGTATGGGTGNGTTTCAAGCCGTTGTAGCGCCGGATGCCGTGGCCCCCGGCGATCGTGTAATCCTGTAGCTGGCACTCGCCCCCCTCGTCGCAGACCGGACAGTCGTGGGGGTGGTTGATCATCAGCCATTCAATGACTGCGCGGCGCATGGCGACCGCTTCCTGGTCGGTCGTCGAAACCACCATGCCGTCCTTGGCCGGCAGCATACAGGACATCTGGATCCCCTTGACCGGTCCCTCAAGCATCTTAACCGCACATGCCCGGCAGGCGCCGGCCTTCCCGAGAGCGGGATGCCAGCAGAAGTGCGGGATGGTTATGCCGATGCTGCGGGCAGCCTCCAGCACATTGGTCCCGTCCGGTACGTCAAGCGGTATGGTGTCGATGATTATTTTAGGCATGAATCAATACCTTCAGAACGGGCACTTTTTTGCCGTGATATGCGCTTCCAATTCATCTCCAAAGAGCCTCAGAAGTCCATCCACCGGACCCATGGCGCCGGGGGCCAGTGCACAGAACGCGTAGTTCAGCATCTGGACATGCTCCCGCAGGATATCGATATCACCGGGTTCCCCCCGCCCTGATTCGATCCGCTCCAGGGTGTGCCGCACGAAGGGGAGTCCTTCACGGCACGGAGTACACCAGCCGCACGATTCCCGGGCAAAAAAACGGATCAGGTTGAGCGTGACCGCCACCATGCAGGTACATTGGTCAAAAACGACAATGCCGCCCGTGCCGAGCCGTGAACCGGCCTTGGCTACCGGGTCGAAATCCATCGGTACGTCCAGATGCGCACCGGTAAAGTAAGGCGTAGAGGCCCCGCCTGGAATACAGGCCTTGAAACGGCTGCCGGGGCGCATCCCGCCGCTGGGGCCGTCGATGATTTCGCCAAGGGTCATGCCGAGCGGCAACTCGAAACAGTCGGTGTTGACTACATGACCGCTGATGCAGAAGAGTTTGGTGCCGGCCGCTTCCGGGGTGGCCGCCGTACTTTTCCACCGTAGCGGACCACCGGTGATAATTGCCGGGATGTTGGCCAGGGTTTCAACGTTGTTGACGACGGTGGGCTGCCCCCACAATCCTTTAATGGCTGGAAAGGGTGGCTTGGAACGAGGATTAGCGCGTTTCCCCTCCAGTGCGTTGATCAGGGTGGTTTCCTCGCCGCAGATATAGCGCCCGGCTGATTGATGTACGTCCAGTTCGAGGCTGAAGCCGCTCCCAAGGATGTTATTGCCCAGAAAGCCGGAGTGGTGTGCAGCGGCAATCGAGCTGCGCAGGTTTGCCGCGCCCTGCTCATACCCGTAACGCACGAAAATGAAGGCATGTTGTACCCCGAGGGCATAACATGCCAGAATTATGCCTTCTATCAGCAGATGCGGGTTGCGCTCCAGCAGCACACGATCCTTATAGGTCCCCGGTTCCATCTCATCGCAGTTGCAGATCAGATAGCGCGGACCCAGAAGGTCGCGCGGCACGAATGACCATTTTTTGCCGGTCGGAAAACCGGCACCGCCACGACCGCGCAGGCCGGAATCAATCACGTTCTGCTGAACTTCAGCGGGAGTCATGCTGCCGAGCGCCGTGGCAAGGGCCACAAAACCGCCGGCGGAGCGGTACTCCTCAAATGAAAGGCACCGTCCGGGGCGGGTATGTTTGAGCAGAATTTGTTCCATGGATTATGACCTCCGGGAGTACATCATTATGACTCTATCCGGAGGTGCGGGCTACTTCTTGAAGGTTTTTATGATATAGTCGGCCAGCCGTTTGGCATCGGCATCGGAAATGGTCTTGGCGTCGAAAGACGGCATTCCGCCGCCACCGCTGCGAACCTTTGTAATGATCGTCTTGGAATTTTTCATCCCTTTGAGGGCTTTGTTCGGGTTCATTACGTTGCCCCCATTGGGGTGACAGGAAGAGCAATTCGCCTTAAAGATTGCCCCACCGCCGGACTCAGCGGCTAAAACGCTACCAGACATCATGCACGCTGACACCATAACCGTTGCTGCTACAATACTTTTTCTCATTGCAGTTATCCTTTTAATACAGATGGTTATATCTTCTGTGGAGGTGTGAAGTACACTCCGCACCATAACACTCTGAAAGCGTACAGACAAGCGGTCGTTTTGCCTGGTTAGCTGCCTGGGGAATTATCCCGCAGGGATGCTATTATCTGCGCGCCCGTTTCCAGCGTCATGCGTCCAAACTGTTTTTTGTCGACCATTATGCAGGGAGCTTCGCCGCAGTTGCCGAGGCAGGAGCAGGGAAGCAGGGTTATGGCCCCGTCAGTCGTGGTCGAGCCCGGATCGATTTCCAGCAGGTGTGCCAAGGATTCCAGCAGCGTTTCGCCTCCCAAAGCCCAGCAGGAGATCGAATCGCAGACATGCACAACGTGGCGCCCTACTGGCCGGCGATAGATCATTTCATAGAACGTGGCCAGCTCTTCAACTTCCAGAAGTGACAAGCCCAGCAGCTGTGAAGCCTCGTCTAGCGCTTCATCGGTCAGCCAGCCATAATGGCGCTGGAGCTCTTTCATTACATCGACGGCCGCCTCGCGGTTGGTATTCGCGTCGGCAACACGCTGTTCAAGGATTACTGTAAGGTGTTTAGGGATCATGGGATTATAGTATAAATGCTTTGTCGTCTGTGGCAAGTGGAAAGAGTTACGGCAGAAATTTCTCAAATACCCGGTTCGAGAGCAACATCCCCCGGAGTGTTAACGTAAGCACACTACCGTTTTGTATGATAAGCCCCAACCGGACAAGATCAACCGCTATAGGGCCGTAGACGAATTCGAATGGCCGGCCGAACTCGCGTTCAAAGGCGTCTAGATCTACTCCCTCTGCCAGGCGCAACCCCAGAAACATATACTCTGCCATGGCATCACTCTGCGTCAGCTGATGTTCATCGATCCGTGCCAGCCGCCCGGACAGTACCATGCGGCGATAGTCATCCAGGGTATCAGGATTACGGAAACGTACTCCGTACCCATCGCGCAAAAACGAATGTGCGGCAACGCCTAACCCCAGGTAGCCGTCACGCACCCAATAACCGCTGTTATGGTGGGACCGGTGCCCTGGGCGCGCATAGTTGGCAATCTCGTAATGATCAAAGCCGGAAGCTGTCAGGAGCTCGTCCGCCAGTTCAAACATATCTGCCGAAAGGTCTTCATCGGCTAATTCCGGGCTGTCATGACGATAGATGCGTGCAAAAGGAGTGTTCTCTTCAATCGTCAGTCCGTAGATGGAAATATGCTCCGGGCAGAGCGTGATGGCATGCTGCAGCTCTGATCGCCACTGGTCGAGGCTCTGGCCGGGAAGGGAGTGGATCATGTCTATGCTGACGTTGTTGAATCCGGCTTCACGTACATCCTGAAAGGCCTGACGAGACTGCTCAACGGTATGAATGCGCCCCAGAGACGCCAGGAAATGATCATCAAATGATTGCATCCCGAGAGAAATCCGGTTGATGCCGGCGTTCCGGAACTCCTGCAGAGTCATTTGATCGACGGTGCCCGGGTTTACCTCCAGGGTTATTTCTGCATCTGTCTGGATACGCGCCTGACCGGCAATCCCCTCAAGCAGCTGGGCCAGCTGCAGCGGTTGCAGCAGTGACGGGGTGCCGCCCCCGAAATAGATCGAATCAACCGGCAAATGACCGGAAGTGTGGAGTTGCAGCTCGCGCATCAGGAGTTCCGGATACTCTGCGATCTCGTCACCCTGCGGATTGCTGGAGACAAAGGCACAATAGTGGCATTTTTTACTGCAGAACGGCACATGAATGTAGAGTCGATTGAACATGTCTGCTCCTGTCATTTTCTGACGGTTGAAAGGCGGGCAACATCCTGCTACAGTGGGCTTATGTCCAATCCGGTACAAACACATTATCAGAGGTATCCCTATCCACACTACCCACTGATCGCTTCGGTACGCCGCTGCGAGACCTACGCTCTTAATCTGCACGCCATTTGGGCCCGTTTTAACCGTTCTCTTCCCCCGCCAGAAGCTAAAAAAATACTGCTTGCCGGTTGCGGCACCTTTGCTCCGTACCCCTGGGCGGTTGCCAATCCAGATGTGCTGATTACCGCACTGGACCTGTCAGCACGCAGCCTGCGGAGGGCACGCTGGCACTGTCTCCTGCATGGGCGGCGAAATGTTGACTTCCGCTGTGGTGACCTGTCGGATCATGCAGCGATTGCAGACGAATTCGGCCTGATTGATTCGTTTGGAGTTCTCCATCACCTGGAGGATCCGTTGGCTGGTCTGAGAGCGCTGGAGAGCCGCCTCGTGCCGGGCGGAATTCTGAGAATCATGCTCTATAGCCGCTATGCCCGTCGGGAAGAGGAGTCTATCCGCCGGGCGTTCAGGTTTCTTGGCATAGACTCTCCCCGTGCCGCACGTCGTCTGATGCACAAAGCCGCGCCAGGATCGCGTCTGGCTAACTTCCTGGCCACTTCCGATGAGTCTGATACCGTTTCCGGTCTTGCCGATGCCCTGCTTCACCCGCGGGTACACACCTATCGCGTTGAAGAACTGCTGGAAATGATCACGCAAACCGGTCTTGAACTGCTGCTGTTCGCTCATCGCGACGCCCGGGAGGATCCGATAGAGGAAATTAAACGTCTCAAAATACTCGAAAAAGATCGTCTGGCACCCGGCAATTTTGTGCTCTATCTCGGCAAGGGCATCACACAGACCGGTGATAACCGCCGTGACAGCCTGGTAATGCTCAATCCGTGTCTTGTACCGGCTGTCAGCCGGTTCAGGTTCGGAACGCTGCAGATTCCTTCACGAATCGGGGTCGGAAACCCGTTGCTCACCGGCCGTGACAGACGCTTTCTGCGGCAGTTTGCAACTCCTGTCAGGCGCAGTGAACTATCCGCTGATGCTGTAAAACGGGTCGCTGTTTACAAACGACTTCTTTTTCTGACGGAGTACACCTGAATTATGGTTGGATGGAAGGGGTTACAGGACGGGGAACCCGGAATCTACAGATAGTTTCAAAGAAACCGAACCTTCGAAAAGGGACAGAACTGGGTACGTCGAAATGTCTGCCCTGTTTTTAGCCTCTTCATAATCCTGCCAGATTGAAATTGACTGTAAAGGATTGATTCCCAGGGCGTTGATGAACTGCAAGGTTTACGCTCCAACACTTGTGCCGATATTCGGCAGAATACACCGATTCTAAAAAGTCCCCACGGTCAAACGAGTAGCGGCCGGTATAAGAAAGATGTAGAGGCCTAATCAGGTTGGTTGAGAGTCGGCCCTCGAGATATTCCACCTCATTGCGGGCCATCTGGTACCCGGCACCGATCGTACTTCCCTGCTGGTTATTAACTTCGACACCAACCACAGCCGTTGACAGGTGATTGTCGTAGAGGTTATAGCGGGAGTCAAATGTGATCCGCAGCTGTTTCGTCAGCATCGTATCCGTTTCCAGCATCAGATCGCTCCATGGACGTTGGCTCTCCACCAGTGACAACAGGTCACGATGTCCCCCTTCAATCGCGTAATCTGCGCTGAGCTTGATTCGTGAAATATCACGGTATTCAGTCGTATCACCGGATACAAACTTGCCGTTCATCAAGCTGGTAACCGACAGCGAAACCATATTAAGCTGGACAATACGATCCGTGGAATCGTAGAGAGGAAGACGTTGCTGATCGTCTTTCGGTATAAAGCTGTAGCGGAGTTCCGGAATGAGCTCATGCCTGATTTTATTGAGAGGCTGGGAATTGACATCGTAGATGCGCGTCAGCGATGTTGATAGCCGCACGCCGGCTTCCGGCAGCAGATCTCCGGACGTCGACTGAACTTCGCCGCTGCTGTCCCGGGTGCCGGTGGCGTAGCCCCGTATATGTGCCCCCGCAAACAGTGTCGTCTGGAGATAGTTGCTCTGGAACGGGAGCAGGGTGATCCGGGGGAAAAAATACAGCCGCTGCCCACTGGGGGCGGTTTCTCGATAGAGATTGTCTGCATAGCCATCAACGTCAAAATAGAGCGGCATCGAGAAGATTGCCTGACGAACCCCCGACAGTCCGAGTGACGGCAGAGCCTGAAGAGTCGCCCGGTTATTTGCGGCATAGAGGTCTTCTGTATACCGAACGTAGGCCGATACCGCATAATTTTGCCACGTTTTTGATGTGTTGACGGTTGTCACACTCGATTGACGATTGTATTCGCCGCTTCTATCACTAAAATCGTTCAGGAAGGCCCGGTCACTGGCGGCGTTGATATCTATGCGCAGATTTGCGCTATCAGAAAACCGCTCTGTATGCCCCTGGGTAAGTTCCCAGCGCCACCGGTCAGTCAATTGATCATAGATTGAGTATGCGTTGATATTTCCTGTACTCCCGCGTGATCGGATGTAACGATAATCAAATCCGGTGCCAACACCGCGCCGCGACATTAAGTCCAGATCAACCTTCAGATCCTGGCTGGGCGAGATCACCCAGTAGAGCGGGATGCCAAGGAGCATACCGAGATTTTTTGAGTAGCCGAATCGCGGAAAAAGGAGACCCGATCTTTTCTCCCGTACAACCGGATACGCGATCCAGGGGAGATAAAATACCGGAATATCTTTTATATAGAAGATTACGTTACGCCCCGTGGCGTATCCCAGCAGATTGACATTCAATTTATCGGTGCCGAATTTCCAGCTTGGATCGGGTAAATCACAGGTGGTCAGCTCTGCGGCCGTTCCGGTAAACACGTTTTCGTTTATCCGAATGAGCTTTTCCGCTGTGAGATTCATACCTGATTGTAAACCCGTAAGCAGCGCCGGATTTATTTCCGCCCGGCCGGTTTCCATGTATACGACCAGTGTCTCACCCTTCAGGACAGAAGACTCTTTTGTCATCACAACCGAACCGGTTGCGTGCAGAATATGACCGGCGGCTTCATAGCGGGCATGATCGGCGACCAGATGTGTACCATCCCAGAGTACGACTACATTTCCATCTGCAGTATAAATCCCCTCCGCCAGGTTCTGGTCCATGTGGTCGGCGTTGATATGTATGTTGCCATCGGAAACGGGCGTCCCGGCAGCCCCTGCCGCCGGTGCCCAACAGCAGAGAATACAGCATAAAAGTATGTAGTGAATTCTTGTCATCGGATAGATCAGCCCCTGATGCCGCTGTAATTTACGTTTTCAAGCCATGCTTTGACTTCACCCACTACAAAGAGCGAACCGCACACCAGAATAAGATCCCCCTCGGCGGCTTCGCTGCGGGCTCTGCAAACTCCGTCCACGACAGAGCCGCATGGCTGGGATGCGATCCCCTGCTTCTGAAAAAAATGTGAGAGTTCGTTGTCTTTCAACGCTCGTTCAACAGCGGGAGTCACCGTATAGATACCATCGGCAAGCGGTGCGAGAGGCGCATATATCTGGTCGATATCCTTGTCATCACAGACACCTGTTACCATCAGCAGTCGCGAGTAGCAATAGTCGCGCAACGCTTCTGCCAGAGCCGACGCGCCGGCAGGATTGTGTGCCCCGTCCAGCAGCAGGCGAGGGCTGCCCGGCACCAGTTCCATCCGACCCGGCCAGTATGCCGTGGCTATGCCTTCTTTGAACGCTGAAGGGGTGATGTCCATTCCGCGGGCTTCAAGAGCCTCAGCGGCCGCAAGCGCTACAGCAGCATTCACTGATTGGTACCGACCCGTCATGCCAGGGATGAGCTGTGTCAACGTTCTGCTCAAGCCACGGTAGTCGAGAGACCCGTCGGCGTTCCAGTTCGACGAAAAATCTGTGCCAAGCGTTTTCAGAGTGCAGTTCAGGGTGCGGCACTGCTCTTCAATCGTCAGCTGCACCGCAGCAGGTTGCTCAGCAGTGATAACGAGCGTACCTGGCTTCATGATCCCGGCCTTCTCACGAGCAATATCTTCGATGGTTGTACCGATATACTCGGTATGGTCGAGAGAAATCGGGGTAAATATGGTCATTTCGCCAGTAAAAGCGGCTGTTGCATCCGAACGGCCCCCCATCCCGGCCTCCATGACCGCCACCTCAACCCGCTCCTCGCTGAAAATAAATGCAGCCAGAGCCGTTGTTATCTCAAAAAAAGTCGCTTCTTCAGGGGCGGCCTCCAGCACAATTTCTAGTCTGTTCGCCAGCTTTTCGGCGGAATATTCTTTGCCGTTTATTCTGAAACGCTCAGTGAAACGTACCAGGTGAGGGGAGCTGAATTGGGCAACGGAGTGCCCGGCGTGGAGGAGAATAGCGGAGAGAAAGGCCGATGTGGAACCTTTGCCGTTTGTGCCGACGACATGAATGGTGCGGAACTGCTCTTCGGGATTGCCGAGACGTCCGAGCAGCTTGCCGACCCTGTCGACGCCTGGTCGTATACCAAAGCGCCGACGGGCGTAAAGCTTTTCCAGTACGTCTGTCAAAGGCATGTCAGGCAGCAGGACGATGCAGCATTTTCAGTATGGAAGCCAGTTTTGCACGCATTTCGGTACGAGGGATAATGGCATCAATCATACCATGATCGAGCAGATATTCCGCCCGTTGAAAGCCTTCCGGGAGTTTCTGACGGATCGTCTGTTCGATAACACGTGGGCCGGCAAAGCCGATCAGCGCTTTTGGTTCAGCAATGTTGACATCTCCCAGCATGGCAAAGCTGGCGGTAACGCCGCCGGTCGTGGGATCGGTCAGTAGTGAAATGAACGGGATGCCGGCTCTCTTGAGTTTTGCCAAGGCAGCTGACGTCTTGGCCATCTGCATCAGGGAGAGGATGCTCTCCTGCATGCGAGCCCCGCCGGAAGCAGAGATGATAATTACCGGCTGGCATTTCTGCAAGCCACGTTCGATAGAGCGGGTAATTTTTTCACCAACCACGCTTCCCATGCTCCCCCCCATGAAGGAAAAATCAAAACAGGAAACCTGTATCGGCAACTCTTCGATAGTCCCTTCGACACAGATTACCGCGTCCTTTGACCCACCTTTGGCCAGCGCGGCATCAATACGTTCCTGATAACTTTTGGCATCTTTGAATTCAAGGAAATCGACAGATGTGATGTCGGCATCAAATTCCTGCCAGACACCGCCATCAAGCAGCGCTTCCAGGCGCTTGCGTGCAGAAATGCGGTAATGATGCCCGCACTTCGGGCAGACCTGCAGATTGGCTTCGATATCCTTGCTTAATAGTGTATCGGAACAGCCAGGACACTTGACCCACATTCCATCGGGAAACGTGACTTTTTTGCCCCCGGACTTTTCAATACCGACTCTTTCTTTGGTAAACCAGCTCATATAGGGCCTCTCGTTTTACGTAACGTTAAAATTTGTAAGTATAAATAAAAATGCTAGGTAACAGAATCAGGGGTCGCTGTCAAGGGTGTCCACAACCTTTTATACGAGAGCCTGTTTCAAGTCGATGATATACCGACGCAGCTCTTGCTTTAGCTGCTCTCCGCTGTACTGTTCGAACAGCCTGACAATTGCACTGCCAACTACGACTCCGTCTGCCAGCCGTCCTACCTCAGCGGCCTGTGCCGGAGTAGATATGCCGAATCCGGCCATTACCGGGAGCGAGATGGCCTGTTTTACCCGGGACAACTCCTGTGCCAGTGTGACGGAAACAGAGCTCCTGGCACCTGTTACTCCGGTAACCGTGACATAATACACAAAACCGCTGCCAAGCTTTTCTACGGCAGATATGCGGGCGGCATCAGAGGTCGGTGTCAGCAGAAAAATCACATCCAGCCCCTGTTGCTTTGCCGGGACGGTCAGTTCCTGCGATTCTTCCGGCGGCATATCCACCAGAAGGACGCCGTCGACTCCGGCTTCTACAGCATCCCGGCAGAAATTGTCGTAGCCGTAGGCGTGAACAGGGTTAAGATATCCCATCAAAATAATCGGAATCCGGGAACGGGTACGAACCTTTCTTACCACATCCAGGATGCCATGAAGCGTCGTGCCGGAGGCCAGCGCTCTCTCCGAAGAGAGCTGGATTGTCGGGCCGTCAGCCATCGGATCTGAAAAAGGGACCCCCAGCTCAATAACGTCTGCTCCGGCATCCTCAAGCAGGTAGATTATCTCCTCGGTTGCAGGCAGATCTGGGTCGCCTGCGGTAACAAATGTTACCAACGCCTTGGAATGTTGTGTATGAAGCGTGCTGAAGCATGTTGCAAGTCTGCTCATGGTCGTTATCACCGGGCCGGTCATATCTTGAAGCCGGCCATCTCCTTCTCAAGCAGATCAATCTGATGTGTCAGATCTGTAACCGCAACATTCATGACCTTTGTCGCATGGCTGTTTGTTACGGTTGCTCCTTCGATACTGTTAACTGATTTCGAAATCAAGGTGCTGTTGTCCACCTGTGAACGGCACGCTTCGCGAATCTGGTCCACCATTGCGGTCACATCTTCCGCTGTCCGGGCGATCAGGTTACTGGCCCGGCTCTGCTCACGGGTCGAAGTGCGTACATGAACAGTGAGGTCCTTCATTCGCTCAACCGCCGATGAAATCATGTCGGTTCCACGGGAGTGCTCACGCGAGGAATTGGCGATGTTTTCAACCATGTCCTCAACGCTTTCCATTGCCTCCCGAATGCTCTTGCTGCCACGTGCTTGTTCAACTGTTGCCTTGGCGATCTCGCTTACCTGGATTCCCGCCCGCTCTACACCCGTGACAATCTTCTCCAGTGCGGTACCTGATCGTTGCGACAATTTTTCGCCTGCAGCAATACTTTCCTCGGCCTGATTGATCGCATCCACCGCGCGGCGCGTTTCTTCCTGAACACCTTTTATAACCGCTGAAATTTCCCGGGTGGAGCTGCTGGTGCGTTCTGCCAGCTCACGAATCTCGTCGGCAACCACCGCAAACCCCTTGCCATGCTCGCCGGCCTGGGCTGCTATGATGGCGGCGTTGAGCGCCAGAAGATTNGTNTGCTCCGCAACTTCATCAATAACCGAAAGGATGGCTCCGATGTCGTTTACCCGTAACGAGAGCGTTTCAACGGCATCCGAAGTTATCTGTGATGAGGATCTGATCGCCTGCATACCGGCTATCGCTTCAAGAACAGCGTTTTTGCCGATCTCTGCGTCACTGCGCACAGTTTCAGAAATTGAAGCCGAGTCCATGGCATTCTTTTCCACCTGCCTGATTGTTGCGTCCATCTCGGCGATTGATGAGGCCGTCATGGTTGATGCGTCCAGCAGGTTGATAATGCTCGTGCCGATCTCTTTGATTGAAGAGGCCATTTCCGTGATTGAAGAGCTGACCTCTTCAACAGCCTCCTCCAGTTTTTCGGCACTCATCGCAATTTCTTCAATGGTTGCCGCCATCTCGAGTGAAGAGGCGGATGTTTCGGTGGCGGAGTCAGAGAGCTTGTCGATCCCTTCGTATACTTCATGCACCGAACTGTTGATCTGCACAACAGCCTGTGATGTTTCCACTACCGATTTTTCCTGCATCTGTGCGGAATGTACAACCTGGCGGACAGCATTTTCAAGATTTGTGTCGATTGTCGTGAGTACTTCGGAGGTGGAGCCGATTCGCGAGACCATACTATGGAGATTCTCGGCCATGGTGTTCATAGCATGTGCCAGTTCGGCGGCCTCTCCTCCGCCGAGCACCTTCAGGCGGGCATCAAGTCTGCCCCCAGCCATGGCTTTGGCAAACTCGACACAACTTCTGAGTGGTCTGGTAATCGATGTCGTGATGAAATATGAAAACAGGGCGATAAGAGCGATAACAACGATCGTAACGGCTGCAGAAACAGCGGTTTTGATTCTGATACTTGCTGAAACCTGCTGCTCCGTGGCACTGACATCCTTTCTGATCCGGTCAACCAACTGCGCAACTGCCGTGCTAAACAGGCTGAATCGCTGTGCCTGGATTCCGGTCATAAGGGAATTGGCCTTGAGTACATCACCTTTAGTGGCGGCCGGAAGCACCTCATTCAGTAGCGTGTTCTCATAATCCTTCCAGATGGAGTTTGCTTTGTTTATGGCAGCACGTTTTCCAGGCGCTTCAACCGACTCAAGAGCAATACCAAAATTGAGTTCAACTTCGTTTGTGAGGTCTTTTATAGCGGCAATATTTTTTTCGGCAGTGGCGGTGCCGGATGCACGCAGGAGGTTCTGTATTTCACTGTTGATCTGAAAAAGGTCTGATTTTAGCAGGGCAATGCTTTCTAGAGCATCCTTGTCTTTTTGAATAAAAAGGTAGGCAGTGCCGCCGATTCTGACTTCATTCATCATATACAGGCTGATCGCGCCAACCAACAGGATGCCGAGAAAGGCCGCAGCAGAAAGTAGAACCATCTTGGTACGAAGGGTGAGGCTGAGACCAGTTGAACTGGTAGAGTACGTACCACTCTCCACAAATAACTCCTTATTCGGGCCTTGGATGCTGGATGAATGCGTTAGTAAAGTATTCTCTGGCTGAATAAATGCTGAAAATAACTTTTAACGTACTAATAAGATACGTTGAATAAAAAAAGCCGCCTGACTATACCAGAGCGACTACTTTTATATCAAGGAAAAACACCCGAGTGGCCGCTCAGAGCATTCCCTTAAATGGTTGCAAAATACGTTTAAAATAGGTGTCTGGACGATAGTCTGCCGGGACGGAAACGGAATCACTCTTTTTGAGAGGAATGACAAGATCACCGAATGGCGTGCTGAAATTTAATCGGGCATCCAGGCTGTATGGCACATTATCAAGATCAGGGCGACGCTTGATAGCCCCAAGCAGATCACTGAAATACACCCTGAAGGGAAGCCGGACGTCGACCAGTTGTCCTGAGGGAAACACAACCGCTTTCTGAAGTCCACCACTTGAAAAAGGTACAGACATAATTTGTAGATCATATGTGTAATTGAGCAGCGACACGTCAAAAAAATTCGGGTTTTCAACGTTGGCTGTCAGTTCGATGTCGAAGCCGGCCGTATCAACGCTGACGACGTTTGCCGAACGCACGGTTACGCGCGGTGGCTTTACTAACGAAGCGCATCCTGAAATCGCCACGAGAGCCAGCAAGGCAAGAAGGTAGCGCAGCAGTCTGGTCAACGGATTCTCGATGTTGTGTCGGCCAAGGCCTGTTTATCGCTTTGAATGTTTAGTTCCACCATCATCTCCTGCCGGACTAAGCGAATCTTTTTCATATATGCGGTAGCCTGCGGCCCCTGTCCGCAATAAAACTTTTTGGCGCGTTCAAGGTCTCCCCGGGCCATGTCAAGTTTTGTATAGAGTTCACAGACGGCGGCTTCGGCGCATTTGGCATCGTCAAGCATGTCTTTTGACGAATAACCGTGGCTTCGGGCGCGGCGCGGCATTAGCTGCCATACGCCAAGGGCCCCATTTACTGAAACGGCCTTGGATGAGAGCCGGTGGCCTCCGGTTTCAACCAGCGCAATCTCGGCCAGATCAAACGGCATGAAAACGGTGCCGGATGTCTTGTTGAAACAGATTGTAGCCAGCTGATGTGCTCGTTCAGGTGACGTTCTGCGGGAGAAGGCAGACTCTATGACTTCCCGCTGTTTTTTTCGCTGGATAAGGGAGATGTCGCCGCTGTCAAGGATGGATGATTCGGTGGACAACGACGTGGTTGATTGGATTTCTGCCAGTTTATACGGGGCATTTTCACACGCTGTTAATAATAACAGGCATGCCAGATAGATTAGTTTTTTTCGCATAATAAATAGAGTAGGGAAGTGGTATCGGCTTTGCCGGAGCGGCGTCATTGCCCACAGACTGCGAGGGCGTATCTCCGGCGGGATGCTCCTTTCTGAGTTATTTCTCTTTCTGAAACGCCAAAGTCCCGTTTAGCGGGACTTTGGCGTTTCAGGGTGAAGATGGTCAAACAGTATATTATAAACCGGAGAGTGTCAAGTTTGTTCAGATATAGTGCAATAAAATTAAGTAGTTATGTTTACTCTTCTGTGGACAATTCTTTGAGGGTTACTCCCTCCAGTACTCCACGAACCTCTCCTTGAACCCGCCTCCAGACCGGATGAACATTACAGCCACCGGATCGGCCGCAATCCGGTGGGGTTGCGACGCAGCGGTTTGGAATTATCGGGCCTTCAACCGCTTCAACGACTTCCAGTAGGGTAATGTTTTCCGGGGCGCGCCCCAGCATAAAACCACCGCCGGTACCCCGGAACGACTTGACCAGCCCCATTTTGCTGAACTGCTGGAATATTTTGGCAAGAAAAGTGGGGGGAACGTCAACTGCAGCTGCGATATCACTTAGCAGGCAGACCTTGTCAATCGGTTTTCCCGCCAGATAGACGATGCCCCTGATTGCATATTCACCTTTACGAGTAAGTTCCATCATATAAAGCTCCTAACCCTTGTGAACAGGATACGTGCGGTAAAGAAGAGTTGCACTGCCAGCCCCAATAAACGGGATACGTACGTTTACGAATTTCTGAAAAAAACCGCAGCAATGATTTCTATCGTACTAAAGCCGCAGAAATTAGCTTCTAATGCACTAAAAAGACTCTTTATGTCCTTTTAGGGGTTTTGTCGGGACTTGTCAACAGGTATTTATCATGCTGTTCTATGCTGGCTGTCCCTTGCCCGATACACATGGATCAAGTGCGTTAATAAGAGTTGTTTCCCGCCGGAAATTGCAGAAAACAACTTCTAACGTACTAAAAGCTCCTCTTCGACCGGGACCTTCTTTTTGCCAAAGATCAACGCTACCCAGACACTGATCTCGTACATCAGGTACATCGGGATCATGATGACGAACATGGTGATCAGATCGGCATGAAAAGCCGCGACGATCGCACTGGCGAGCAGTGCATATTTACGCTTGGGCGCCAGGAGTTGATAATTGACGATTCCGAAGCGGGCCAGCAGCAGTGTCAGGACCGGCAGTTCAAAGATAAGGCCGAAGATCAGGATCAGCCGCAGACAAAAATTTACGTAGGCGCTGATATTAAACCAGCTCTGCAGCCCTTCGGCTTCGTATGACAAGGAGAAGTTGATGATCACCGGCCAGATGATGATCAGAAAAAACATGGCGCCGATACAAAAAGTAACGGTGGCAGCAGTTATGAAAGGGACAACCATCCGCCGTTCGCGGCGAGTCAGTCCGGGGGCGATGAACAGCCAGACCTGATAGAATACGATCGGCAGAACCATGACAAATCCAGCCAGCATGGATATTTTGCACTGCATGAAAAAGGGTTCCAGCGGTGCACTGTAGTTGAGGGGGTGCGGTTTCTGGGGGGTGTTGACATCCTTGTCTAGATTGTAATGGGCGTACAGCGCCGGCGCACGTTCCTTAACCTTGGCATAGACCGCTTTTTTTAGGTCGGTCAGATACGTTGTACCGCTTAACGGTTTTTCTATGAAACGGAGTAGATCATTGGAAAAATTCCAAGACACACCCATGCCGATCACCACCGCGATAACGATGACGACCAGCCGTTTGCGCAGCTCGACCAGATGTTCAATAAACGGGATTACCTTTTCTTCACTCATGCACTCTTCCTATCACAGCCGCATACCGGCTTGCAACCTGATTTGCCATAAATCCTTGGATTTAGCGCCGCTTCCGGGGTCCGCCCTTTCCTTTGCCCGGTCTGCCGGCCTTGCCGCCCCTGCTGTTTTGTTCGCGAGTGTCGACTCCCGGCTGCAGACCGGTCAGCCGTTTGCCACGCAGCGGGATGCGCGGATATTCCTCTGACCCGGGCGGCTGGGCGGTTGTTCTGGGGGCGGTGGTGGTATGTGCCGCCAGGACGAACTCGATGCGCCGTGTGGCGGGTGAAACCGACGCGACTGACACCCGTGCCGCATCTCCGATCCGGTAAACCGTGCCGGTGCGCCGT
>JGI24147J20444_1000561_pt1 | contig 22873 bp, 17 predicted proteins | sample BarGraIncub1133A_FD_20444 | JGI IMG/M metagenome (IMG submission 20444) | reverse complement strand
AACAGCGCAATAACGACCGTGGATACGGTGACAACAACAGGTGGTAATCATCTGCTGCATTCTTTGAAAAATCAAAGAAAGTAAGTTGGAATGCTCCTGACATAACAGTCAGGGGCATTTTTTTGTTATTTAATTTGCGCATCCCATAAATTAATTTGAGCTATTCCTTGCGGTTTAATTCTAAATTCTGTATATTAACAAATAGGATATGCACTGCGCATCTCCATATAGTATTTCGTAAGGAGGAACAACTATGTCAGATAATTCTTTACAGGGCAATCAGACCGTATCATTAGGTGATTGGATTGGAACTATGATCCTTACCTATATTCCGCTTGTTGGAATCATCATGCTTTTTGTCTGGGCTTTTGGCGGCGGCGCAAAGCCATCGAAGAGAAATTACGCACGTGCATATTTAATTCTTGCAGTGATCGCAATTGTATTATCCATTCTTTTCTCCATCATTTTCGGAGCTATTTTTGCAGCGGCTTTCAGTTCGTTTTCTGATACTATTTCCAGTTCTTACAGTTACTGATTCCTGCCGGTTTCATGTAATCGCGCAGAAGTATCCTCACGATCGGAAAATATTCCAAATTGAAATCCGGTTTTCCATTACGGAAGGCCGGATTTTTTGTGTCCGGCATCACGGGGTGCTGCTGGAGGCAGTTATAATCGGATTCCAAAGTAAACCAAACAGATGCCAAAGTATGTTAATCTACTCCCACAGGATATTATGTAGAATTTCTATTGCATTTTCCTGCAGCCGGGTTTATTCTTTTTTTAGCATCATCAGTTTATTAAAAGTATGCTTTGTACCTTTGAACTTTTCCGGGAGGTATATATGGACGATTCCATTCTCAATGTTGAACAGGCCACGGAGTTTCTTGGTATCAGTGAAAAGACCCTGATCAAACTTCTCAGGGAAGAACATATCCCCGCAAGGAAAATCGGGCGTGAATGGCGTTTCAGTAAGACGGCACTGACAGAGTGGCTTGCCTTGGGCGATTCCCTGAATTATATTAACCGCAATGATTTCTACCGTGTATCTGTCGATGAGGAAGGCAAAACATCCGATTTACTTTCCGCTGTCTCGGACCGAATCGCCCTTCTTTGCAGAGATTCAAACCTGCAGCAGCTTGTACATGTTGAAAAGGCGGTCCGCATACCTGATCACGCCACCCTCCGCATGAGCTATAAACAGCAGCGTGACGTCGAAAAATTCGAATTCAAAATCTACTGGCCGATCCGAGACGAATACAGGAGCCTAAGCCGTGATTTCAGCAGCGGTACGGATGTCGAATAATCCGCAGGTTCGCGTAGTTCCATACACAAGGATTATCAGTAACTTATAAACTTGTTACAGGAGGCCCTGCCGTGAAGCAAAAAAATGAAACCGCCAAAAAACTAATCTCCAATATTGTCCTGATCGGCCTGGTTAGTTTTTTTATAGACATGAGTAATGAAATGGTATACCCGATCCTTCCGCTCTTTCTGACTTCGGGACTTGGGGCATCACCTGCTATCGTCGGTATTATTGAGGGAATTGCAGAAAGTATAGCCTCGCTTCTGAAAGTGTTCAGCGGATACATCGGCGACGCCTACCATAAAAAGAAGCCGCTTACCCTGATCGGCTACTGTGCCTCTGTCCTGTACAAGATTATTCTGCTTTTTGCCGGTTCCTGGGCAGGAGTACTTGTCGCCCGCGTAATTGACCGGACAGGCAAGGGAATCCGGACGGCACCGCGCGATGCACTTGTTGCGCAGTCGAGCGACCAGAAAAAGCTCGGCGGTTCTTTCGGCCTTCACAAGATGTTCGACATGGCGGGTTCCGCAATCGGAGCTTTTCTTGCCTTCCTTTTTGTCGCAACCGCGCTCCCGTACCGCTCTATTTTCCTATGGTCGATCATTCCCTGTATCATAGGTATTTCCATCATACCGCTGATACGCGAAAAGAAAGATGACAGGCCAATCGGTGAGAAACTGACTTTCCGAGGTCTCAAGCTAAGCGGCAGAGTCAAAATGTATTTTGCCGTGATATTTCTCTTTTGCCTGGGAAATTCTTCCAATGTATTCCTGCTCCTGAAAGCTAAAGAAAGAGGATTCACATCGGCACAGGTCATGCTCCTCTATCTGATTTTTAACGTCTCGGCTTCGCTTCTGGCAATCCCCTCCGGCAAATTCTCCGATAAGTTCGGCCGGCGGTCTATTCTTGTGCCGGGATATCTTATTTACGGCCTGGTATATCTTGGCTTTGCCGTGTTTACTTCAAAAATCCCGATCATCCTTCTTTTCATTGCATACGGCGCTTACACCGCCTTTATCAGCGGCGCTGAACGCGCCTTTGTCTCTGAAGCCTCCCCCGAGGACTATAAGGGCACCGTCCTGGGCATATACGGCATGCTGCAGGGTGTCGGCCTTCTATTCTCATCAATCATTGCAGGCGCCCTGTGGGACCGCATCAATTCCAACGCGCCCTTCTGGTTCGGCGGTATTCTCGGCATCTTTTCGGCTCTTGCCATCGTCATCATCCTGGGTTCGAACCGAATTCAAAATCCTGCGAAAAAACCTGCATGACAATCCCTGCTATGCCTCCCAAATCCCTCTGCCGATGTCATATTTCCATTCGGATGGAATGCCTTTGACTTGATCCTGCTTCCAGGTGTCGAGATGTAAAAGCAGTTCGGCAAGGGGTTCAATTCCTCCGAAAGACTTGCGGATCTGAATTTTCCGGGCGGCTGCCGCGCATCCCAGCTGCAGCGACCGGCTGGATGCCTGGCCGCTCAGGATGCCTGCGAGGACACCTGCTATGCTTGCATCCCCGGCGCCTGCCGTGGATGCGATTTTATCGACATGGTAACTGGGGGCAAACCATTCCCTGAAGACCCACTCAGCAGTGTCCGCCGGTGCTGCCTTGCCGACAGCAGCCACACTTTCAGCGCTTTTCGTGCGCATGTACAGTCCTTTATATCCCAGCTTGATCACGACGATCGCACAGCCCATATCCAGAATCTGGTCCGAAAGGCTTTTCAGATGATGCAAGTCATATGCGTCAATAAAACTGATGCCGGTTGCATTTACCTGTTCTGTGATTGAGTCGAATACCGGCCGGTCCAGCATGAAAAGAATCTCTTCGATGCTCGGGAAAAAGAGATCCGTAAAGGGAAGCGTGCGTATGAGTATCTGCCGCCAGTCTGCCTTTCCGGCTGCGGATTCCGGATCAGGAAGTGCCAGGTCAAGGGATGTGGTGACACCTCTTTCCTTGACTTTCTTCATAATGCCGGACAGTTCGATTCCATCGTCACAGTACATCCGGCGCATAAGCGGAGGATATCCGAAATGAAAAAGGCGCGCCTTTGAAATAAGATCAAAATCAAGGTCTTCTGCACAGAAAGTATCATTTGCACCGGGGTGGTGCAGAAAAATCCGGTCAATACCCGGAGGTGCGATCACGTAGGAATACGAGGTACTCGAAGCAGGGTCGATGATCAGCTGAAGACTCTCATGGTACGGTGCCAGTACATCCTGAACACCCTTGCCAAAAAGATCATTCCCGATCTTCCCCATCATCTGCGCAGATATTCCGAGCTGTTGAAGTGCAATGCCGGTATTGGAAACGGCCCCTCCGCTCGAAAGAATGGATTCTCCGACATGAATAAGCCGTCCGGGAACAAACATTTCCGAGAACTTCTGCTGGTGGTCCTGTTCAAACGCCGGTAATAAATCCAGGCAGATATGGCCCGCTACGATAACCTGTCCCTCTTTTTGATTCATTTCTGATGATCCTCACTTGTCTGTAAATTATTTCTGATCCGTTCTGAATACCGCCCTACAGCCCGCCGGCTTTGACATAATGTTCAAGCACAAGATTCGCGCTTGAAATGGTAACCGGATACTCCGGCATCTTTGAAGCCTGGATGATGATCTGCTTGGTTCCCCTTGCGATAAATCTTTCGTTGACCTTCCTGCTGATTTTATCATTTAATTCATCCGCATGGTATGCAATATCCCCTGTGAGAACGACGGCCTCCACATCCAGAATATTAACAGCATTAACTATGATGCTGGCCAGGTATTCAGCCTCCATCTCCAGGGCCGCACGCGCCGATGCGTTGCCCGCCGAAGAAAGATCTACGATATGTTTCCAGGTATCCAGCGTTGGGTCCTGTTTCCTGGCTACAGCCAGAAGGTTCGGAATGGATGCATATAACTCTGCACAGCCATAATTGCCGCAGTCGCAGCGGGGACCATTCATATTAATGCTTGTGTGTCCGAATTCATTGCTGAAGCCGGTGCCGCCTTTGTAGAGGTCCCCTTCAATGATGAGACCCGCACCTACGCCGGTATCGACGACAAGCTCAAGGAACGAGTCAAATGCGCCTTTCATGCAGAATGTTTTCTCCGCAAGAGCAAGTGCATTTGCATTATTTTCCAGAATAATTGTGCCGGTAATCCGTTTCTGAAAAAACGCAGCAATCGGAAGGTTGAACCATTTCTTGAAATTCGGGGGATTCAGGATCACCCCGCGCTTGGCATCAAGCGGACCGGGCGCTGTAATTCCCATTCCCAGAAATCTTCCCGGCAGAACATGTGTCTCAAGGAGCTGCTCTGTATCCCGGGCGATTATTTCGAGCATGTCCAGCGCGGATACATGCGGGTCAAGCGGCCTGCTGATTCGTTTTTGAATCGTCCCGCCGAAATCCACAAGTCCGATGGCATATCGACGGTGAAAAATGGAAAGGCCGATCGAATAGAATGCATCCGGATTTATTTCAAGGCTGACAGATTTCCTGCCTACCCGTCCGCCCTGTTCACAGCCTTCGCGAAGGATTTTGTCCTGAAGAAGACTGTCGACAATCAGGCTGATAGCAGAACGCGTAAGCCCGGTAATCCTGGATAATTCAGCCCGGGATGCACTTTGCGTACGAAGGTGTTCCAGAATGCGGCGGCGGTTATTCGACTTCATTTCGGCCGCATTCAGAGTAACGGTTCTCATAGGGATCTCCATATTCTTTTTTGTAGTATTTGTTTATATTAAGTCCTCTATGTATGCTTTCACAATTTTTACACCCATTCCAATAATTTGTCAAGTCGGTTGACAAATTATTGGGGAGCACCTATAATTTATGGTGAAGTGTTTTTATAGGAGCGTGCGGCATGGAATTAAAGATCATGAGAAAAGGATTTACCTACTCACAAAACGGGACGGGAAACCGACTTGTTTTCTACTTGCAGGGCTGTGATATGCTCTGTCCATGGTGCTCGAATCCGGAAGGCCTTGCCCCGGGCGGTACACTTTTGGTACACCAAAATACCCTTTTGGATGAAGTCTGTCCGCAGGGCCGTATTGTCGAAGGGAAGCTGGACCGTACGGACTGTACCGACTGTCCCACCCGTGAATGTGTTACAACTAATAAGAACGCCGGACTATCTTTTTCCTGCACGACTGTAGATGTCAAAGATTTAATTGCCGAGGCGCAGGATTCCCGTTCGCTCTTTTTTGACGGCGGCGGCGTTACAATATCCGGCGGAGAACCGATGATGCAGTTCGAAGCTGTCAAGGAACTTCTGACCGGCCTTCGTGCAATCGGCATACATACGGCAATGGAGACAAACGGGGCACATCCTCAGCTGCCCGAGCTTTTCCCATTGATAAATCTGCTTATCATCGACTTTAAGCATGATGATGATACAGTCCATACAGAAATGACCGGCATGTCCAATCAGACCATCCGGGCTAATATTAAAGCCGCGCTTAACTGGCACCCCAATGTGCTGATCCGCACACCGCTTATCGCATCCTTTAATGCAGATGCCAAAATCATCCATCGGTTCGTCGCGTTTTTCCAGGAGTGCGGCACAGGCAATGCACGCTTTGAGCTTCTGAAGTACCACGAGTACGGCCGCCAGAAGTGGGATTCATGCGGTCTTGATTACACAATGAACAAAGGCTATATTTCCGATTCACTTTTCAGGTCCCTCGAAAACATCTACAAGAAGGCCGGACTGAATGTCACCCGCTCTTAGGCCAAACCACACAAAAGCAAACTACACACAGGCAGAATTGCCTTGACAGTTATGCGCCGCACTACGATAATATGTAGTGTTGATCCGGGGAATTAGCTCAGTCTGGGAGAGCGCTTGCTTCGCATGTAAGAGGTCGCCGGTTCGATCCCGGTATTCTCCACCACCATATCCCCTAGAGGCTGTAAGGTTTCCAGGGGATTTGTCTTATAAAGAAAGTGTTGAATATTGTTGAAAAGTACCACACAGGTACCATTGATGATTTTCCCAATATTTACACGGTCATTTTTTTCTGATTATTAGGTGAAGGGGGCAGGTGCATGTGTCAACCGGTTCGCAATTTTGCGCATATAAAAAATTGGTTCCTGCTCGTCAGCCAGTCGTTGCGTCATGTGCTAATGGGTGCACCCTTTATCGTTAATTAAACAATTTAGCGATACTCCCTTTTTTCGTCAAATTACATTATAATAATGGTCAATAGACATCAGGGTAACAAGTGGTAGGAAAGATCGAGGAAGTTTTTGTTATTGGATTGGGAGGTATTATGAACATATTCTCGCTTATACTGATTATTCTTTCCGTTTTGTATGTTTTTCTGGGAATCACTGTTATTCGGCTGGATAAGCGGTCGGCTTTAAACAGACTTTTCTTTGCTCTTAATTTGAGCTTTATCATCTGGTCATTTGCTGCCGCTCTCCATATTTCTGCGTCTGCGTCTGATGTGGCAGCATGCATTTTCTGGTTTAAAATAAGTTGCATTGGAGCTTTCCCTGTTTTTAGTATAGGACTTCATTTCTTTTTAGTTTATACCAAAAAAGAAATGCTCTTAAAAAAATGGTGGGTGTATATCGTCCTGTATCTCCCAAGCATTATTTTCTCGTATAAGGAAATTACAACGGATTTTTTCGCAGAGGGGGCTTATTCCCACGAAAGCAATGGCTGGATAGTATCCGCGCGGACAGACTCAATGTGGTTCTGGGCGCTCATTGCTTACTACATCGTATATGTTGGTGCTTGCATATTAATAAGTTATAGGTGGCAAAAAACAGCGATATCTCAAAGAGAACGAAAACAAACAAGAATGCTTTTTATTTCAGCTGCATCAGCGCTGCTAACAGGTTTGGTCATCTTGGTATTTACCGCTATCCTGAGATCTGATATCCCGGAAACAACCTCAATAGCAGGAGCAATCTGGTCAATTGGAATCTTTTATGCGATTGTCAAGTACCGGATGATGGCAATGACTCCATCTTTCATCGCAGAAAATTTGTTTCAGACAATCATCGATTCAGTAATTCTCGCAAATCCAAAAGGACTCATATTAAGTGTTAATCCAGAAACGCAAAGGATGCTGGGATACAACGCAAAGGATTTGGTTGGAGAACCGCTGGAGAGGCTCTTCCTCTCGGATAGCAAATCAAAAAACACAAATATTTCCGAATTACTGAACGCATGCCCGATACGGAATATGGAAACGTTCATAGTTTCCAGCACCAGTGTGAAAATTCCGATAATTCTATCCATTTCCGAATGCAAAGATAATTATGATACCCGGATAGGATTTGTCCTTGCATCCAAAGATGTTACCGAATATAAACACGCCGAAGAAAAGATTCAGTATCTCGCCACACACGATAGCCTGACAGGGTTGCCTAACCGATCGATGTTTACTCAACTTCTTAACCACTCGATCCAGTCTGCGAAACGCAACAAACGGAAATTAGCAATTTTCTTCATTGACCTTGACCGTTTCAAGATAATCAACGACACGAAGGGTCACGAGGCAGGCGACCAACTGCTGCAGGAGATTGCCGCGCGCTATAGGCAGACACTACGCGCAGCTGATGTTGTCAGCCGTCAGGGTGGAGATGAATTTGTTATTTTGATTGAGGACTTTGATAAGTTGAGTGATTTGGAACTTGTAGCTAATAATATTCTTGCCATTACTTATAAACCAGTAATTCTGCTGGGTGACGAGTGCCGGGTAACGGCCAGTATTGGTATAAGCTTATACCCCCAGGATGGCGAGGACGAACAATTACTTATGAAACATGCGGATACAGCCATGTATTATGCTAAAGAAGAAGGTAAAAACAACTTTCAATTTTACTCCATAGATATTCAGTCACGAACAACGGGACGTTTGGCTATTGAGACAAATCTACGGCTTGCACTTGAGAGAAATGAGCTTTCTTTACATTATCAGGCAAAAGTTAACTTCAAAACAGGCATCGTAACCGGCGTGGAAGCGCTCCTTCGCTGGCAAAATCCCCATCTTGGTTCAGTGACTCCCACACAATTCATCCCGGTGGCTGAAGAATCAGGAATAATCGTATCCATTGGCAAGTGGGTGTTGAAGACAGCATGCGCGCAAAACGTTGCCTGGCAAAAGCAGGGGTTTTCCGCTGTCTGTATGGCGGTTAATTTGTCATTACGGCAACTTACAGATAACAATCTGGTAGATGATATAAGAGCCGCTCTGAACGATTCCGGTATGGCACCCAATCTATTGGAATTGGAAATTACCGAAAGCATGATAATGAGTAATCCTGCGAAAATGATGGATGTGTTAGTCAGACTTAAAAAAATAGGGGTGCAGCTGGCCATTGATGATTTCGGTACAGGGTACTCATCTCTTGCGCAGCTCAAGCATTTCCCCATAGATACGCTAAAGATTGACCGTTCATTTATCCGTAACGTCCCGGGAAACACGGAAGACAACGCGATTACCCATGCTATCATTGCCATGGGTAATACCTTAGGTTTAACAGTTGTGGCCGAAGGTGTTGAAACAATAGAACAAATGAACTATCTTAAGGATCAGTCCTGTGACGAGATGCAGGGTTATTATTTTAGCAGACCTGTTGTGCCGGAACAGTTTGCCGATTTGTTGCGGAAACAGGCCGCACCCCCTTGATGGACAAAATTCGTTAGCACAACACATGATCTGAGTGAGGCAACAGGACACTGTCTAGGATCCGGTTCCCGAATATTTCATTGCTCCTCGCATCCAGAATTTATAGGATCCGTAATAGAAGAGTACTGCAATGATCGGCGAGAGATAGGTCAGGATGGAAACATCCTGGGCGCGAAGGTAAATAAGGCTCGGATAATACGCGATGAATCCAATAGGTATCAGGATAGAGAATACAATCTGAAATCCGATGTTGTAAATCGTCATCGGATATTTGGCGTAATCCTTAAACCGGAAAAGAAAGATCATCACAGTTCCCGAATTGATCACCCAAAAACACGTCGCCGCAGCCGCATTCATCATGGCAATCATGACAAGGGATGCGGAAGTAAGAGCTACGATCAGCAGCACCATCGATTGGACACTGACCTCCAGCCCGAGATGATGCCACGCATACACAAGCGTACCGGCACCGAACACCAGCTGTCCGGCTCCCTTAATGTCAATCGTCTCGGAAATATAATAGAAGAACAGGTTCAACGGCCGAAAACAGTATTTCACGAAATCTCCCGAATATACATTAAACCGGAGTGCCCAGTTATTATCGAAAAAAAGCTGGACCGGTGTTAACGCAAGAAGCGAAAATGCATACAGAAAGAGCATCTCATAATAGGTCCACCCGTTGATCGAGGGGAACGACTGAAATATTAGCCAGAATGAGATAAATCCGGCGATATTCGTGGCCAGCATCCCGATCGTTGAGATATAGAAGTCGGCACGGTAGTGCATCTTGCTCTTAATATCCTGTGTAATAATCATCAGGTAGATTCTTGGATAATAGAACGCCCCACGTCGAAGTTTTTCTTTCTTTTCCCGCTGTTCCGAGATCATTTTTCCCCCTCCTCTCTCAGCCGCCGTTAACGGTAATCACACGTGACGAAGACCGGAAGAACAGACGTGCACCGGCTACCAGAATGACCATCCAGAAAGCCTGTACGCCGAGAGCTCTCGCGTAATCGATCCACGTGTATGTATTGGAAACAAGTACCATAAGCGGAACGTTATAAATCGCCTGAAACGGCAGAAACATCAGAACGTTCCGGAACGCCTCCGGAAAAAAGGCCAGCGGAATCGTCGCTCCGGACAGCAGAAGGATAATGACTTCCTTCATCATATTAATGCCCCAGATCGACTGCGAATACAGGCAGATCGTGCCGACGATAAAATCAATGCTGAAACTGATGACAAGCGACATAAATATCGCCGGCAGGAAGATCAGCAGATTGACGCCCATCGGAAGCGCCCATCCGGAAAGAATGGAGACGACCAGGAAAGTGGGAATAAAGGTGAGAACCAATTGCGTGGCCACGTTCCCGAGTGAATAGAAGAATTCCCGAAGGTAGAAATCCATCGGTTTCGTGAAAAACAAAGAAATTTGGCCGGACTGAATATCATGTCCCATTTTCCAGACGAGGTAATTATTCAGTGTGGAAAAGATAGCGCCTGCGAGAGTCAGGTAGATTAATGTCTGTATAAAAGTCATGCCATTGACACTGACCGTGTGGGTGGACGCATAGATAGCGCGCCACAGGAAATAGACAACGATCATATAGACCATATTCCCGACAAAGTCGATCACACGGCTGGATCGAAACATGGCCATTTCCAAAATACCCGCACGGGTAATCGAAAAATAACGCCGAAACGGAAGCTTCTTTGTTCTATTCTCCATGTCAGGCCTCCAGGGTTGGCTTTGCATCGCAGTTCCCCTCATAAATCTTCCGGATGACCGATTCTGTAGTGATCTCCTCAATCCGCACGTCTTTGAAAGGAATCAGGGTCTGCATATGATCGAGAACTTTTATCAGGGAAATTTCGTCCTCCGGCACGAGTACCGTAAGCCACTCTTCATCCGACCCGAACACGACGTTCCGGGTTTCCGGACATAATGCAAGAAGCTGTCGTCCATATTTTGCCAAATCCGCCTCCGAGAAAGATACATTTCCGGCCGACAGAATTTTCAGCGTGCGATACGATCCAAAGAACTGCTTGAGCTGCTGAATATTGTTGTCGTAAATCAGTTTTCCATGGTCGATGATCATAATCCGGCGGCATAATGCCTCCACATCGCCCATATCATGCGTCGTCAATACGACCGTCGTCTTCTTTTCCCGGTTCAGTACCGAGATCAATTCCCGGATCTTCGACTTCATCGAGACATCGAGTCCGATCGTCGGTTCGTCGAGGAACACTACGCTCGGGTCATGCAAAAAAGATGCGAGAATATCGCAGAGCGTTCGCTGTCCGAGCGACATCTGCCGGACCGGCTTATTGTAGAGTTCGCTTACGCCGACAAGTTCGTCAAACATCTCCATATTATTCTTATATACTTTATCCGGAATACAGTACATTTCCTTCAGAATCCGAAAAGATTCAATCACGGGAAGCGACCACCAGAGCTGCGATCTCTGACCGAAAACAACGCCGATATTCTGCGCGTTCAGCGTACGGTTTGCATAAGGCACACGACCGTTGACCAGGAGCTTCCCCTCGGTCGGTTCGAGAATTCCCGTCATAATTTTAATCGTGGTAGATTTTCCTGCACCGTTGGGACCAAGATACCCGACCATCTCACCTTCTTCGATGGACATGGAAACATGATCCACGGCAACCAGATTTTTATAATCTCGAGAGAAAAGATCGGTAAACGTGCCTCTGAGTCCCGCATGCCGGTTCAGCACCCGGAAAACTTTCGTAATATTTTCAAGCTCAATTACGGCTCCCATTGGATGCCCTCCTTTGTATTATCAATTTATAATAACCTGAATTTACGTAAAATTATACCTGTTGTTTCCGCCCGCGAAAAATGACCGAAGGAAGTTTTGTTGCCTGACTGAAAATTGCTCTGTATAATTGACCAGAAAAGAATATAAGAAGGGTAGAAAAATCCCCTGGTAACTCTTGCCTAGTTTTAGCGGACAACGCAAGAGGCCAAGGGATCAAAACTAAAACATATGGCAAGTATAGCAAATTTCATGCTGGTTGTTAACCCCAAGACGGGAGTTTTTTGTAAGGAGCAGGGAAAATCTTCCTTTCCCGATTTTTCATATATTACCGCCCTCTGTTCTATGTCTTATCAGCAATTCCATAATTATCAATATAATCCGAAGGACATAATCCTGTTACTGAATGAAATATTCGGCTGAAATAGAACTGGTCGGAATACCCGACCCGGTTTGCAACGTCCTTAACAAATATATCCTTGTCTTTAGAAATAATACTTTTGGCTTTTTCGATTCTGATATTTGTCAGATAATTATTAAAGGAACAGTCTGCATATGTGCGGAACAGTTTGCTTAACGTCGTCTGAGATAAGCCGAATTTCTTACAGATTACCTGAATAGATAATTCATCACTGATATTTCGATTTAGATATTCTATAATTTCACGATAAATATCTGCTTTATCGGAGCATTGGCACCGGATTTTTTCGCTGATACTCTGATTAATGATTCCTATGATACTTTCACTTAAATTATCCATTGTTGCTGCATATGAGAACGCATCATCCAACATATAATCAACGCTCTCCTGCGTTTCATGCATACAGTTAAATTTCTGCATTAAATAGAATATGTGTTTAATTTTGCTTTCTATCCAGAGCTGCGAACGATTTTCCGTTTCCCATCTTTTCAAAAGAATCTGAATTTCCTTTTTGAATTTTTGGTATTCGTTCTGCTGAATCAAATATTCCAGGTTATCAAAATGATTTTCTTCGGATGCGTTGTCCGTACATTTCACAGACAGCTGATCGAGAAAAAGTGTCTGATTTTTCCCGATAATAATCGACTTATCCAACTTACGGTACAACTCTTTTATCACAGCAGGAAATTCATCCGGTGAAAGCGGTGTTTCCCGGATTATCGCTGTAATAAAAGAAAGATTGTCCGCCATTTTTGCGATTGTTTTCAGTATCATTGCCGTAAAACTTGTCTGATATAGAAGCTTCTTCGGGCAAATATACAGTGATTCCATTTCATCCCTGCCGTATACAATCATCTTTTCATCCTGAATCGAAAAGATTTCTATACCCGTATGACTTGAAAAGCGCGATGGAACAGCATTTTTTCTCATGATCGCGACATAGTAGGTACCATCCGGAAATACTTTTACCAGTTCTTCTGAGGAAGGGATGCTGCAACCTGTGCACAGATTCCGGATCAGCTTGTTTCTCCGCTCATAGTAACAGGTCATTAATGTCAGTTCCAATTTGTCCAGAACTTCTTTTAATGCGGAAGGCGTCACCGGTTTGAGTATATAATCGCAGACTCCGCTGCGGATTGCACCTTTTGCATATTCAAAATCCTGATATCCGCTAACTATGACGGAGAGGATTTGGGGAAACTGCTCCTTTACGTGGAGTGTCAGCGCTATACCGTCTATGATTGGCATCTTGATATCCGAAATCAAGACTTCAGGCTGCAGTTCCCTCACCTTCTGCAAAGCGCTTTCACCATTATCCGCAGTCGCAATCACCTCGAAATTGGGGCATTTACGCTCGATGATTGTACAAATATGCTTTAAGGCCGCCGGCTCATCATCAGCTACAATAACTCTATACATCTATTTCCCCTCTTCCTTCGCACTGATATATGCGCCGATAATAACGTCTGTTCCACCCTCCGAAGAGTTCAGTTCAAAAATCAGAGACTCATTATAGAACAGAAAAAGTCTTGCATACGTATTTACCAAACCCATACCGCCGATTTCCATCTCAACATTTTTTCTTTCTTCTGAAAGTTTGGCTTTCGCCTGCCTGCATTTTTCGTAGATTTCTTCAATGACGTTTTCTCCGAATCCGTCGCCGTTATCATGAACCTTGATATACCATTTATTTTCGTCGCAGTATCCCGTAACTTCGATATTGATAACTCGATTGCTGTTTGTATATCCATGCATAATAGAGTTTTCCACAACCTGCTGCAAAACAATTTTCGGCAATTCCTTATCCATGATTTGCGCATCAAGCTCAATAGAATACTCAAGTTTATGCTCATAACGGTATTTTAATAGTTTGAAGTACAAATTCAGGTATTCAATTTCTTCTTTAACTGTCGCATGTTTTTCCTTCGTATTCGTTGCATACCTGAGCATACACGCAAGATTATCACAGATTTCGCAAATCACTTCATCGTCTGCGAGTATACCGCGAGTTGAAATAACATTCAGCACATTAAATAGAAAGTGGGGATTAACCTGGGCTTGAAGCAGATCAAACTGTGCCTGGAGCTGAAGCATCGACATTCTTTTTTCTTTTACCGTGGATTTATTCAGCCGGTTCAGCATTGCTTTATAAGATTCATATAAAGATTCAATTTCATCGTTGGAAATTCTGGTCTGGATTTCATCATCCATATTTCCGATTTCTGTATTTTCCATGAATTTCTGCAGCTCGTGAATCGGTTCAGTAACATATTTCGAGGAAATATTTATATAGATAAAAGATATCAGCAAAAAGCTAATAATTACAACCAATGTAACCGGGAGAGCCTCTAAAACAGATTGATATGTAATATTAACAAACCGGACAACAGCAACTGTTACGCCGGTTTCTGTTGATTTCTGGCAGGAGACGGCTATTTTTTCACCGGTATCCGGATTTTTGATTTCAGTGGTTCCGGCTCCAAGAGACAGGACGGTTTTACAAAATGTGTCCGTCGCCAGATCCGTATTATTTGTATAAATTAATTCACCGTCATCACGGATAATGATTACATCCGTATCCTGATTTTCAGTCAAAAACAGATTGTCCAGATCTGAAACTTTTTTCTGGACTTCGATAAAACCAAGTCCCGATCCCTGTATTTCTTTTACAACAGAAAAGACAACCGGCTTCGTCTTTTTTCCCCAATTATCAATATGTGCGCCTATAACTACCGGAGTACCCTTACCCCCCGCTGCCTGTCCGATCCAGTCGAGGTCATCAATTGTTACGGATGGATCAACCACTGTGCCGGAAACGTTCCTTCCGGCAATTACAATGCCGCTTTGATTAAATACAATCACGCGGTTAAAATTCTTCCAGGTATAATAAGTATTGATCGATTCGCGCACCACATTAATTGAATCGCTTATATACGTACTGGAATAAGCATCATTATCTGTCCCGTCTGACAGTGTCTTAATAGCATCCAGCGTCTTGGGGTCCGACAAAATATAATCGCTGATATCCTCCATCTTCCGAATCATATCATCGACCTGCTGTGAAACCATTTTGGATGAGACATTCATGTTCTGGTATTCATTGTCAAGGTATTCATTGCTGTCATATAAATAGTAAAAAATCCCGACGATCAATGAAGCAATGATCGCAAATACCGAATAAATAATTGTAATTTTTTTCTGAAATTTCATTGTTTCCCAATTCTCTCGAAAATATCAGGACGGTATGATCTAAAAATTCATGCTATCCTGATCTTAGTTAACCTTTCACAGCACCTGCTACCATACCGGATACAATTCGTTTACTGAAGAAGATAAACAGGATCAGCATGGGTATTATGATAATTATAACATCCGCGAACAGCAAATTGTACGAACTCGAATACTGACCCATAAATTTGTAAAGGGTCAGCTGCACGGTAACGTTTTTGGCTCCGGGCAGAAAATACAGAGGGTTGGTAAAATCATTAAAGATAGTAACCGCATTCAATATGATTACCGTTGCAGATACAGGCTTCAGCAGCGGGAAAATAATTGTAGTAAACAATTTCAACTTCGAGCATCCGTCAATATAGCCGGCTTCTTCCAGTTCTTCCGGTATGGAATTCATAAATCCTCTGTATAACATAATAGTAAACGGAATCTGGAGGGCTACTTCTATCATGATCATACCAAACAGGGTTTTATAAATATGCATATTCTGCATCATCCAGATCGTCGGTAATATTGCTGCGGGAACCATAAGACCTGTCAGAATCAGGGAATTGATGAAACGATGCGCCTTATCTGTGCGCCTCTGCAGGACATAGCCGGCCATAGAACCCAGAATAACCAGCAGAAGAACAGAACATGCCGTTATGAGAATACTGTTCTTGAAAGCTGTGAGGATCTGGTAATTGTTTGCGGAAAATACCGTCGCATAGTTTTCCCAGTGAAAAATCTCCGGCAGGGATAAATTCAAAAGATTAGATTCCCGCCGCTCTTTGAGTGAATTTACCAGCATAAACAGAAACGGAATAATAAAGATTACTGCTGCAAAAAACAATCCGAGTACGTCACCCAGCAAATATAACTTCTTCTTTTTCATTTTCATCTGACCTCCCTGCTGAGTAGGAATTTCTGCAGAGGATACGCAAGGGCTGCTATCAGGACAAACATAATAACGTTGCCTGCTGTGGAAAGTCCATAATACCCGGCCGCATACTGTTTATAGATAATGGATGCCATAACGTCTGTTGCAAATCCGGGACCGCCTCCCGTCATGGACCAGATGAGGTCAAAGGTCCGCATACCTCCGATGAACGAAAGTATAATAACTGAATTCATTGCCGGTCTTACCAGAGGCAGTGTAATATACCTCAGCTGTTCCCACTTGGTAGCTCCGTCAATAGACGCTGCTTCATAGTATGATTTGTCGATGGATTGGATCCCTGCAATATATATAACCGTTGCTATGCCGACACCCTTCCATACATCTGTCCCGATTACGGAGAACAAAGCCAGATGCGTATTTCCAAGCCAGTCAACTGCAGGTATATGTATAAATTCAAGAGCCTTATTGATGAGTCCTTTTGAAGGATGCATGAGTGCTGAAAATGTAATGCCTACAGCAATTGTACTAACCAGGTTCGGGAAAAAGACTACTGACCGCAAGAAATTTTTCGTTATGATTTTACTTGTCAGAAATACCGCTATTAAAAACGCTAATATTACTTTTAAACCGCAGGTGAGAACAGCATATAGCAGAGTGTTTTTAATGCCGATACTAAGAGAATCGTCCGTAAAAAACAACTCGAAATTTTGAAATCCGCAAAATTTGAAACTGTCAAAACTCCATACTGTCATGCTGAAAAACAGGGATGATACCATTGGTACTAAAAAGAATACTGCAAAAACAGCGAATGCCGGAACAATAAACCAAGTTGAATATTTCTTCTGATTCATACATACCTCGATTGCTGATCCTTAACGTAACGGCCACCGATTTATTCGATGGCCGTTACCTTTGGAATCATGAAATATTATTTAGCCCAGTTAAGTCCTAATTGAATAGCCTGCTTATAGCAGTCTTCGTCATATTTAGCTGCGGCCTGAGCACCGGTTGTCTGGCCGGAACCGCATTCCTGGGAGATGGCAGGACAGTTGGCTCCTTTGACGGATGTCTGGAATTCGAGGGCAGTACCTGTCTTTCCGGCATCAAAGTATGCCTGCATGTCAACTGCTACACCCTTATATGAACCGGCCGGGAGGGAATAGCCCTTAACACAGTAAGGTCCGTCGGGCAGGATTGTAGCTGCATATGCGTTAAGTGCTGCATCAGATACATAGAACTTCATAAATCTCAGGATATCATCCGCTTTACCACTGTTCTTGTTGCCATAAATGCTCGAGGGCATCCAGACAGTAAGGCCATTATCGGAAGCATCATCCCCTGGGATTGCGAATACACCGATATTGTCAACGACATCTTTGCCATACAATTTATAGATATTTGACTGGGCCTGTGTCAGCATTGCCCACTGAGCGCCTTTGCCGTTTGCCAACATATCGCAGGCATCGTCATATGTTGTTGCAAGATAATCCTTGTTGTAGAAAGGTGTTGTTGCAGCAAGCTTCTCCCAGCTTCTGAGAGCAGAAGGAGTCGTTGCATACTTTGCAGTACCGGCTTCGAGGTCTGCAGCGAAAGTAGGAGCTGCAGCGCATACATTGTAGTTGTCGCCAAGGAACATAACCTGTGAAGTCCAGCTGTCTGCAAAAGCACCGATCAGCGCCGTCTCGCCGGCATCTTTCAGGACCTGGCAGTTAGCAATAAACTCGTCCCATGTCTTCGGTACAGTAAGATTGTATTTTGCATACATTGCCTTATTGTACAGGATTGCGCCAGCCTGACTCGATGAGAACGGAACACCGTATGTAGCGCCGGCAATCGTAACTGTCCCTTTGTATGTATCGTCAAGTTTCGATACAAAATCCTGTCCGGATATATCGATAAAGTAGTCTTTCGGATTAAGTGCGCTCAGAAGAGCACCGGAATTGTAAATGCAAAGGTCGGCCATATCTCCGGATGCCAGACGTGTCTTAACAATATTGTCACCGTCGGAACCGCCGGGATAGGTTTCAATAGTAACTGTAATTCCCAGTTGTTCTTTTGCCAGAGCGCAGACAGCCTCAAGTCCTGCAGCTGTAGCATTTGAATCAATCAGTAATGTAAGATTTGCTTCCTTGTAGTCCCCTGTGCTGTCAGTGGCTGCTGCGGTTGTGTCTGCTGCCGTTGCATCAGCAGCTGCTTTGGTTGTTGCTGCCGCCGTAGCGGCTGCTGTCGTCGTAGTGGGTGTAGTGGTTGCGCAGCTTGCCAGCATGGATACTGACAAGGCAGCAGCAACAATAATTGACATAATTCTCATTCTTCTCATTGAATTACTCCTCCTCTTTTTGGATAAATTGCCGTTAGCATGTACATTATTGCTAATAAAAGGATGTTAACACAGCATTTTTTTGTATGACATGGACAATCTAATTCCATAGCATGAAAAATCCAGTATTTCTTCTTTTCTTTACTTGATAAATCTTATTGAATATTTCCCTGAACCTGCTTTCGCTGTCATATTGTTCTCCAGTGCAGAAAAGATCAGACCGTCTGCATCTGTAACCTGAACAGCCTGATCAAGGATAATGTCTGCTGTAGTGTTATGCGGAACAGTAACATTCAGGGTCACTTCACTTTTGATGCAGCTCCATTTGACGGCAACGGGTCCATACATGCTGTTGAATGAAGCATCCACAAAAGCAAGGTTGCCTCCGATACGGGGATAAATAATCGAATGCTTATATCCCGGATTTTTCTCGTCAATTTCAATCCCGGCCGATACACGGTACAGCCATTCACCGATAGCACCATACGCATAATGGTTAAATGAGTTCATGTCCGGACTCCACATCGTGCCATCCGGCTTCAGTCCGTCCCAATGTTCCCATATCGTGGTAGCGCCCTTTTTAACCTGATACAGCCATGACGGGAAATCATCCTTAAGGAGAAGATCATATGCCTCTTTTACATGTCCGTTCTGACTTAACGCATGGCAAAAATACGGAGTTCCAACAAATCCTGTTACCAGGTGTCCGTTTTCCTTATCCAATAATCCGAGGAGGCCCTGGACAGTCTTTTCCCTGTATTCAGCCGGAACAAGGTTAAAGTACAAAGATATTATATGAGCTGTCTGTGTCTGTGCTGTAAGTTCTCCGTCTTTATCAAAAAAATGATCCTGATAGCCTTTGACAATTTCCTTGTATAATTCTCCGTATTTCTTCGCATCTTCCCAATTTTCGATAACTTCTGCCATTTTTGCAAAAAGCCCTGTTGAATATGCATAATATGCGGTACATGTCAGATCATTGGGTGTTGCGCCGAAATAACTTCCTTCTTCTGCATCAAGGGCAACCCAGTCGCCGAACTGCAATTGGTAATTCCAGATCCCGTCCACGGCATGATTCTGCATAAAACCAATCCAGGCCTTCATACTCTCATATTGGTTAACTATGACAGCCTTATCCCCGTACGTCAGATACAAGGTCCATGGATTGATAACAGCCGCATCGCCCCACGCGGCAGCTGAATGGGTTCCATCCTTCAGAAGCCAGTCATCGACTTTGCCAGTCAGGATATCGGGTACCACATGTGCAACTCCTCCTTCCGGTGTCTGGTCTGCTTCAAGGTCTTTAAGCCACTTACTGTAAAAAGTATATGTATTCATAATGTAGCTTGCTGTACGGCAGAAAATCTCAGAATCCCCGGTCCATCCGAGACGCTCATCCCGCTGCGGGCAGTCGGTAGGAATATCGAGAAAATTACCCTTCATTCCCCATTTGATATTATGCTGCAGCTGGTTCAAATCAGGGTTGGAACATACGAAAGTTCCGGTCTCCTCCATGTCAGAGTGGACAGCCCAGGCAGTAAAATCAGTAAGTTCGGGTGTTCCCGGCCAGGACGCAATCACTGCATACTGGAATCCCTGAAAAGAGAAATACGGGTGATACTCTGCTTCCCTGTCATCTTTACAGATGTAGACAACTGTCTCCTTTGCCGATCTCAAATTATCAAGATAAACATTGCCGTCGGAATCAAGTACTTCAAAACATTTGAGTTCTGCCTTATCCCCGGTTTTCCCTTTCACTTTGAAATGAATCCAACCTGTCAGATTTTGTCCGAAATCAATAACCGTATCTCCCTGTTTTGTTGTAAAAATCCGCTTAGCAGGTATGGCTGTCATTTCCGTCACGGGGCATCCGTTCTGCGCAACAAGAATATTGCGGGAGACGGGCACGATGTTTACTTCCCTCCAGCTGTCATCATCGAAAGCAGCTGTATCCCAGCCGTCAATTTCTTTACCGGCATCATATATTTCCCCGTCGTAAATTTCCGAGAAAAGAACCGGACTGTCATTTCCTTTCCATGATCCGTCGGATGCGATAACTTCGCTTTTCCCGTCCTCATACCGAATCATTATCTGGCAGGCAAATGCCGTCTGAATGCCATAGTGATTTCTAAAGAGTTTAAATCCCATGACACCTTTATACCAGCCTGCGCCGAGCATTGCACCGACTGCATTCGGTCCTTCCTTAAGGCACTCCGTCACATTATATGTCTGATAAAGAAGGCGCTTATTATATGAAGTCCATCCGGGTGCAAATTCATCCGTACTGACTCTTTTTCCGTTTATAAACATATGGTAAAGTCCAAGAGCTGTCGACAGCACATAGGCGGACTTTACTTTGCCTTTTATGTCGAATGTTTTCCTGACATACGTTCCCTTGGAATTATCTTTATCATCCGGAGTCTCTGCTGATACAAATTCAGCTGTCCACTCATCCGCGGTTTGCAGTCCGGAAACGAAAAACGAAGGTGTACTCCACTGGCTTTCCCCACCGTAATTATCGCAGGCTTTTACACGGACATCATATTTAACAGCAGATTCCCAATCAATACCCTGCACCGTCACATGTGCAGATTCATCACCGGAAGTTTCACCACTGTCAAAAACAGGATGATCAAAATTCAGGTCTTTGCCAATCTGAACCTGATATGCCGTCTGCACAACATTCTTTTTATCTGAACCCAGAACCCAGCCGATCTGGATATCGCCCGATATACCGACGGGATTTACTAAATAATTGACTTTAACATCTTCAATTTCCAGCATTTCTTTATCCTCCCAGAATATATTTTTTGAGAATTCCATCATATACTTCACTATCCCGAAACACTATGCAGAATGTAATTGAACGGCATAGACAATCCAGTTCGTTTTACAGGAAATTCTTCACTTTATGCAATCCTTGACAAGGCAAATCTGTACTCGTATACTGCGAAAATACACGAAAAGGAGAATCGCATGAAAAACATATTCAGCCTTGATTCACCTGTAATCCGGTTTCTAAACATTACTGCAGATCTGATCCTTCTTAATCTTCTCTGGATTCTGTGCTGCATACCGGTAATAACCATCGGTGCTTCCACCACGGCTATGTACTGTGTTACCCTGAACATGCAGGAAAGCAAGGGGACGATTATCAAAAACTTCTTTACAGCATTTCGGCAAAATTTCCGTCAGGCTACGATTCTCTGGCTTATATTTGGGGCAGCCGGTGCTTTTCTGGTCATCGATTACGCGATCCTGTATTCAACAGATTTTACGGGAAAGGCGCTGGTATTTGTTCTCTTTGCTCTGGCCGTTGTTTTTTACCTGATGACATTAACATGCGTGTTCCCTCTTGCGGCACGTTTTGAGAACACAACAAAAAATATGATCCGCAATGCTTTTCAGATTGCTGTCGGTCATTTTTTCCAGATAATCATTATGACAGTTTTCAACCTGCTCCCGGTTATTATCTTTCTCTTTAAGCCCGGATATGTCCTTTATATTGGATTTGTCTGCTTATTGATCGCTGTTTCTTTTATCGCCTTCATTAACTCCCAGCAATTTACGCGGATTTTTGCCGGACTCAAAACTACCGGCAAAGAAGAAACGCCCGAATAACGACGCAAAGGAAGGCTCTGCGGCACTTTCAGGAACTCAGCAATCGATACTACTTGCAGATGAACGTCAACAAAGGGTCAGCGGCAAATATCCGCCGGACAATCTATCCCTTCCATTTGCAAACTACCACAAATTGCACTTCCCGTGGCCTCCTGGCCTAGTGTCCAGGATTTCGTCCGCACCCCCGCTTAAAATACTACTTACTTAGGGAACGCCAAAACACACCCGCCGGATACCGGCGGGTGTGTCTTATTTAGGTGGGGTTACGTATGGGGTTCTGTTAGAAATCTTTACATATAGCAATCCTTACTTATGGCTTACATTTTCTGTTTTTGAGTCTGACTTGTCCTTGCTTGATTTATTGTCTGATGCATCACCTTTACGGGCGGCATTGTCGGCAAATGCCATATCGTTCTTGCGTGTTTCGCCGTCCCAGGATGCATCACCGCTCTTGCGTGCTTTATTGTCAAGGAAAGCTTCACAATTCTTGCGTGTCTCATTGTCCTTACAGGAATCGTTATGGTCTCCAAGGATATCGTCACCCTTGCAGTCTTTAATTTCTGAAGAAATGATGACACCTGTGTTGGCATCGATTTTTACCTCGATCATGGAAACGTCAGTCATTAGTTTAATCTCATATAAGATAACACCATTTTCATCTTCCAGTTCAACCTTAACGATT
>JGI24147J20444_1000541_pt1 | contig 23514 bp, 17 predicted proteins | sample BarGraIncub1133A_FD_20444 | JGI IMG/M metagenome (IMG submission 20444) | reverse complement strand
GATCAGTGTCGCCTAATCCGACAAAGCAGTCGAGAGTCAACAAGCCGGAGGTATGCCGCGCAACGGCATCGGAAACCATGGCATGAAGTTCGCGGACATTCCCTTCGAAATGATAGGTTGATAAAAGAGCTGTGACTTCCCGTGAGGGGGTTGGTTTGGGTTTATTGAGTGATTGCGAGGCTTTTTCAAGAAAATGGTCCAGCAGGGCCGGAATATCTTCGCGACGTTCTCTCAATGGGGGGATCTGAATATGATGGGCGCAGAGTCGGTAATAGAGATCCTTGCGGAACTTATTGGAGGCAATAAGGCTGGCGAGATCTTGATTAGTGGCAACGATCAGGCGGGCATCGGTTTTCTTCAGGACATCTGAACCTACGGGGTAGAATTCCTGCTCCTGAATAAGCCGCAGCAGCTTGATTTGGGATGTCTCGTTCAAATCGCCGATCTCATCAAGAAACAGCGTGCCGCCGGCGGCTGTGCAGATAAGGCCGTCACGCGGCTGATCTGCTCCGGTAAATGCCCCTTTTTTGTGACCGAACAGTGTATCGGAAAACATATTGTCATCAAGTCCGGCAGCATTGACGGTGACAAAGGCCCCTTTTCTGCCGCTTAACGCTCCTATTGCCCGGGCAATCAGCTCCTTGCCGACACCGGTTTCACCCGTAACCAATATCGGTTGATCAGATTTTGCTATAACTTCGATGTACTGAAAGATGGCCCGCATTTTTTTGCTGGTCGTGGTAATAGCATCGAATGCCGCTGGATGCTCCAAACGGTCGTTGAGCAGATATTCCCGCAAACTGCGGTTTTCCAGAGATAATGCGTTAACATGGAGTGCATTCTCGACACTCAGCAACAGTCGCTCAATTTCTACCGGCTTTGTGAGATAATCGACAGCTCCTGCTTTTATGCAACGTACCGCCGTTTCGATATCATCCGATGAAGTCATCACGATAACGGGTATGTGAGGAAAATCACGAATCAGGACAGGGAGAAGTTCCAACCCGGATACATGCGGCATCATCAGATCAAGAACGATCACTGAGACAGGATGATCCTCAAGAAACTGCACCGTTTTCCTGCTGTCGGCAAGTGTCAGGACATTCGTGACTCCTTCACTCTCCAGCGCAGTAACATGAATTTCAAGCACCACCGGATCATCATCTATTAATAAAAGCGGTAATTGCGAGTTGAGTTTAGAAGTCATAAGGTCCTTTCCTGTACATGGTGACGTACAGCTATTGTCAAGAAACAGATTCTATCGATTTCAAACGTTTACTAATTGTTTGGCGCGTTACCCCTAGTATGGAAGCGGCAATGGCATAGTTACCTTCAGAAAGCTTCAAGGCCTCCACTATCAGATAATCTTCGATCTCGCGGAATGTCGGCAGACGGCCAAAAACGCTATAGATTCCGGCACTGGCGCCAGTGAACGATGTCGTGGGGACGTAAGATTGTTGCGGTAGCGCAGCAGAAATACCGGAAAAATCAGCAAGTGTCAGCATTCCTTCGTCATGGCGGGCGACGGCATCACTGACCCTGGCCTGCAGTTCCCTGACGTTGCCCGGAAATTCATATTCAGCGAGTGCGTGGATGAGCTCGGGGGAAACGGCAGGAACATCCCTGTCAAAGCGCCGTGCAGCCTCTTCAATAAAACTGTCAAGCAGAAGGGGGATGTCCTCCCGGCGCTCGCGGAGCGCAGGAATGTGGATCTGATGGCTGCAGAGCCGGTAATAAAGGTCACGACGGAAGCGCCCTTCCTTGATACGTTCCTGCAGGTTTACATTTGTCGCCAGAACAATCCGTGCGGAACTGGCCTTGACCTGATCGGCGCCAACCGGGTAATACTCCCGCTCTTGCAATAGACGCAACAACTTAACCTGTGACAATTCGTTCAAGTCGCCAATCTCATCCAAAAACAGTGTGCCCATTGCAGCTTTGCTGACCAATCCGTCGCGGAACTGGTCCGCACCGGTGAAGGCGCCCTTCTTATGCCCGAAGAGTGTGTCAGAAAACATGGCGTCGTCAAGGCCGGCGACATTGATGCTGACGAACTGTCCTCTGACTTTGCTTATCAGGTGTAGTGCACGGGCAAACAACTCCTTACCAACGCCGGTCTCTCCCGTAATCAGCACCGGTTGTGGTGAACAGGCGACAACCTCGGTATACTGAAAAATCGAGCGCATCTTCCTGCAGGTAGTCTTTATGTCGCTAAACGCCTCGGCATGCACCAGACGGTCGTTAAGCAGATACTCCTTCAGCGAGGAGGCTTCCTGTTGCGGGCAATTTATATTCAGTGCATTTTCAGCCACCATAATCAAGCGTCCCGGATCTACCGGCCTGACCATATAATCAACGGCTCCCGACTTCATGCAGTTGACAGCTATTTCCACATCACCGGACTCTGTTTCCACGATAACCTTGATATTCGGATAATCCCTGCAGATCCGGGCCAGAAGCTCGGCCTTGTCCATAGCAGGTGTCATATCAAGAACGACCAGAGAGACGTTATGCTGTTCGAGAAATGGCAGCGTGGCGCGGCTATCCGCAAGGACTAGGACAGGGCTGATACCGGCATCAAGAAGCAGTGACCGGGTACGCTCCAGCGCTTGAGATTCGTCGCCGACAAGCAAAACTGTAGATAGTCCTTCAGGCGAAACAGTCGTCATAAAAACCACCCTCACCATCATTACCATTTATGCTTCGAGGAACTATTGCTCCAGAGGATAAATATCTGCTCACTGTGTATGCAACGCCGACACAACTTGGTTTGAAGATTTATCAGCCGAAGTAATAATTCTTTATAGCGCATCAGTTTCGCTTGTCAAGTTGGCTTGTATTTAAAATTTTTTATTTATTGGCACAGCCACTGATGTGCCATGGCTCCAAAAATAACAGCTGCCGTTTTTTTTAACATCCGTCACCAACGACATTTCCAGCACCCATCCCGCATCCTGCACCTGCGTTTCTGAATTCTATCATAACATTTACCCACTAATGACACCTCGGCAACAAGCAGCATAACAGGCTGTTATTAAAGCACATTACAACAGCGTCCGACTGGCATGGTATGTGATATTCACGTAAGGGGATGCACACCACTTCACAGCGGATGATCCGGATGACATTTTCTGAATCATTTCACCGCTGCCGATACAATCAGGTGCTGACAGCGAGGGATAATTTCATTCCGGCAGAGCCAATCGATAGTTGTAATTACCTGTAAAAGAGGTGTCTGCGTGGACATTCAGAGAAACGTATCAGTTATCGGTCTCGGGTATGTCGGGCTTCCTGTTGCGGTAGCCTTCGGCAATGAGGCAAAAACGATTGGCTACGACATCAACCCGACCCGCATCGCAGAGCTGCAGCGTAACCATGACCGCACCGGGGAAGTCACGTCAGCAGATCTCTCCGTTGCCGATATCCTCTATAGCACCAGTATTGATCAACTAAAACTGGCCGATTTTCATATTATTGCGGTTCCCACACCTATCAACGACGCCAACCAGCCCGATCTGAGGCTGCTTATAAGCGCCTCGGTAGCGGCTGGCAAAGCCCTTAAAAAGGGGGACATCGTCGTCTACGAATCAACGGTCTATCCCGGAGCTACCGAAGAGGAGTGTCTGCCTGTCCTTGAAAGAGAATCCGGACTCACCTGCGGTCGTGATTTTAAGATCGGTTATAGCCCGGAACGAATCAACCCCGGCGATAAGGAACATACGTTCACGCGCATTAAAAAAGTGGTTGCGGGGCAAGATGACGAATCACTGGAGATCATCGCACAAACATACGAAAGAGTGGTTACGGCAGGAGTGCATCGGGCACCAAGCATCATGGTGGCGGAAGCGGCCAAGGTGATCGAAAACACCCAGCGGGATCTAAACATCGCTCTCATGAACGAACTGGCGCTCATTTTCGACCGATTGGGCATCGACACCGGTGATGTGCTGAAAGCCGCCGGCTCGAAATGGAACTTCCTGCCGTTCAAACCGGGATTGGTGGGGGGACACTGTATCGGTGTTGATCCGTATTACCTGACCCACAAGGCGGAGAAAATTGGCTACATCCCCCAGGTGATACTGGCCGGGCGACGAATCAATGACGGCATGGGGAAATTTATCGCCCAGCGGACAGTCAAAGAGATGATCCATGCAGGACACTTTATTTCCGGCAGCACGGTTACCGTGCTTGGTCTGACGTTTAAGGAGAATTGCCCCGATCTGCGCAACTCGAAGGTGGTTGATATAATCCGTGAATTGGAAGAGTACGGGATTATCGTCCAGGTCAATGATCCGTTGGCGGATCCGGATGAGGCTCTTCGTGAATATGGGATTTTTCTAACCAGGCTGGAGGATTTAAAACCGGCGGCAGCGCTTATCTCGGCGGTTGCCCACGATCTCTACCAGCACTGGTCGGTACCGGAGCTGTTGCTTCTGCTGGGGGACAAACCGGTACTGATCGATGTTAAGGGGACATTTGATCCGATAGTTCTGCACGATGCAGGAATTCGGGTCTGGCGACTATAACCTGAAAGGATGACCATGACTGCCTATGATGCCGTACAAAATGAACTGCGCCGTACGCCGAAACGATGGTTGGTCACCGGTGTGGCCGGCTTTATTGGTTCTAACCTGTTGGAGACGTTGCTACGACTTGACCAGCAGGTGGTCGGACTCGATAATTTTTCTACCGGCAAACGGGAGAACCTCACTGATGTCCAGAGTCTGGTAAGTGAACAGCAGTGGAGACGGTTCAACTTTATCGAGGGGGATATACGCCATCTCAGCACATGCCATGCTGCATGTGCTGGTGTAGACGTGATTCTCCACCAAGCGGCCCTTGGCTCGGTGCCCCGCTCCATTGAAGATCCGCTGGGCTGCAACGATAACAACGTCAATGGGAATCTCACTATGCTCAAGGCTGCCTGTGACACACAGGTAAAACGGATGGTGTATGCCAGCAGCAGCGCCGTCTATGGTGACCACCCCGGTCTGCCCAAGATTGAAGATACCTGCGGGCAGCCACTGTCACCGTATGCCATCAGCAAAAAGGTAAATGAGCTGTATGGCCATGTTTTCGCTCAACTCTATGGCCTGGAGACCATTGGGCTTCGTTACTTCAATGTATTCGGTCCACGGCAGGATCCGGATGGTGCGTATGCTGCGGTTATTCCCCACTGGATAGCGTCATTACGGAGCGGTGAAACCGTGCATATCAACGGTACCGGAGAAACAAGCCGGGACTTCTGCTACATAGAGAATGTGGTCCAGGTCAATCTACTGGCGGCAGTGACAAACAACCGGGAGGCAATCAACCAAGTTTATAATGTTGCTCTCAACAAACGCACCACGCTCAACGAACTGTATTACCTGCTGCAAAAGAACATGGTGCCCTACTGCGATCACCACCACGAAAGTAATCCTGTGTACCGTGACTTCCGCGCGGGGGACGTACTCCACTCGCAGGCGGATATCACCAAAGCCAAACAGTTGCTCGGATACGCTCCCACCCATTCTATCGAAGAGGGGCTGGAGGCCGCAATGGGATGGTACATGAAGAAACTGCCCCCTGGAAAACGGACGGACACACAATGATAATGGTACTTTCCATCACCGCAATGGTTGTCGCGACACTATTTCCGCTCTATTTTGCATTTCGGCAGGACACGTCCTCCCCGCCGGTTCCGCTGATTATTGCGGTCGCGATATCTGCGTCTTTGGAACTTTTTGACCTGCTGACATTGTGCAATCCGGAACAGCTCTATCTCTGGAAGAAATTTTCTCTTATGACAGAAGCCATCCTGATCCCGGCCTGGTTCTGGTTCTCCCTGACCTACTTACGCCAAAGCGGGTATCGAACCATCTCGTTCCCTCTCCGAATCCTGCTGGCAGCCTCGCCACTTTTTGCCATCTTTGCGTTCATATTACCCATTCGTTCGTTTGTCTACTCTCCCGATTTTGCCGTAGAAAAAGTCCTCTTCCTTGGTAACAACGGCTTCATATTCTATTTTCTGATGCTTGTCTACCTGATCGCGTCCCTGATCCAACTGGAAAAGACTCTTACACATACAGACAGGACCTCGCGCTGGAAGATCAAGTTCGAGCTACTGGGAGCGGGGGCTTTTCTTGCAATTCTGATCATATACTACAGCCAGAGTTTTCTCTTTCGCACGATCAACATGCAGCTGGTTCCGATGCGCAGCATCGTAATGATCGTCGGCATAGCGATGATGTTCTATTCCCGCCTGAAACGAGGCAGCGTCGTCAACGTCCACGTCTCGCAGCAGATTGCATGCAAGTCAGTCGTGCTCCTTGCGGTCGGCTTGTACGTCCTCAGCCTCGGACTTGTCGGAGAGGGGATGAAGTACTTTGGCGATGGGTTCCAGCGCGCAATGATCTTCGCTACTGTCTTTTTTGCCGGCCTCGGCCTGTTCATCATATTACTATCGGAAACGGTCAAACGCAGGGTGCGGGTATTCATTCACAAAAACTTTTACCAGAACAAGTATGACTACCGTAACCAATGGCTCCAGTTCACGGATCGTCTTTCTTCATCACAGACCAGTGAGAGCCTGTTGCATTCGATCGTGTCAGAGTTTTGTGAAACCTTCGGGATGGGAACGGGAGCCCTGTTCATCATAAATCAGGAGCGAGATCTGTATCAGCAGGCGGCCGGGATATCAATGGAGAGCGGTGAAACAACCTTCAGCATCAACGACCTCGTTATCCAATTACTGGCCGGGAGCAGGTGGATTGTTGATGTGCGGAATGACGTCACGGTCCATGAAGACGACCGGCATAAAGCGTTTTTAAACGAAGTAAAGGCCTGCTTCATCATACCGCTTTTCATGAACGAAGCGGTTGATGGCTTTATAATACTGGGGAGACCGCACAATATCGAAGAAATCTATATCCATGAAGATTTTGACCTGATGAGAACCCTTGCTAAACAGGCTTCATCGGCACTCCTGAATCTGCGCCTTTCGGATCAGCTCTCCTGTGCACGTGAGCTGGCAGCGATCGGCAAGGTGTCTGCCTTTGTCATGCACGATCTGAAGAATCTCATCTCTGCACTCTCGCTTATGCTCGAAAACTCCCAGGAGCACATCGGCGTGCCAGCTTTTCAAAGCGATCTGCTCGTATCGCTTCGGAATATCGTCACCAAGATGAATGCCATGATCCTGCGTTTAAAGCAGTTGCCGGAGAAAAGTTCACTGCAACTGGCTCCTGTCGACCTGCTTCTGATGGCACGTGAAACCGCCGCTCTGGTAAATGGGACAACATTGAATGTGACGGGAGAGCACGTCATAGCAGAGGCAGACCGGGAAGAACTGCAGAAAGTTGCTCTCAATCTTATGCTGAATGCTGTTGAGGCGACAGGCGGGAGTACACCGGTGAGTGTAGAAGTGGGAGAAAACGGCACCCCATTCATTCGTGTAAAAGATAGGGGGAGCGGCATCACGGCGNCATTCATACAGCATATGCTGTTCAAACCCTTCACCAGCACTAAAAAGCAGGGCATGGGGATTGGGCTTTACCAAAGCAGGCAGATTGTTGAAGCGCACGGAGGCAGGATCGAAGTCGTGAGCACCATTGACCGGGGTTCCGAATTCACCGTTTGGTTACCAAAGATACACGCCGTCACGACTTAGCACAAAGGTGTCTATGGAAAAGCTCATTATAGTTGAGGACAACCAGGAAATAGGCAATCAGCTTCGTTGGGGACTCGCAAAGGAATACGAGGTCATCGTTGCCGGCGACCGCCTTGAAGCGCTCACGCTTATAAAAAAACATGCCCCGAAAGTAATTACGCTCGATCTCGGCCTTCCGCCTGATGAAACAGGCTGCGAAGAAGGTTTCCGCTGCCTTGACGATATTCTCAGCAGATTCCCCTCCGCAAAAGTGATCATGATCACCGGCAATGGTGATCGGGAAAATGCGTTACGGGCGGTGCAAAGCGGCGCGTACGATTATTACTGCAAACCCTTTGATCTCCCCGAACTGAAGATCATCCTCAAGAGAGCCTTTCACCTGGCGGCCATTGAAAAGGAGAATTCACGCCTGCANAGCAGTATCGACCTGCACAGTCTCAGCCCGGGTGGAATAATCGGCACATCACCACGCATGCTGGAGGTTTTTTCCTCTATACGCAAGGTCGCTTCATCAGATGTGGCAGTGCTGATTACCGGTGAAAGCGGTACCGGAAAAGAGCTGGTCGCCAAGGCGATTCACGAGATCAGTCCGAGAGCGGCGAAGGATTTCATTGCCATAAATTGCGGGGCCATTCCTGAAAACCTGTTGGAATCCGAGTTATTCGGCTACGAAAAAGGAGCTTTCAGCGGGGCCAATGCGCGTGTACAGGGAAAAGTTGAATACGCCAATAAAGGGACTCTCTTTCTTGACGAAATTGGCGAACTGCCTCTCAATCTGCAGGTCAAGCTGCTTCGTTTCCTACAGGAAAAAACCATCCAACGCGTTGGAGGAAGAGAGGACATTGCGGTTGATGCCCGCATCATCGCTGCCACTAACAGGGACATCACCAAGGAAACTGAAGCGGGCGCCTTTCGCGAAGATCTCTACTACCGGATCTCGGTCATCCACATCAAACTGCCACCACTGCGCGATCGCGGAGAGGACGTCATGCTGCTGGCAAACTTTTTTCTTCGCCGCTGCAGCCGCAGCCATCAATTTGGGAAAAAAGTTCATCGTTTTAGTCCCGATTCAGTAAAACTGCTTGAATCGTACGAGTGGCCCGGGAATGTGAGGGAACTGGAGAACAAGGTGCAGCGGGCGGTTATTATGTCCGACAGTTCAATTATCGAACCAGAATCCCTCGATTTTTCGCTTAAAGCAGTCAAGGAGGGAATTCACTCCTTCACAAACCTGACCCTGAAAGACGCCCGCGAAATGGTTGAGCGTGAAATGGTAGTAGCAGCCATCGAAAACCAGAAAAACAACATGGCCAAGACCGCTGAGGCGTTGGGGATCAGCAGACCGACCCTTTATGATTTAGTAAAAAAACACAATATTTACAAGTCATTGGAACAAGAACCCGTATAAAATCATTTTTTGCCGGTAATCCCAAAAACACCCAGAATACCCCTACCCATCCAGGGCCGTCAGATGTGCATCCCCACACAAGACACCGGCACAGGCAGTAAATGTAACCACAAGCAGGACCCTGCCGATATACTTTTTGAATCCGGTGAACTTCATTAAAGTACCAACTACGCATTTATTAGATTCAGGTTTGGCCGTGCCCTCCGTGTTTTAAAGGTCACTACAATGATTCTGCTGTCTTGCCTGCGCACTTCTCACTTTTCGGGAAGAGGCTTGCGAGACTCAATTTCGCGTTTCTCGTGGTAAAAAAAACGGACCATGTAGTACTCGAAGGGATAGCCGCTCTCATAATAGCGGAAGCTCTGCTGATGCCGTGCATCAATGGCCTCCAGAGTATTTATCCCGGTACTTATGGCGAAACTGTTGCCGGTGGTTCTAAAGGGATCGATCGCAGTGTAAATTCCGTACGTGATGCCGGTGTCCACGGCGAGACCTCCCGTGTCGCGCAGGGACGAGGGGCCAAAGATCGGTAACACCACGTAGGGACCGGACTCTGCCCCCCAGTATCCAAGGGTCTTGCCGAAATCCTCGGGGTGCCGCTTCAGGCCGAAACTGGTGGCCGGATCAAACATGCCGCCAAGTCCCACGGTACTGTTCGTCACAAAACGGCCTAGTGTCGTCACGGACTCCGTAACTTTCAGCTGAAACAGACTGTTGGTGAAATTTTTCACCTCCCCGAGGTTGTTGTAAACACCGGAGACCCGATTCTGGACGAAGGTGGGAGTAACAAACTCGTAACTGTTCACTACAGGAATGAACACGTATTTGTCGAAGTAGAAATTGAACCGGTACATGTTCCGGTTGAACCCTTCCCAGGGATCCGCCACATCGGCGAAGTTCTGATCTCTGAACTCGCTTATCGAGTGTCTCGCCGGCACCTCGGCGGGGGTATTGGCCCTTGTCGCGGCACACCCGGTAAGGTACAGCGACATCATCAGGACAAGGGTAGCTAGGCTCGTTCGGTATCGGATAACAGTCATCATGGCACCATCCTTATAATTTGAAGAAATCGACCATGTAGGCCAGGTTGTCTTTATACTCGAGGTTGCCAAGATGGCCGCCTCGCGGGTAGGTCTTGGCTCGCTCGCCGAAAAGCTGCTGCAGGTACGCAAGATCGTCCTTGGTCAAAATGAAGTCGTTCTCGTTGGTCATTACACCGAACTTTGCCGACGATCTCAGATACCCATCGATGCTCTTGAAGCTCAAGGAATCGATGTACGCCCGTTTGGTAAGACCTGGCCGCTGATTCTGGAAGTGTGGGTACAAATACTCGTTAAAATAATCGATAAAACTCAAGTGTGAGGAAACCAGGAAATAATCAAAAATGGAATCAGTGGGACTCAGCACCCGGTTCTTCGGTACAACGTAGCCGCTGTTGGTCATCACGTCAGAAGCGAAGATCATGCCGGCCAGATTTATGCGATAGGTGAGCCCGATCAGACCGGCGGTCTCCTCTCGGGAATAAAGATTCTCCGTGTACATTGCGTAGAGAAAATCATCATTGATGGCGACAAAATTGCCATAGCGGTAGAACTCGCTGAACTTGGACAACATCTTGTTAAAAAAGATGCCCTGTTTTCGGGCTCCTCCGGGGATCTGATTCATCAGATCCTCGATCCTTGTCGCCGAACTGTAGAGACTTACCGCCGGATTGATCATGAGCACCTTGCGGAAGTTGAAGACCCGACGCTCCTCGTCCAACTTTGCCACAAATGCCGCCTGACTGCCTCCCAGGCTATAGCCGCCCAGACTGAAGGAGGACACTTCTATTTCACCCTTTACCTGGTTCCAGGCGGCCTCCATGGCTCGATACAGGTCAGCCGAGTCCTCGGCCAGGTCTCCGGGGACGCGGCTTTGGGATGCGGAGATGATAAAATTGGCATTGGACGGCGACGGCAGCGTAATGACATGGAAACCGGCCTGGTAAAGGGCCTTCATCATAGTCAAAAGCTTGGTTGCCCGGTCACTAGCACCGGCGCCGGCAATCAGGAAAACCAGCGGCGCCTTCTTATCCTGATAGGCAAAAGTGCAGCGCAACCCACTGTCGTAAAAGAAAACCGGCGGTCTCTTGCGATCCGGTATGACATCAAGCACAAGCTGCCGGGTGCGCATCTGTTGTGGAAACTCGGGGATGAGTTTTGCCGGCGTCCCGAGGATGGTGGCTTCATATGATCCGGGGATCGGGTAGCCGTAGCCGTCATCTGCCGCAAGGCTTGAGAGTGGCAACAGAACGAGGCAGGCGACGAACAGCAGTCTCAGATATATCATGCAGATTACTCCTTTGCAGGGGTTTGCCCCCTTTTATAGAACGCGAGCTATCGATCAGCGAGTCGTTTCTATCGTGCGGCTACCCGCAGGCGCTACAGGGCGTGCCCCCGGGGGCTGTACGGACTGTTCCGTCTGGAACGGAAGGCGGCTCCCGTCGCTCAGCTTCGGGGCCTCTTCGATTACCTGCCAGTTTTTCCCGACCGGCGCGACCAAGGGCTTACCTGACTGAACCACCGGAGATTGGGGCGATTGCCCGGCGCCAAACATTGTGCACGAGCAGAGTACGAAAAGGCCGATGGTAAAAATCAGTAACTGTGTACATTTCATTACAGAACTCCTTTAATTTGGTGAAACATAGTACGTAGTCCCTGATATCATTTTCCCTCAACCTGAGCCATATCCTGCACCACGAACCTGCCGCAGACAAAACAGAACAGACCGGCCAGCACCATGGCAAGTGGAGTGATCAGGAGGGCGTTGCGCAAGCCCCACTGGTCGGACAGCCAGCCGAGGATGGAGGGGGAAACGGCATCGCCCAGGGCGTGAATAAAGAAAATATTGACCGCAAAAGCCATGGCGCGGACAGCCGGAGCCGTGACGTTAATTATGACAGTATTGAGCGGTCCGGTGTTGAGAAAAAGAAAAAATTCGGCAATAAAAATTGCGGTTATACAGCCGGCAAGTCCGGGGGCGAGTATGGCCCAGACGGCGAAGGGCGTACCGAGCAGAAACCCCCAACCGGAAACCAATAGATAGCCCTTGCCACTCCTTTTTTGCCACCGGTCGCCGAGCCAACCACCTGTCAGGGTTCCCAGTATCCCCGCCAGCACCGTGGTCGCACCGAACAGTGTATTCCCCCGTGCCACATCAAGAGAATGGACGCGGTTCAGGAAAGAGGGGATCCACTGGGCGAGCCCCCCGATGGCGAAGGTCATCGCTGCCATGGCAAGTGTATTGTAAACAAACGAACGGTTTCTGAACAGGGCTGCATATCCTGAGGAAACCTTTACTCCAAGGGCCGGCGGAGGCGCGTCATCGCCACCACGTGGAGGGGTGCGCAACAGTGCGATGGGAATAGCCAGCAGCAGACCCGGCACACCGACCAGCAGAAAAGCGGCATGCCAGCCGTATGCCTGCCCCAGCACCCCACCAAGAAGATAACCGAGTGCGCTACCAACCGGAATGGCGACATAGAACCACGCAAGGACCCGGCCGCGGCGCTCTTTCGGGAAAAAATCGGCGATGAGGCCGGGCGATACCGTGCCGAAACTCGCCTCACCAACCCCGACCGTGGCGCGGGCGGCCAGCAGGGTCCGGTACCCGTGAGCAAATCCGGCCAGAGCCGTGGCCAGACTCCAGACAACCAGGCCTCCGGCAGCGAGTCTGGTCCGGCTCCAGTGGTCACCGAGCCAACCGAAGAGCGGGGCGAAGAGCAGATAGCTGAGCATGAAGGCGCTCCCGAGAAACCCGAGCGCCGTATCGGAGAGATTCAGATCGATCTTGATCAGCGGAAAAACCGCGAAGAGCACCTGCCGGTCGATGTAGTTAAGCAGGTTCACCGCCAGAAGAAGTCCCAGGGCGTAGCGGCGGTAGAGTAGTGAGATCGGCCCGGCATTCATATGGTGTATCCTCCTGAAATCAAGTCATGATACCCTGGGCCACCCCCAAGGTCGGGATCAGCGCGATGCCACGCACGGAAACCACTCCGACGTTGAGCGTTCAACCGCCCGACAAACCTTCGTTCGAGGGTGATTCAACCTCAGCCCGTAGCCGCGGCAGACAGTCCGGGTATTCGGACTGCAGGAATTCAACGAGCTTTTCACGCACATAGCAGCGTAAATCCCAGTCATCTCCCGAATTTCTCGCACTGACCAAGGCCCGCAGGACGACCGTCTTATCGGTTGCATCGAGGACGACCAAGCCGGAGACCTTACCATCCCAGAGATCGGTTCCAGCGAGGATGTTCTGCAGCTCGGCACGAACCGCCGCCACCGGCACCCGGTAGTCGCAGTGCAGGGTAACCGTACCGAGAAGGTGGGCTGAAACCCGGGTCCAGTTCTGGAAGGGCTTTTCCAGAAAATAGGTAATCGGCAGCACCAGACGACGCAAATCCCAGATGCAGACGACCACGTAGGTCAGGGTGATCTCTTCAATGCGCCCCCATTCCCCTTCCACAATCACCACGTCGTCGAGCCGTATCGGTTGAGTGATGGCGATTTGGATACCGGCGAAGAGAGTCGCAAGGCTGCGCTGGGCCGCGAATCCGGCAATAAGCCCGACAATTCCCGCCGAGGCAAGCAGACTCATCCCCACCTGCCGCACCTTGTCGAAGGTCATCAGCATGGTCGCCCCGGCAATAACGAGAATCAGCACCATAACGATCTTGACCAACATGTTGACCTGAGTGGAGACCGCACGCGCCTTGAGGTTATCGATGACGGTGACGTCGTAGCACAGCAGTACCAGTTCCTGCAAGCCGAAGATAGTAGCAGCCGATAGCCAGGCGATAGCAGCGATCAGGGCCAAGCTGCCCATATGCCGCAGCAGCTCGGTGACCTCCACGGGGAAGCGCAGCGAGGGCAAAATCAAAAGCATAACCACCAGCGGAAGCAACATCCTGACCGGATGCCGCCAGCGACGGATCAAGGCCTGATGCAATGAGGTTTCGGGACGGGCCGCAAAACGTAACAGCACCTTAAAAAGAATTACGTAACCGAGCAGGCCGAGCAGGAGCGCAGCAGCCAGAGCCACGGTAGAAACAGCAGCATCCGGCCATTCGCTGAAACCACTGAACTGTTGAATTAGTTCCATGTACTACCTGCGCCTTTATTGGTATCAACACCCTGATATTTGAAACNAAACCTGAGCAGCTCGCACTCCTCACCCATGATGGCTCAGAGTTTNTCAACCGCCTGGCGTGCCATTTCCACGATCTCAGCCGGCTCCTCGTAGCGGAAGTGCAGCGGCTCCCCGAAGGTTACCGTCACCGCGCCCCGTTTTGGAAAGTTTGCATCGTGTGGAAGAACCTGTTCAGTTCCTCTGATTTTTATCGGCACAACCGGAATTCCCAACTCCTTGACCATGAGACCCAGTCCCAACTGGAAAGGGTGCATTTTACCGTCCCTTGCATGCTCCCCTTCAGGGAAGATCAGAATATTAATGCCGGCATCGGCGAGCCGTCCCATGAATTTTAGTGAGCCGCTGAACCCCTGCGACTGCGGCAGAGGAAAGAGGTTGAACAGCACGGTGGAATACTCGTAGCTTACGCGTCTCAAGATTCGATTGATCCCACGATATTCACCGAAGAAGAACTCTTCCCAAGCGGCGGTGGCGGTTATTTTGCGGAGTTTCGGCGGGAGCGCGAACATGACGGCAGGGTGGTCAAGATAGCTTACATGGTTGGCCACGAAAAAAACCGGTCCGTCCAGTTTTTCCAGGTTATCAATACCCACAACCTTGAGGGTAACAAAGCGTCGAAACAGTGGGCCGTGGAAGAGTGCGTCCCAGACCATGCGCACCCCCCTGAAGAAGCTGGCGTTGGTCCAAAAACGAAAATGGTCGCTCCGGGTCACTTTTTCCCGTTTCGCGACCACCTGCCGCAGGTCCGAGACTCGTGTCTGCGGCCCGATCTGGGAGTCCTCAATATCGAGGCGATATTCCTGTTCCAGAAAGCTGACCAACTCGACCCGGTCGATAGAGGTAAGACCCAGGTCGGTAACAAGCAGGGATTCCTCGCGGATCTGCGCGGCGCTGACACCGGTCACCCTGGCGAGCAGGATGAGCAGACTGTCCGTGGTGACGGCTGCATCACCCCCCTCCTCTCCCTTTTTAAGCGCCTCCTTGACCGCGAACTTTTTGATCTTGAGTGTTGTGGTCTTGGGAAATTCCGGTTCCTTCCAGAGTGTATACCCGGTAATCTGCTGCATCGTATCCAGGCGGCTGTTTGCCTGAGCGATGATCTCTTCAGGAGCGATACCACTCCCATCAAGGAGCAGCACGGCATGCACCTCTTCTCCCCCTCCCCTCGCAATGCCGATGACACACGACTCCTTCACCCCGACGATCTTGTTCAGGGTTGATTCCAGTTCGTCAGGATAAACATTGACCCCCGAACCGGTAACAATCAGCTCTTTCTCTCGTCCCTTGATGACCAGCCAGCCGTCGGGGCCGATCTCCCCGAGATCGCCGGTCCGAAACCAGCCGTCACTCGTGAAGGCGTCGCGGCTTGCCTGCTCGTTCTCATAGTAACCGGGAAAGACATTGTCCCCGCGCGTCAAGACCTCCTTTTCCTCAATCTTCACCTGAACCCCCGGCAGAGGTGGCCCGACCGAACCTGGCACTTGTCGCTCCATGATATTGACGCAGAGCACCGGCGAGGTCTCAGTAAGTCCATACCCCTCCAGGACCGTGAATCCCATGCTGTCCCAGAAAGTAAAAACCTCCGGATCAAGAGGGGCGCCACCTGAGACAAAGACGGTGAAATTGCAGCCGAACTTATTCTGTACCGGAAAAAAGAGAAGCCGGCGCACACCTTTCGGAAACCTATGTGCCAGTTGCGCCAGCATCCGGAACGTACCGGAGAGGTGTTTTGCCTCAAGTTCCCGCTCAATGGTCGTTTTAAGCAGTTGCATGAGACGGGGAACGGACATTATGACATAGATGTCTTCCTCGTTCAGCGCTTCCATAATCGCAGAGGGCTTGAGGGTGCGCAGATACACGACCGCCGCACCACGGTAGAGCGGTGTAAAAAAACCGCCCATCTGTTCGAACATGTGAGACAACGGGAGCAGGGAGAGGAAGCTGAACTCGGAGGTGATGATCGGTACCTGCCGGTTTATCTGGGTCATATTGGCGACCAGGTTTTTGTGGGTAAGAATAACTCCTTTCGGATTGCCGGTAGTACCGGAAGTATAGATAAGCTGCGCGGTATCTTCCGGTGCGGGGGATGCAACCGAGCTGATCGGCAGGATGTCTTCGAGCAGATACTGGAGATCCTCCAGCAGTATCGAGGTGGATGAAGTCATCCGTTCCGGTTTGAAGCGGCTCTGCAGGACGACTTTGGCTTTAGTGAGGCTGCGAATGGAATCCGCGCGCACCAGATCGGACATGAAGTCGACCGGTACGGCGACCGCACCACGGATGATTATGCCCCAATAGGCTATCCCCCACCAGGAAGAGTTGGGACCCCAAACCAGTACCCTGTCCCCCGATTCCACGCCGCTTTGCGCCAGGAGGTTTGCCATCTTAAGAGCAAGATTGTGGAACTGCCGATAGGAAACCACAATCCGTCGTACGCCGGTACAGTTCACAAAGGCGGTTTTATCGCCCAGCGCCTCAAACGTATTGAAAAGGTCGATCAATGTCTGCATTGAATGCTCCTACGATCATGCTTCAGTCAGCCGGAATCTGTCATGATGTCGTTTACAGTGTACCATTGCCTAAGCGCTTGTCGAATGCCATAAATGCATATAAAAAAAACTCGTCATGTCGGCCTGCGCGGCAATGACGAGTTTTTAGTATATCAGAAGATGTTTTCTATGTTTTTTTGGTGTGAAGCATCTTCGTCCACGCGCGTACCCCGCTTATCGGGGCCAGGTCCAACATACAAACCCGGTCTAATTATTGCGTCCCCGGCCGCGCTCGTCATCTTTGTCCTGTCCCTGTCCGCGGCCTCGATTGGACTCCTGTGACTCTCCCCGGTCCTGCGGTTTTTGTTTCTGCTCTCTCACCCTTGGTGGCTGCTGTTCATGCTGTGCAGCCGCCGGCTGCTGCTTCTGGGCCTGAGGTGCCGGGCCGCGCTGCTGCTGATGAGGGGCTTGGGCCGGAGCTGGTGGTCTCTGGGCGTGCTCGCCGCCACGCTGTGGCGGCTGCGTGCGTGGACTGGCCGGAGCGCCCTGCTGGAGCGGCGTTGAACGCTGAGGCTCCTGCTGCCTTTGACTTCTCACTGGTGGCGCTTCCTGCCTTCCCCGCTGTGCAGGTGCAGGCCTTTTTTGTTCTACCTGCTGTTTGAAATGTTCGCGCACGACCTTGTCACGCGGCTGATAACGATAACTAGTGCTGCGCAACGCACGCTGCTGCTCTACACGAGGATACCGGTCTCCCGAATACTTCCGCTGGTAGACAGGCAACGGGGCGGGTGCGGGAGCAGAACTGCGCTTCCACTTATCCCAGCCGCTGCGGCGCTGTTCCCAGTTATGCCCCCAGTGCTGACCCCAGCGGGGCGGTGCATTCGACTGCCATCCGCGAAAATAGGCAGGAGGCTGACGGTAGTAACGCACCGGGATACGCAGGATAAACAGCGGCACGACCTCTGGCTCCACATACCCCCAGGGTCCGTTGTACCAGGTACTCGCGTACCAGTTGTCATTCTGGTACACCCAGTACATGCCATCGTAAAAATAATAGTTGGCATCTACCTGAGGGGCGTAGTAGACCGGGTAGCCCGGCACCCGAACGAGCTGCGGGAACAGTGGCAGGTTGATCCCGATGCTCACGTTTGGCAATCCGATACCGATGTTCACCTGGGCTGCAGCAGAAGTCCCCAGGCACAACAGCATCGACAACACAACCAGTCCGTAGCGTTTTTTTTGCATTTTGTCCTCCAACGGTGGATTGAAACCTTGCAGGGTAAAGGGTGGTACGTAGAAATCGCTCAACAAAAGCAGAAGATTGTTTCTAACGTACTAATCGTCGTGCCTGTCATGTCCGCGTCCGCGTCCGTGACCACGTCCACGTCCACGTCCACGATCGTCGTCCTCGTAATATCTCCGTTCTCTTTCATAGTGTCTTTTTTTATAGTATCGGGGTCTTTCCCTTTCAATATACACACGGCGATCTCGTTCCACATAGTACGGACGGCCTGAGTCGATCCGGACATGTACCCCTGGCGGTGCCGGCAGGTAACCATTGACATGGACACTCACATCAGGAGCCGGCAGTCCAGGAAGTGGGGGAAGTAAAGGAAAACCGGCATTAGCCTCATTGAGGCCAAACGAGATGGTGACTGCTGCCAGTATCAGCAGGGAAATAACTATTTTTTTACGCATTACAGCTCCTTGTTCAATTAGTAGCTTTTTGAGGTCGCGCCTCTTTTACTTGTAATGGCCGTTCTTGCGACCATGGTCCTTATGATGCTTGTTTTTTTTATAGTGTCTGGCGGGCTCCCTTTCAATATACACCCGGCGATCTCTTTCGACATAATACGGACGACCTGAGTCGATCCGGACATGTACCCCTGGCGGTGCCGGCAGGTAACCATTGACATGAACATTCACATCGGGAGGAGCAGGAAAACCAGGCGGTGCGGGAAATCCAGCATTGGCCTCATTGAGGCTTAAGGTAATGACGACTGCTGCCAGCAGTAGTACGTTGAAAGTTATTTTCTGCGCTTTTCTGGCAGAAATCAACTTCGTTAACGCACTTGGGGACAGCAGGGGAAGAATAGACTTTGTACGCATTACGGCTCCTTTTTTAACTGGTTGTTAGGTATCTGCCCAGAAAAGGTTCTTTTCCGGTCTGGCTGTGACAATAGAGCTTAAAAAGGGCCGGGCGGCGGACCGCCCGGCAATTACATGGAGGTAACACTTGTACGTGTTAGCTAACTAGAACGATACAACTATCGTGCCAAGAGTATACTGCACACCATGAGCATAATAACATAGTGATTGTGCAGGATAAAATGAATTATTCGTTCTAAAACTGAAAATAAAACTGTCAACAGCAGCCGTCGCATTCAACAATACCGTCAAATATGGAGGGCCACAAAGAAGGATGTACGGTAGTACCCCGACACTTGCGTGCCGAATTGACCATCTATCCCCCAAGCCATACACACATATACACTCTGGTCAGTTTCTATTTGGTACTGACGTGCTGGCTGGCGATCGTTGACTGCCGATAGAGATTCAACGTGAATGCAACGTGGAATTAGTCATTTCGTTGCCTCAAATCATTGTTTCGGGAACGTTACTTTGCACATGACAAGGGACACATACGCAAAAGCAGGGGGATAGCCTAAATTGGCTCCCCCCCTGCTTTATTTGGTTACTTGGTCAGAATTTAAACCTGTGACCTACTGATACGATTAGTTAAAGAAATACCGGATGCCGACAGTACTGGAAAAGCTCGTCGGATCGAAATCGCCTTGGTGGTTACCAGACCGGTCAGTTATGCTGGTATCAGGGGCAACAACCAGCTTTGCCTCTGCAGTCAGGGCCAGATTTTTTAGCAGGAAGTAATCGATGCCGGCACTTCCGTGGACCCCTACCGTTGTGTCGACGTCGCGGCTTAGCCCGTCATTTGGATCATAGTCGGTCACAAGGATGTCCAGTCCGGCCCCGAGGTAAGGGACAAACTGGCTCTGGGTAAGCGCGAAACGGTACTGCCCGCCGAGTGACACGTTGGTAACGCCAAAATCACCGGTCTCGGAGCCGAAAACGGACCGCGTTACATCAATCTCTGCGGCGAAGTGATCATCAATGCCGTAGATAAAACCGCCGCCACCGATAAAGCCGGCATCGGTCTTGTTGTGGTAAAAATCCGACTCGTTGTCGGCCGGGACCAAGAACCCGATTTTACCGGTAACGCCGACTCTTCCTTTGATGCTGTCGGCCATAGCCGTAGCTGCGGTCATAGAAACGGTTGTTGCCAGACATGCTAATACGATAAGCTTTTTCATTGTTAATTCTCCTTGTTTTTTTTAATTTGCTACGTTTAATTAGCCAGCATCACTTCATCTTGTCATACTACAAGCATAAAAACCGAGACCAGGTCTAATCCGGTGCACCACACATTATCAATAAAATCTCTTACTCATGTTGTCAGCTCCTATATAGTTGCAAACCTGACAGCCGTTACTAAGATGAATAATACATCTATCGTGCCAAGGCAGATGTTAGGAGTATGCAATTGATAAACGACTGATTTTACAGAGTAAGCACAGCCATAAATTATATACAGGGTGGAAAATCCGTCGAGAGTATCCGTCGTATATTGCAAAGCGGCCATATATGGCGGGTCTCAAAGAATGGAAATACTTCATAAGCGTCGATCTTGCGCTACATAAAAACAGGCCTCCGGTGTTTTAAAAACCTCGGAGGTCTGTTCCAAAATGCTTGAATTATCACATTACCAAAGCCTGTTTACGGTGCAGTAATGGCGGTGGCGTTTAATGTAACCGCAGTCTGTGCCAACGCACGGCCAGTCATCTTTGCCCCGGTGTTCAGCGAAATCAGGGTTTGACTCAATATAATTCCCTTGAAATCAGCAGCGGTTCCAAGTGTCGCCTGGCCAGCAACCTGCCAGAAGATGTTCTTGGCCTGAGCACCGCCGCTCAGGGTAATAATGGCACTGTTGTTCACGGTGAGGTTTTGGGCAATCTGGAAGATCCAGACATCATCTGCGCCACCATTGAGAGTAACTCCGGCACTTGTTATTAAAACTCCGGTGCCCCATTTGTAGAGACCGGGAGCGAGTGTCATACCGCTTATATCTCCGGCGCCCAACTCAGTATGATCAGGCAATGTTCTTCCGGCGGCATCGGTGAACGCAATTTCCATGTCGCTTACAGCCGCGGTCATATTGGCAGGGGTAGGCGTAGCATAGTCGGCAGCGTAAATTTTTCCCGTTACTAAAGACGATCTTGAAAAGGTATTCGTGGAATCCGCGATCAGAGAGAATCCTGTAATATAACTCGCGGCAGCAGGACTAAGGCCAATATTTCCAACAACGGCGGTGGTTCCAGTCGTTGAGACTGCCGATTTCGCCAGAATTACAAAATTGCCGGCTGTTCCAAGATTTACCGGCGCGGGACCTTTAGCTGAACTCACGGTCACGGTTACGGTATATGTCGCCGTTGTACCGTCAATAGCGGTTACGGTGTATACCACCGGACCTGCGAAGCTATTAGCAGTTATACCACTAACCTGAACCGTTCCTCCCACCTCTACTTTTTTTCCTGTGGTCCTGAATGTTGCCACCAATGCCGTGAGGGTTGTTCCCTGCGGCACGGTCACCGCTATGGTCCTGGCCGCTTCATCTATGGCCCCTTTAGCCCCGGCAAGTGAATATGCGATAATGGCCTTGTCCGCGATCTGAGCTACGGTCACGGTAACGGTATATGTCTCCGTTGTACCGTCAATAGCGGTTACGGTGTATGCGACAGGATTTGCGAAGCTATTTGCCGTTGTACCACTCGACTGAACGATACCTCCCACTTTCACGCTTGCCCCTGTGGTCGTGAATGTCGCCACCAAGGCCGACACATTCACATTTGCCCCGTATGGCATGGTCACCGCTATCGTCTTGGCCGATTCGTCGATGGCCCCTGTAGCACCGTTCAGCGAATAAGCGCTGATGACCTTGGCATATTTCTTGGTTACGACTACGGTATATGTCGCAGTTGTACCGTCGATAGCAGTTACCGTGTATACCACCGGACTCGAGAAGTTATTCACCGTTGTGCCGCTCGTCTGCACCACAGCGCCTACCTTTACACTTGCACCTGTGGTCGTAAATGTCGCAGACAAAGCCGTGAGGTTTGTACCGGACGGCATGGACACTGATATGGTCTTCGCCGTTTCATCTATGGTCCCTGTCGCCCCGGCAAGCGAATAAGCGGTAATAGCCTTGACAGAGTTCGGGTCCACAAAAACGCCGCCACCTCCGGCACCACCGCATCCGGCCACAAAAGTGACAAGCAATACCGCCAGAAGCCACATCTTTGAAAATCCCTTGAATTTGTTCATATTCGTCCCCTCCTTGAGGACTTTTTAAGCTGTGAAGCAAATTTGGTTACAAACCATCAAGCATGGCAACCATGCATAATTTCAGTAAAAAAGTGCCCGGCGGCATACCGCCCGGCATTGAATGGAGGTAACACGTATGAGTGTTATAGGAGTAATTACAACTATCGTGCCAGAGGTAAAGTGCGGCCTGTACGGGGGTAACATATCAATTTTGCAGGATAAAGCAGAATAGAGTACAAAGGATGCATGAGAAAACCATCGGAAATGGCCGTCGCATGCAACGACACCGTCAAATACGGCGGCACTCTACGGACTGCCGGATCCTCGAGAATTAAAGTGGTTCTGACGACACACAACACACCAACGCCCTTCAGGAGTGTTCCGGAAGGGCGTTGGTACAAACAGCTGCGCTAGATATTACGTTAAACTAATCGCAGGTAAAGTTTGCCACAATGCGGCGGTTTTTTGCCCTGCCAGCCTTAGTCTTGTTGCTGGCAATCGGCTTGGTCTCACCGTACCCTTTGACGGTTATACGGCCAGGATTAACCCCGAATGTTTTAGTGATAAATTTCTCGACGCTGTCCGCCCGGCGTTCGGAAAGTTTCTGATTATGTGCGTTGCTGGCGGTGCTGTCAGTATGGCCTGAAATCTCACCTTTGGCATTCGGGAAATACGTGAGGAAGTTGCCAACGGTCTTCAGCTCGTCATAGTATTCCGGCTTGATTTCAGATTTATCGGAATCAAAATTAATCGCCAGCACGACCGGTTTGCTGCAGAATCTCTTGGCTGCTGCTGCCTTCACATGGGCGGGCACAACAACCACGGGAGGACAACCATCCTTGTCAACCTTTACGCCGGCGATGGTGCCGGGGCATTTATCGAGATAATCGGGAACGCCGTCCTTATCGGAATCAAGCGGACAGCCATTCTTATCAACGGCAGCGCCAGCAGGTGTGCCGGGACATTTATCGAGATAATCGGGTACGCTGTCCTTGTCGGAATCAAGCGGGCAGCCATTCTTGTCAACGTCAACACCAGCAGGCGTGCCGGGACATTTATCGAGATAATCAGGAACGCCGTCCTTGTCGGAATCACGTGGGCAGCCATTTTTGTCAACAGCTACGCCAGCAGGTGTGCCGGGGCATTTATCGAGATAATCAGCTACGCCGTCCTTATCGGAATCACGTGGGCAGCCATCTGCATCAACGGCAACGCCTGCCGGGGTGCCGGGACATTTATCACGTTTATCGAGCACGCCGTCACCGTCACTGTCCATCGGAGCGGGTTCGTTTTTCGACTTCCCACCGAACGCAAAGACGACTCCTACGGTAGTTTCAACATTGTGGATTGTTTCGTCTACAACCAAATTATCCCTGACATCG
>JGI24147J20444_1000530_pt1 | contig 23857 bp, 25 predicted proteins | sample BarGraIncub1133A_FD_20444 | JGI IMG/M metagenome (IMG submission 20444) | reverse complement strand
ATTGCCTGCTCGCGGCTTTTTACAATACCACCTTTACCGCCTTTGCCTGATTTTAATTCTCCATGCTTAAATTCATGCATGACCTCTTCAATTTTTTCCTGAGCTTTTTTGGAATATTTAGCCATAATTATTTGTTATTAAAAATTGGAGATGGTTCATCAATGCGGGTCGGGTCGTTTTTTTCGGGTTCGTTTATACCAGGTTCTGGTCTGGTGGGGTCGGGATTTTCATCAGGCTTTGCAGGAGTAGTTGGTTTATTTGGAAGCGGATTCCCGGGTTTTTTTTGTGGATCTTCTCTTTTTTTTCCTGCTGATGATTGATTTGACTTGCTATCAGAATGCTGACTGCGATGGTCATTTTGATTTTTTTCCATTTTTATTTAATTTGTGTATGATAATTACACTGTAAAGGTGAACACCTTTATAACGATAAATGTTACACAATTTTAGAAATAAGTTACATAATTCATACTTTGTAAGGGTTTGATTATTGGTTAATTAACTTTTTTCTTTCGGAACTTTTAATCCTGCTTCCCGCGCTTCACTTATACCGATGGCTATTGCCTGATCGCGGCTTTTTACAACTCCGCCTTTGCCATCTTTGCCCGATTTTAATTCTCCATGCTTAAATTCATGCATGACCTTTTCAATTTTTTCCTGCGCTTTTTTTGAATATTTTGCCATAATTATTTGTTTTAAAAACGTATTCATTGGACGATACCCTGTTATTGACTAATACTCCGAAATTTAAAAGAATTGCTGGTGAACGATTTCCGGATTCTCCGGTAAATCGCGTATCTCGTCAAAAAATGGAGTACATTTTTCTTCCACGCATTTTGCCGCATAAAGGTAAAGTGCGGCGCTCCATGTTTGCCAATCTTGCCCCATTGGTAAACCATCCTGAGCTTTTATCCATTCATTAAATCCAAAGGCGACATTTCCGGTACTCGAATTTTCTACACAATGCGTCAGCGCTATAAGCTTTTCCTTGGCTAGTGTGTATCTTTTTGCAGCAACCAAAGCCGCCACATAAAATCCGCATATAAAGGGCCAAACGCCTCCATTGTGGTATTCTCCGGGCTTGTTATATACATCATATCTTGGAAGCCAATCGGGATCTTTAGCATTTATATAGGGAAAAAAATTAGGCGGCAAATCAATGGACAATTCACCTCTTTTCCGCATCGCGGCACTCTCTTCTTCGATCCAGGAAACCATATCATCAGCCCGAGAGGGTGAGGCAATTCCCGACAAAATGGCAATGCAGTTGCCCAGCAGATCGAACCTTTCGTTGCTGTAGATTTTGTAGGACCAAAAAGCATAGTATGGCTTATGTTTTACCACAAGACCTTCGTGGACATGATGGTGTATCGTTCCTCCGGTAATTGTAAACCGACTCATTTCATCACGAATTTTATCTGCTCTATCATCCTTTCCAAGTATCCTTAGATAGCTGTATACCAATGTATTCACAAACAAGCCGTATCCTGTAACCCATTGTTCATCGCGCCAGTCGCTGGTAGGTTGCTGGGCCACCATGTATCGGTCTGAAGGACTTTGATATTCCATCCACGTCAATGATTTTTCAACTGCGTCGTGGAGAAAGTCCGTTTCTCCGGTTACTTTTCTGAAAATACCTACACCCAGTAAAAACAAGGGAGTGGTATCACTGGCTCCGCGATCATCTTTGTCGTGTACTAACGAAGGAATATGTCCATGTTCTGTTTGGTTTTTTGCCAGTGTCACCAATACTTTCCGAATGCTTTCCATTAGTTTTTGATTTCCTGAAACAGCGATTCCAAGGATTGAAAACATTAAATCGCGGGTGTACGGCTCCGGATATCCCCAGCCGGCTGTGCGTGGAAGTCCATGAAATGGTCCGTGAGCATTGTGAAGTAAGACTTCAATAGCGGCATTCTTTGCCAGTTCTATTTCGAGTATGTTTGTAGTTTGCATGTTGTTTTTTTTTAGTCAGAAGACCGGAGACCGAAGTCGGGAGAAGGAAACTTCGGTCTCCGGTCTTCAGTCTTCCGTCTCCTTTATTTTATTCCCAATTTATCGCCGACAATCTGGACAAATCGTTTAGCAACAACGCGGTAGTCAAAATTCTCTACCACTCGTTCACGGCCTGCTTTGCCCATTTTATCGCGCAAGTCGGCATCATTCATAAGCAACAACAGGTATTTTGCAATATCCTGAACATTAGCACGGTAATCGACAGTTCGAGGAACATCAAATATCACTTTGTGTTTATCTTCAAAGCCAGATTCACCGCCAAGGATAACTTCATTCACCACAATTTTCTTTGCTATTTCGGCCAGAAAAGCAGTTTCTCCATGAACAAGTGTATCCAGCATTCCCATGGCTTTAATGCTAATGACAGGTTTTCCACAGGCTCCGGCTTCTACCTGAGGCATTCCGAATCCTTCGAGGCGAGAGGGCGCTGCATAAATATCACAAGCTCCGAACAGGTATGGCATAAATGTTCGGGAAATGGTATTGGTGGTGTAAACGACACTTTTTTCGATACCCAGATGCGTAGCCATTTCCAGATCGAGCAAATTTTGAGCTTTGGTTCGTGGTTGTGGCCAAACCTTGCATACGTATTTCCAGTCGGGTGCTTTCGCATCAATAATGGCAAGCGCCTGCATAACCTCCTGTGCACCTTTCGATGCGGCATCGCCACCTACAGTCAGAATCATTAACTGATCGGGAGAAACACCCAAAGCTTCGCGCACGGCAAGTATTTTCGGGTCGTTTTTCGAATACGGAATAAATGAATCAGTATCGCAACCGACAGGTAAAACTTCAATTTTATCGCCACTGATTCCATCACGAACATACATTTCTTTTACCCAATTTGAGGTAACCAAAATAAGAGGGAGTGCATTCAAAACCTCCTGATAATTTGCAATGTAACCATCGGCAACCAACCATGGAACAGGTTGTACACCATATCGTTGCGGGTGAAGAACCAATTGAGGCGTGTGGCCCCAATAGCCTACTCCAACGACTACATCCGGTTCAAACCAGCGATAATACCATTCTTTTTCCTGTGCCGACTCGAAATGAACTGCATGTACATCAACGCCCATTTCCTGAAGCCCCCGGTAAAGGAGGTCTCCTTGTGTTGCAAGCCCTCCTGGTGAAGGCGGGTAATCATACAATACCAATACTTTCATAATGAAATAATTTTAGTCGGATGGTTTAGTAAATTTCCAGAATGCTTCGGCGTGTGGTGTGGTTCTGGCTTCCCAGCTTTCTTTTCCATAACCATAAGTTTCTGTTATCAATCTGTATTTCTTTTGCCAGATCATTTTGTCAAGTGTGGTGTAAACCGATGCGCTTTTAACAGCCAGTGGATAGTACTTCTTATTACCGTCTTCGTAAGCAAAAGTCCAAAGTTCATCAGCAGAAATCTTCCCGACCTGCCAAAGCTTGATTACAGCCTTGCTTATCTCTTCGTGCCGGAGATGTTTGGTATATTCTCCTTTTGGGTTATGGGTAATAATCAGGTCGAAATGCCTTGAAGGTACTAAGTCGAGTATTGCTCCTTCAACCATTTTTTCATCCAATGGATTTTGATCAGGTCCATCATCAAGGTCGCCCATAATCCCTTCAGAACTAAGAATTTTTAATGCTTTCTGAAACTTGGGTGCCCGGTCCGGATCGCTTTCCCGGCAAAGACATACAATAAAATACTTCCACGAAGGATGATTTAATATGGTTCCGCCGACCCATAGGATTTCATCGTCGGGGTGGGCAACGATTATAACTACAGACTTTGGTTTTAATTCATCCATCTTTGACCGTTTGAACATTTATTTAGATGGATAAAAATGTTCCATTATGAAAGCATGTTGTTGATTTTCAGTCATCTTGTCGGCTGGTTTTGTCTCAATCTTTATTTTGTCAAAAAGATGGTCAGCCTTCAACACATTTAACAATTCATTTTTGGCATCAGTTGGGCCGAACAAAATAACTTCATCATAATCCAAAATTGCATCGCCAAGTTTCTTATAATAAGTTGAAAGCAACCCTTGCTCCTTGTTAAGCTCATGGCTTTCGTCCTTGTAATACAAATCAGCGCTGTTAACCTGCGATTTTGGTTTCGATTCAACCGTTTCAGTCACAAGTTTATCATTGGTTAATTCAGTCAGATAAGCAATTGAATGATCTATCCAAATGCCCAATAGTTTTTTTGATTTCATACTTAATTAATTGCTTAATTGTTTAGTTGTTTGTTTTGCATGGAATATGTTCTGATTCCGTATTGGAACCGAAATCGGGTTATCTGTACTTTTGTATTTTTCGATGGTTAATCTCGCCATCAGATAACTTACAGTTGACTCTGCTCCCTGGTTGAGGTTTACATTCGATTCTTCCAAACCGTCGTAACAGCCACCAGTGCAAGGGTTGTAAATAATTTGATGTAAGCGGTTTTCGCCTAAAAACCAATTGAATGCAGTGACCATTTTCAGGCGATAGTTTTCGTCTTTAAATACATCGTAAAATTTGCTTAGTGTCATAATGGTATAAGCAACATCAATGGGTTGCTCACCAAATCGGTCAGGTTCCTGTCCCTTTTGCATCCATGTTTTGTTGGATATTACCTCTATTCCGTTTTGATTAAAAATTAGTGTTAACAGGAACTTAAATGATGACTCAGCGATTTTTTTATAAGTTGTGTCTCCTGTCATTAACCATGCATACAACATAGCCTCAGGCAAAATGCTGTTGGCGTAGGTCATGTAACTCTCGAACCAATCCCATTTGGTACTTGATTCGTGTTTATACATCTGAACCAAACGATTGGCAAGTGTTTTAATATGCACAAGATTCTCGGGTGACTTTATTGCACTGTGATAGTAGTATAAGCCTTTTATTGAGAATGCCATTGCACGTGTTGAATGCATGGAATCAATACATTGAATGGATTTTCCAAGGATTTTGTCGGCTTTTAAAATGATTTCGGCAGGTAAAATGCCAATTAATGATATCATATATCCTAAAGCCCAAATAGCCCGGCCATTTGAATCGTCTAAATTGACATCTTTATTTTGACCGGTAAATTGGCAGTCTTTGTTCAAATAATTTTGGAAATCGCCGGCAGGTTGCTGACAAAGTTTTATAAAACTGAGATATTTTTTTATGGAAGGTAAGCTCTTTTTATCTTCTGTCGATTTATAATACATACACATGGCAATCAGGGCTCTTGCATTGTCATCCAGTGTATAACCTGAATCAATATCAGGTTGATTTATTTTTGAGAACTGAATGATGCCGATATCGGTGGTCATTTGTTTCAGATGTTCAAGATTAATTTTTGGAAGATTATATTGCAATTTCATTTTGCTTCCTGCAATTTTTTCGAACAGGGTTGCGTGTTTAACAGCTGAATTTTCCCAGGCTGATGACACTATCTTTTGCAGCGCATTTGTGCTCATATTTTTTCGAAGCTGATCATCATTGAGCAGCCTGTTGACATTTTCGGCCAGTTGTTTAGAGTTGCGAAAATCAAAAATAATTCCTGTATCCCCGGTCAATATTTCCTTTGCATGTGGTATGGGCGTAGAAATGATGGGGCAGGCGCAACTCATGGCATAAGCAAAAGTTCCAGATACCGCCTGATTCGGATCGTTGGTGGTAAACACATATATATCTGTCAGTTGCAAATATTCAAGCAATTCAGGCAATCCCAAATATTTATTTATAAACCTGACATGATCCTGAAGGCCAAGATCAATGACCTTTTGCTCCAGCATTTCCCTGTATTTTTCACCATCGTTTTTTACGACTTCGGGGTGGGTTTTCCCCATCACAAGAAAAACGACTTCAGGATTTTGTTTGATAATTGATGGCAACGCATCAATGGTGGTCTCAATACCCTTTCCAGAGCTTAGCAAACCAAATGTGGTAAGTACTTTGCGTCCATCCAGACCATATTTCGATTTCAGGATTTTTTCGCTTAAATGTGGAACCAAATGGGTTCCATGTGCTATAACTGATATTTTTTGCTTCGATATTCCATAGTCGTTCATTAAAATGGAAGCCGAAGTATGGGTCATTACAATAATTGACCTGCAAACAGCGACAATACATTTTATTTTCGATCTCAACATATCATCGGGACGAGGTAGTACCGTATGAAATACGATGTTAACCGGTTTTGAAAGTTTAAGCAATAATTGAATAAATGCCTGTTCCTGATGATGATAGAAACCAAATTCATGTTGAATCAGAACGATTTTAATGCGATCGTCGTTGTTGATATTTAATGCCAGCTTTTCATATTCGCCGGAAATGGATGTTTTCAGGATATATTTTACTTCTTCAGGATATGGGAAATTGGTCTCGCCCGATTCCAATGCACAAACCTTGATTGACAGTGAATTACTGAATTTATTATTTAACGACTTGATCAAATCCTGAGAATAAGTGGCAATGCCACATTCCCTTGGCGGATAGGAGGTAATTACCAGTATTTCAGGAAGGTTGTTGATGTCGTCCTGACGAAATTTTTGTTTGCCGTTTTTATGTGCTATAATCGAATGAATGGTATTTTCGAGGTTGGAACGCTCAAATCTATGATTGAAAGTATCTTCAATCTCATGGGAAATATGGTTATTGTTCATTTTTCTTGGTATAAGTTAACAATTCGTTTACTAGTGCGGATAAACTTACAGAAGCACAGGCGATTAAAGAATCGGCTGCTCCATAATAGATATAAAGGGTATCACCAAATAATGCGGTACCGGTAGGGAAAACTACATTGTTAACCTCACCCTTCTTTTCCCATTCAAATTCAGGAGAGAACAAAGCATAAGGCAGACGTGCAATTTCTTTAGAAGGATCCTTTAAATTAAGTAATGCTGCGGCACAAGCTGAATAAACAGGCCCTCTGTCGGTTTCTTCGGCTCCATGGTAAATCAGTAACCATCCATGCTCGGTTTCAATTGGCGGGCAGCCGCTACCAGCATATTTTGCTTCGTGCTCATAAACAGGTTCGAGGATAATATGGTCCTGTAGATCAAGAAAATAATCATGCCAAAACTCCTTTGTCAGTTCGTTTAAGTTAGTTACCGAAACGAATTGAATGCCTGGTCTTATCCGGTGAAGAAAAGCTAATTTTCCATTAATTCTTCGGGGGAAGAAAACGAGATTTTTGTCCCAAAGAAGGTATTTTTCAGGATCGCCATTTGGGTCATAAAATTTATGATCGCGGTAATAATGTTCCTTCACTTTGCCAATTGGTTCAACAAGCGATATAAATTCAGCATAGGTTATGCAAGGGACAATAATCCCCTGCTTTTCAAAATGTTTTAAATCTTTTGAAATAGCCAATGCGCCAAGTGCGTTTGTCCCATCGTAGGCGGTATAGGTGAGATAATACAAATCATCAATCTTAACAATCCGGGCATCCTCAACACCATGCGATTCGTATTCGAATTCAGGAGCCAGTATCGGTTTTTCCCATCGCTCGACAACTGTCAAAGGGCCTTTCAGTCTGCAATAGCCTATACTTGAGTAATTTCCATTTTGCACAGCCCTGTAAAACATGTGAACTGAGTCTCCTTCACGTATTGCCGCAGGATTAAATACTCCTTCATTCTCAAATTCCAAATCGGTCTTCGATAAGATAATGCCTTCTTTTTTAACGGTTATCATAAAGATTTCTGTATTAGTTTTTTAAGATTTAGTGTCGGGGGCATTGTGTCGCCTAACAGAAATCCCCAGGGTTTTAGCGATTCGATGTGATCACAAATCAGTTTTACAATGGCCAGTAACGGTATTGAAAGAAACATACCGGGAATTCCCCACATAGCATTCCCCACAAAAACCACTATTATTGAGAAAAGCGCATTGATTTTTACTTTTGAGGCAACGATATATGGAATGATGAAATTATTGTCAATGAGTTGGATAACGTAATAGAAAGCCAGAACATAAAAGGCATACCAGGCTGTTGTTTTGGTAGCTACAGCCACCATCATTGGTAATGCAACTGCCACAAGTCCACCGATATAAGGAATAACGTTTAAAAGGGCAGCAATGATGCCTAACAGAATGGCGTAGTCGATTCCAAGTATTAAAAGTGCAGTGGTATCAAGTGTAGCAACTATTATTGCTTCGATAACCAACCCAACCAGATAACGTTGAATAACCGTTTTGGTCTGGGTAACTATTTCGGTCACCTGACTTTGGTTGCTTGTGCCAAATAACCTGTGAATAAATTCGATTAAGAGCGGGTGATAAAATAATATTATAAAGACATACGTGGGAATCAATAACAATATCACGACCAGGCCACCAACAGCAACAAGTGTTTGACCAATTGCAGCACTGCTGTCATTAATCAGTTCATTTTTGGTTTTTAAAATCCATTCGTGGATGCTTTGCGGGTTTATATCTAAATATCCGGATATGCTTGTTATTGACTGGTTTAGCATTCCGGTAAACTTATCGACAATTATAGGCCAGGTTTCGCTAAACTTGCTCACTTGCGAAAATATAAGAAGACAAAAAGCGGCAATGAACAAAACGGTAAGGAATAAAGTAATAGCGATGGCTACAATTCGGTTTATTCTTTTCCGTACAAAGAAATTTACGACAGGGTGAAGTACGATGGAAATAATGATTGCGAAAACAATTGGGACAATAATGCCTTGTGCAATATACAATATCGCCAGCAAGGCAACCAAGCCAATAAAAAAAAGGCTTGCCTTGGCAAAAAATGGCAATTGTATTTCTGTGGCTTTCACGGTTTGTCCGATTTAAATTCTTTTTTGCGGAGAATATGTTGATAGATAAACTGACCGATTGATTTAATTGACTCTGGATGCTGTGAAACGACATTTGTTATGCCGAACTGTAATACAGAGCCCAAAAGCTTTCTGATTAGATTAACTGATCCGCCTACCACGATTTTTCTTGAAATATATCCGGAGGCTAAACCCACTGTTGCGCCTAAGATATTATCAATCAGGTATGGTGAGGAAGTTACGTCATGAAATGTACTTTTGATTAGATTAATGGGTTTTAGGCTTTCGTAGGTAAGTGAGAACTGTTCTTTTAACAGTTGTTGCTTATATTCATGCTCTAATTCCATGACTTGAATCGCATTTTTCAGGCCATCAACAGAAGTTATATTTTCCATGTGATTCTATTTTAGCACTTGTTTAATAAAATAATTGCCAAAAAGCCTTTTGACCCAATTTTGCAGAACGAAGCGCACCAATATTGCTGTCAGACCATAAAAAGCAGCTATCACAAAGAATCCGTAATACATTTTTCCAAGGATTTCACCCAACCAAAAAGCCAATCCCAAATTTAGGAACAGCATAAATGAGGAAATAATGACAATAACAAATGAATGTGATAGGAGAGAGGAGACAACATCCGATGTTTTATCCAGAGCTTTCAGTTTTGCTAACTCATAACTTGACTTGCCATATTCAGTAGCCCTTTCGATGAGCGTTTCTATCATACTTGTTCTGTCGTCCATGGTTTAGGTATTGAGAATTTATTGTAATAAGAGTCCACTCCGAAAAAACCAAAAATTAGAATTCTTAAAATTGAACCTTTTCGGAGCTGACTCGTTGTTTAACTTATGAACATTTAAGTTCTAAGCATTCTTGAGGTTTTTCTTAACCTCTTCAGCTTTTGCCATTTTTTCTTCGGTAAACTCGGTAACATCTTCCTTTACCTTCTCAAATTTTCCGGTCATGGTATCAACAAAATCACTGAATTTATCTTTTACTTCATCAGCGTAATGCCCCGTTGTTCTTGATATTTTCTTACGGGTAACTGCACCTTTGTGCGGTGCAAATAAGACTCCCAATAATGCTCCTGTGGCTGCTCCAGCCAAAACTCCTAATAATACTTTTCCTGAATTCATGATTTAATTTTTAGATGATTGATACTAATATGATAATTTTAAAGGATATTCCTACCCTGTATAACCCTAATAATTACTGCAATAAGAGCAATAACCAGAAGAATGTGTATGATGCCTCCGACATTGTAGCCGATAAAACCGATAGCCCATCCGATAACGAGGATCACGGCTATTAAGTAAAGTAGATTGTTCATAATTGTTCTGTTTTTAGTATTTAATTAGTTAACTGTCTTTATTTCTTTTGAATAAATATCAAAAACTATTAGTTGTTAATATTGTAGGTACACCGGGAAATTTGACATTCGGATCATCCTCGGCTGTAATAAAAATTTGTGTTGGTTTAAATGACGATACTGTCTCAACAGATGCTTTCAATTGCTTTGAAAGGAGTTTTGTAGAACTATTTAATCTCCCTAAATTTTCAGTTATATCCCGGTCGCTAATCATCCAAACAACATAGGTTTGTTTCAGTGGCTCAAGTCTTTGAATTTCAGCTAAATTCCAAACGTTCACTTTGATTCTGTAATTGCGGTTTTTATCGCGGGTTACTTTAGCATAACCTCGTGCTGCCGGAACTACAGATGAAGTTAGAAAGCTATATTTTTTAGCCTGTGAGTCAACCGAAAATAGCATCAGTAAGCAGAAAAGTACCAAGAACATTTTGGTAGTCAGGATATTCAGTTTTATCGTTTTCATTTTGGTTTGATTTTATTAATTTGAAAATAGATTTACAAAGTATTTAGTGTTATTTTAAGTTGTTACTCGCTGATAACTATAGTTTTGCAATTATTTTCTCTAATTCCTCTTTTGTCTTACCAAGTTCAACCTGAAGTCTTCCAAGTATCTCATCTTTTTTGCCTTCCAGGAGCATCTCGTCATTGTTTGTTAAAATCGCGAATTTCTGTTTGAGTTTGCCCTTCTGCTCGTTCCAGTTTATTTTTACTTTCTGTGTGTTCATATCTTTTATTTTTATTGGCTATACAAAGGTGTGCCCGTTTTAGCCCGAACGCGTTACACAATTCCGGCGAAAAGTTATAACATTCACACATTACTGATTATGATGGATTGTTTTGGGGATAAAATATAGGAGGATTACAGATTAATCACACAATCAGGAGAATTGGGCAATTGACTTATCCGGCAAAGTGGATCAATTCAAATTCTTATTGAAAAATGGGGTGATTATTTTGGTCTGATTTAACAGACCTTATTGTTTCAATATTTCCGGTTCTATGACGTTTTGTATGGGTAAAAAGTGGCAAGCTTTTTTAGGTGCAGAGCACCGTTGATATTTGTAGTAAATAAGTTGAAAAAGGCAAATAAGGTGCAGCGCACCGGAATATTATAAATGATATGTGTCTATATTTCGGTGCACTGCACCTTGTGCGTTCGTCGCAACCTATTTTTACTACAAATATTTTGCGGCTCTGCCGCTTTCTTATAGTTAAAAATCCTTGGGTGGAAGAATTGTCGGCTGAATAAATTAATTGGGAATTTCTCCGAATAAAAATAACCAATTGAATAATCCACCCACACTATTCGTCAAAGAGCCATATTTCCGGTAATACTTCAGAAATTGCTTGTATCCAGAAATTTCCTTCCTGAATTGGTGAAAATGAAATGCATGTAAGGCTTACCTGTTTTACTTTACATCGATTTTACCGGAGGCCTTCAGCGCATCAAGAAGTTCTTTAAGATTAATAGTTGCATAAGTTGACGAATGATCGGACATAGCGTACGGAAGAATCAGATCTTCATCGTGAATCATCGAACCGCATGAATAGATAACATTAGGTACATAACCTTCTCTTTCAAATTCATTGGGTATCATTAACGGGTTGGTCAGCCTTCCGATTTCAATTTCCGGGTTTTCAAGTTCGTATAACGACGCTCCCAGTGTGTATTCCCTCATAGGTCCAACTGCATGGGTAATTACCAGCCAGCCAGCTTCGGTCTCAATTGGTGAACCGGCATTGCCAATTTGCACCAATTCCCATGGATATTTGGGTTGCTGTGTTATTTTAGCTTTACGCCAGACATTGATATTATCTGAATAAGCAATGTAATTATTTACGCCGTCGATCCTGCATAGCATGGCATACTTACCATTGATTTTTCGTGGAAACAGCGCCATCCCTTTATTTTGGGCAATCTCACCATTTATTGGCAACACCTTAAAATCGTAAAAGTCTTTTGTTTTGATTAATTTAGGAAGAATCACCATTCCATCGTAAGCGGTGTAGGTTGCATAATAGATTATTTCGCCATCATCATTGGTAAATTTAACAAAACGGGCATCTTCGATACCTCTTTGTTCGGTTGCCGAAACGGGGAAAATAACCCTTTCGGAAATGGCTGAATCAATCGAAAAATGTATCTCGTAGTGCGATGAGGCCAGGTACATCATGTGATTGATCGTTTTTATATGATCTTCCGTTATCTTCGGATCTTTAATTGCTATTTCGAGGTTTTTCATTAATTCGCCATAGGTAAAAGTATCTTTCAGTTTATCCAATATAAAATCAGGAGAAATTGCTTTTATCTGGATTTTTGTTTCAACAGGTTTCTCTACAACAACAGCGGGAATAACATTTTCAGTGCCTAGCTTTTCAGCAAGATTATCCAGGATTACAGGAGAAACGACACTTTCCGGGTCATGCATATCTTCGAGTTTCTTGCGGAAGCTTTTTTTATCGTAAATATTCCTGATAATTTTATCAGCCTCTGCAAGCATTTTACCAACAGGTTCAATGGTCAGGTTATTATTCCGGTCAAGAATTCCTGAACGGAAAACAACCGATGAAATATGACCTTCGCCGGTAGCCCTGAAGCTAAAAATCACTCTTTTTTCATCCGATCTGATTTCTGACTGGTCAGGATGTTCAACAATTGAAGGATTAAAAAAAGCAGCCGATTCAATGGAATATTCCATGGTGAAATATGAGCCAACCAACGCTTTCTGAGTGGCACTCAGGTCTTCCTGGTTAACTTCAATTTTGGCAAAAATGGGAGCCAGTCTGTCAAAATGTTTTTCAAATATTTTGGAGATATTTCTGTGACGCCTGGAATAGCCTCTAAGTAGCTGACTCATAGCAATGTTTACTTCCTTTTCCGGCATTGCCAGTACCTTCCTGATGATATCTGCTGATCTTTCATCGTCCAGGTATAAAAAACGGGCGATTACCCGGGTCGAATCCGGTGAGAATATAAATTTTTTTCTGTTTACAGTTACTTGCATGGTTCCAATTTTTATAAAATAATTCCTTATTGTATTTTTCCGAAGATAGTGTTTCCGTAAGTGCTTTCATGGGTATTTACAAATTATTAATGTCAATGTTCAAATTATAAATCAGAAAGGCCTGTTTCGAATTGAAGCAGGCTTTTCTGACTTTGAGTTACTTGTTCACTTCTCAACAATCATTTTATCTTTTTTGAAGTGAAAATTGACAGTACTTACAAATCCATTTCACTACGATTCGTCTTTTGTTGTTCGTATCAGGCCAATACCTGCAAAGAAGAATAATAGTCCGAGTATGCCGTAAATGACAAGTGCCCTAAGATTATGCTCTCCGCCTGAAGCACTGACATATAAAATTGCAGCATAAATAAGTCCACCTATTCCGAGACCGGTTAGCAACGCACCAAAGATTCTTTTAAGATTCATAGTTTTGGTTTTAAACGTGTATGTCCATCAGGTAGGCAAAGATCCCAAACACCCTTAGTAACCATACAATCAGAATGATAACAACCACGACATTGAAGATCTGTTTGATTTTGCGATCCATGGGGATAAATGTGTTGATGATCCACAGAAGAATGCCTACAACAATTATTACAAGTAAAATAGATAAAAGTGGCATAGATAAAGATTTTAAAGTTGAACTCAAAAGTAACCAGCATAGTTGGCTCAAGTGTTACATAACTTTGGGAAATAGTTACATCATTCACACATGATTATAGACAATATTTTTCATATTGAATGGGTGGTCGGTGAAAGTGGTTGTAAGTTCTGCTTTTCTTTATGAAATATAAGTTGGGTTACAGCGGCATTGGCAATAAGAGCCATTTAGAAATTCAAAATTGTTGAGTCTGCTATGAAAAGTCTTAGTGCATTTACTTCCAGATCTTAAATTTCAACTGAAATTTCCCCTTTTGGATGAGTGAACGCCAGTCAATGAATAAAAGTGCGCTAATCAGAATTAATCCAACCACCAAACTTGCAATTGATTTCCATGATAAAGCTCCTTCTACCATGCTTTCGGCATGATCTGAGGCATATTTACCTATATGCACAGTAATAGCATCACTCGTGAATTTGCCAACAAAAAAAGCTGGAATAATGTACAATGGTTTTATTTTAGCCATACCACCGGCCAAAAATAACGGTGTTGTTGGAAGTGGCAATAAAGAGTAGGCTATGATTGCCAACTGGCTTCGCCATCCTTTTTCTTTCATCTTTTTCCCAAGAAACTCGACATCCTCGGTCTTTGACTGCTTAAAAATTCTTCCGGCCAGAAAAGGGATATATAAAGTGAGAATGTACCTCCCCAAAATAGAACCGGCAACTCCGAATCCAATAACCATCCAAATGTTCATACCAAACATGATCTGCAAAAAAACCATGATGGTAAATGCCGGAGGAAAGGGAATAGGTACTACATCAAATAAAAAAGACCCGATAAAAACCAATAGATATTGCCACCACATTTTGTTTACGTTTTATAATCTTATTATTGAGAGAAAGAATATTGATAATCAATTTTTTCAATTGACAATAATACTGGGTTTACTGGTGTTGAAGATCTAAACTTTCGACAAGGCGGATTATCCTTGGGCTAAAGTGTAAAACATCGCAACTGCAGATGCCAGCATAACCACGAATGTGATCCAAACCACGGTATTAGATAACCACCCACTGCGGTATTCACCCATAATTTTTTTATTACGTGCAATTCTGGCAATCAAAAAGATTAAAGGAACAGCGGCCACTCCATTAAATACGGCGGTAAAAACCAGTGCTTTAATCGGATCAATGCCGATAAAATTAATCATTAACCCAATAAGCGTTGCGATAGTAATTACCCCATAAAAACCATGAGCTTTCTTTAATTTGAGGTTAAGCCCTTCTTTCATGTTAAAGGCTTCGGATAAGGCATAAGCTGCCGAACCGGATAATATGGGAATGCCCAATAAGCCCAAGCCAATGATGCCGACAGCAAAGATTAATTTAGCTAAGAAGCCTGCATGAGGAAAAGTCTGAACAAGAGGTTCCAACGCTTTGGCGGCATCAGCGGCAGATGTGATGTCAGTAACGCCATTCTGATGTAAAACGGTAGCGGCCACCACAATGATTGACCAGGTAGCAATTTCAGAAAATACCATGCCTAAGAAATTATCTATACGCAGATTCCTGATAAATTTTTCTCCAATTTTAGGCTTTCCATATCGACCAATTAAATGAAGTTCTTTTTCCTCCTCAACTTCTTCCGAAGCTTGCCAGAAAAACATATAAGGAGAAATTGTTGTACCTAAGACTCCGGTAATGATGAAGAAAAATTCAAAATTTAATTCCACATGCGGCCAAAAAGTAGCGACAAAAATCGTATGCCAGGGTTGGCTAACTATAAAAACCGTTAGCGGATAGGCGAGCAGTGACAAAGCCAACCATATTAAGATACGCGAATAAACCCGGTAGGAAGTGAAAATTTCGAGAGTTAAAATCAGAGCAGTAAAACCTAAAGTTAAAATGACAAAATTGACGGGAATAACCAGTTGGGTCGCAGCCGCGAGAGCGCCAATATCCGCGCCGATATTAATTGTATTGGCAACAACCACAAGTAAAACAGCTGCATAAAGTACCTTCTTGCTATAATTTGTTTTGATTACAGCCGCCAAACCATGGCCGGTTACGGCGCCAATCCGTGCGCAGGCTTCCTGAATAGCTGTCATGAGCGGCAGCATAACTATCACTGTCCATAGTTGTCCATAGCCGAATTTTGCCCCGGTTTGAGTATAAGTAGCGATTCCTGACGGGTCATCATCAGCCGCTCCGGTTATGACCCCCGGTCCGAAAATTTTCAAAAAACGGAAAAATTTAGTTGTAACTTTACTCATATATTTATCTCACTTATTTACCGTACAGAAGCATGTTAACTATTCAGGAAACATTTATTCATAACTAAACTCTTGCTAATGTGGTTTTCTTCAGTTACAACATCGTAAGGAATAGTAAAATAGATAGTTGTGCCTTTCTCAATCTCGCTCTCTAACCAGATTTTGCCACCCAACATTTCTACATAAGCTTTCGAAATAGAAAGTCCCAATCCGGCCCCTTCATATTTTCGGTTAAGTGATTCATTGCTCTGCCTGAACCGATCAAAAACAAATTCTAATTGCGCCGGATGAATTCCGATGCCTGTATCTTTTACGAAAAATGTTAATTCTCCTTGCTCCCTGGACGAGTCGTTTGATGAGCCGGCATTGCCTTGTCCCTGTTCTCGGTTTAGATTGCTGAAGTTCCGGTGGGTCGAGCCACAGCCGAATTCAATATAGCCTGAATGGGTGAATTTAATCGCGTTTTTTACCAGATTGGTTAGAATAGCATAGATTTTCTCTCCATCCGACTGGATGATGGCTGCTTTTGCCGGCAAGTTATTCCTCAAGTAAAAATGTATTCCTTTTTGCTCAACTTCTGGCTTGAAGAAATTAAATATTTCCTCAAGTTGTTCATTGATGTTTATTCCCGAAATTGAAACGGTCATCAGTCCGGCTTCAACTCTCGAAATACTCATGATGTCGTTAATCGTGTTTAGTAACCGGATACCTGATTTTTCAATAATATCAATATAATATCTTTGGTATTCTTCATTCAAATCAGGTTCTTTCAGTAACTCCGTAAAACCAAGAATTCCGTTCATAGGTGTTCTTATTTCATGGCTCATATTGGCCAGAAATGCTGATTTTAGCCTGTCGCTTTCTTCGGCATTTTCCTTGGCAATGACCAATTCTTCTGCTCTTCGTTCTTTTTGCTCGTTTTGAAAAAGCAGTTCAATGTTGGCTAAGAACAACTCATTTGCACGTTTTTCTTTCTCTTCACTCTGAAAGGCAAGTTCTTTGTTAGCAATGATTAATGCAGCGGCACGTTTTTCCTTCTCTTCATTTTGCAATATAAGTTCTTTGTTCGCAATGATTAATTCAGCGGCACGTTTTCCTTTTTCTTCGTTTTGAAAGACAAGTCCCTTGTTTGCAAGGATTAATTTATGTTCTGTCAGAATACGATCGTTGATGTCCTGGAACGCACCACCAATTTTCACTATTTCCCCGTTGTCACGATATGCTTGTCCAATTGCCCGAACCCAAATGCTGTTTTGCTTTGCTGTAATCAATTGCAGGTCGACATCGAAAGACTTGCCTTCTTCAATGGCTTGACGCACTGCTTCAGAGATAACTGGTATTGACTCTGGAGCGTAGAAATTGATAGCAGATTCGATTGTTGGTTGATAATCCGGTTCGACTTCATATATCCGATATATCACTTCCGACCAACTCAGTTCATTATTCTTAATGCTAAATTCCCAACCGCCAACTCTTGCTAATTTTTCAGTATTGTCCAGAAACTGTTTGCTTCTTGTCAATTCTGCCGCACGTTTTTCTTTCTCTTTGTTTTGAAATGCAAGTTCCTTGTTGGCAATTATTAACTCCGCTGCCAGTTTTTCTTTCTCTTCATTCTGAAGTAGAAGCTTTCTGTTCGCAATGATTAACTCGTTCTTTGTTTTCCAGCTATTCATATCTTGGCATGATAAAGGAGGCATCTGTTTTTCAGCTTCCGTATTATCGATTTTATTTCGACATGTTGTCATAAATTTATGTTTTATTGGCTTTTCTATTTCCGATTAATTGTCAATTCCGTTGGTGGGAATAATAAACACTGCTAACCACTTTTCATTTTCTTCGCTTTGAAATGCGAGCTCTCTTGATGCAATGGTCAGTTCGTCGTACCATTTTTTCTTCTTTTCGTTTTGAAAAGAATGAAGTTTGTAGGCATCGCTGTCCTCAAACGATAAATATTCTTTTTCCATATCCTTTATGTTTAAAAATGGTTATAATTTTTATTCAACATCGTTGCTTTTCAATTTGTCAGACCATTGCCTGACTTTGAAAATCATCGTCTGATCTGTCCGCAAACAGATGAAAAAGCAGGCCATTGGGTACTTAAATGGTATAATAAAGTTGCAACCCTTTATCAAGGTAACTGTTACAGAATTTCTGAAAAAAATTGCATAATTCCCACATCTGAGTCTTATTGCATGGTTTTATAAAAAAAAGAGGGTCATCTGTCAATTGACAAACAACACCTCTTTCAAATTCACCAAACTCTATATGATTCACCAAAAACTATATCGTTTTATAATTATAGTACAAGTATAAGGATCAGGATAAGAAGTAAAACTCCACCACCACCAATATAAGCTCCACTGTGATGATGTCCATAACCCCGGTCTGCCTGAATTGTAACATCAACATCTCTTCTTGGTTGTTGGTTACGATATCTGCCATTGTTACGACCCTGCTCATTTTGTAAAGGGCTGGCTTCTTTTAGCGTTTCTTTCTCTTTGGAGGTACTCAACGATGACAATTCAATCGGTTTGATTTCGTTTAACCTGACTTCCGAAATATTTGTAACTTCTGATTTAACTGTTGTTTCTGCAGATGTTGAACCCATATTGCTTTCCGTTCCTGCCTTTAATTGTGTTGGACTAAATAATAACAACATCGATGCTGCCATTATACCAAATGTAATTTTTTTCATAGTGATTTTTTTTTAAGCTGTGAATATATTTTCATATAACAAAGGTCATCAACTTTTCATCGTTGGACGTTACACAATTCCGGCGAAAAGTTATATCATTCACACATTAAGAATTTCGCTCTTATCTGGAAATTACTTCTGAAAAAAAAGCAGGCAACCCAATCATTGGGTTGCCTGCTTTAAAATCTGAAACTTATCGAATATCTTATGGTTGTGTAACAGCATTCATCTGAAGAGTTACAGCTGTTTGTGCCAGCATTCTTCCGTTGATTGTTGCTCCTGTTTTCATATTAATACCTGTCTGACTTAAGATAATTCCTTCAAAATGGCTGGTTGTTCCTAAGGTAACAGCACCACTTGTTTGCCAGTAAATATTTTTTGCCAGTGCACCACCTTCAAGAGTAATGTTCACTGCTGAACTCATATTAAGAGTACCAGAAACCTGAAAAATCCAAACATCAGTTGGGCTGCCCGAAATGGTAATATCAGTAGGGATAACAAGCGCACTTGTCCATTTATACAAGCCAGCTGTAAGCGTTTTGCCTCCAATATTACCTGCACCCAAATTCAGAAAATCGGGGTTAACACGACCAGCTGCATCAGTGTAAGCTGCTTGCATATCAAGTACTGCAATACCTAACCGGGTGGCGTTTGTTACTCTGCATGGCAGTGGACCGGCAGCATCGACAGTGTAGATTGTTCCTACAACTTCTGCACAACTAACAAGAACAGCTGCACCAGTGATTGGACTTGATCCGACATCACCAACAACTGATGATTTATAAACATCGGTAACTCCGGTTTTGGAAAGAATTGCAAAATCGCCGGCAATTCCAAGGTTTAATCCTTTCAATGTACCTTCTTGTGGAAGAATTGTAGCTGACTTCAGAACTGATGAATTTTCAGAAGACTGTACTGTTGCGTTTGATACTGAAGAAACCAATGGAGCATTGGGGCTATCCATTTCTTTACTGCAACCTGAAAGTAATACAACCAATAGCATTGCCATGATTGGAATTATTTTAAAAAGTTTCATTGTATAAGATATTAGTTTGTGACACTATTGTCACGATTCAAAGGTGAGGTCTTTCGACTGGGAAAAGTTACATAACTCTGTTGAATAGTTGCAAAATTCATACCTTATGGCTACGGAGTATGGATTCTAAAACGTTCATAAAAACAACCTCGGGGTCGAATGTTTCGTTGATCGTATGATTTCTATAAACATTTGATGCCGCTGGCATCAAACGGCATTTATATTGAATGATTTTATAATCGCGAAGCGATTAAATGTGAATAGCCATGTATGCAATGCATGGTAATGGAATGAATGAACAAATCGCCAACCACGAATGTGGTTGAATGTTTTTCATCGTGTCAATTGTTCATTATAAAATTCAAAACCCTCCGCTGTTACATTTATGCAACGGACATGATGATTCTAATAAATTGGGGCTTTGGCCATGATCATACAAAAAAGGGCTGTTCCTGTTGTTGGAATAGCCCTTTTCCGTTTTAATCCGGAGAATTTGAATGTGTAGAGAATGACGCTTTACATCCGCTCCATGTACCAATTCAATTTTTTTTCCATGTTTTTGTAACTGAAAATGTGGGAAATGATTTTCTGAAGGCGATGAAAGGCGGTTTCGCTCTTCACCACGTAATCAAAAGCAAAGTGGTGCATACAATCAATTGCAATATCAATATTATCCTGCGATGAAAGCATCACCACTTGGATATTCTTGTTGCAGGCTTTTATCTTGTCCAATGTTTCTATTCCGTTCATGGCACTCTGATCAATGCCGTCAAGGTAATAATCCAGGATAATCACATCGGGGTTGTGTGACAAATTTGCGATACAAAGCTCTCCGGTGGCATAGGTTTCGATAATGAAATCGGCATGTTGGATGAATTCAATTTCCAACGATTTCAGGAACAATGCATCGTCATCAACAAGGAATATTTTTATTTTTTCACTGTTCATTTTTTTCTGTTTTTAATCAGGTTATACTCTGCTTTTAATTCTTCACATGCTTGCACACAGATGGTTTCGAGCTGAATTACCATTTCGGGTATTCCTTCCAATTGTAACTGGGTGCTTGCATAATCCTGTACCTTTTTTGCCATGTTTTCGAAATCGGCAGGAATTCCCATGATCGAGAAGGAGGGAATCATTTTATGAACCGCCGAATACAATGTCTTCCAATCTTTATCCTGCATTCCTTGCTTCATCGAGTCAATTAACGGCGGGGTTTGTGTCAGGTAAAGCGAAATCATTTCCATCATCAATACCGGATTCGATTTTGTACGGTGAATTAAATATTGAAGATCGGTACATTTTACCTTTATACATTTATCGGATACCACAACTATTTCTTCTTTTTTTGCAGGTGCGGTCTTTTTCACCATGCTTACAATTTTGCTATACAATACCTTTTCATCTATAGGCTTCGAAATGTAATCGTTCATGCCAACGAATCTGCATTTTTCAAGATCGACCGTAGTAACATCAGCCGTTAATGCGATGATCGGAATGGTGGAATTCATGGTATGCCGAATGTATTCTGTAGCTTCGAACCCGTTCATTTCGGGCATCTGCAAGTCCATTAATATGACATCATAAGTGTGGGTTTTTAGCTTTTCGATGGCTATCAGACCGTTCTCGGCAATATCGCGTTCGAAACCAAAATCGTCCAACAGGGTTTTCATCAGCAATTGATTGAGTGCAATATCTTCAACCACCAATACCCTGATGTTTTTGATATCCGGATCCAATTCCATCAATCCCAATTCAGCTTCAGCATCAGCTTTTGTTTTCGGGAAATTTAATGTAAAACGAAAAGTAGAGCCCTCGTTAATTTTACTTGCTACACCAATGGTTCCACCTTGAGCTTCGACCAATTGTTTTACAATGGCAAGGCCCAATCCGGTTCCGCCATACAAACGCGAAGTACCGCTTGATGCCTGCTGAAAATTTTCGAAAATCTTTCCTAATTTCTCTTTAGTTATTCCAATCCCGGTATCTTTTACTGAAAATTCAATACTTACATTGTGCTCATCTTCACTCAGCAAACGAACGCGTACAACAATTTTTCCCTTGTTGGTAAACTTCACCGCGTTACTCATCAGGTTTAAAATAATCTGGTGTAAACGCACGGGGTCGCCAACCAACACTTCCGGAATTTTATCATCGTATTCTTTAATTAATACGATGTTCTTTTCCCTGATTTTCGGCTCAAATAAATGAAGCATGGCTGATAACGAGATGGCCATTTTGAAAGGTATTTGCTCAAAAGCCATTTTCCCGGCATCGACCTTGGCCAGATCGAGAATGTCGTTAATGAGTACGATTAATGCATCGCCACTCAACTTGATGGCTTGTAAATATTCTTTTTGCCGGAGCGAAAAATCAGTTTTCAACAACACTTTGGTGAACCCGATAATCGCATTCATTGGCGTGCGAATTTCGTGACTCATGTTCGACAAAAACTGTTGTTTCGATTTTACCGCATTTTCGGCTACCCGTGTGGACTCTTCAGCTTTTATCTTTGCTTCTTCAGCAATTCCTACAGCCAACTCGGCAAATACAATCGCTTCGGTCAATTCTGCTGAAATTCTCTTTTGTTCAGTCACATCCCGGGCAACAACCACTACTCCCAGTACATTTCCACGGTCATCTTTGTAAACCGATCCGTTGAACAATACTTCCGTGAGTTTGCCGCTTTTATGACGCAATGTGAGGGGAGAATCGGCCACCGATCCGTTGGCAAATACTTCCAGGTAAACATCGCGGGCCATTTGTGGTTCAGTAAAATAATCGAAGAAATCGGTACCTGTGAGTTCATCCCTTGTCATGCCGGTAATGTTCACCAGCGCCTCATTCATATCAGTTATTTTGCCTTCAGGACTAATTGTGATCAGTGGATCAAGACTGGCTTCAATTAAACTGAGCGAATATTGAGAAAGTAATTTCTGGGCTGTCACATCCCTTGCGACAATCACCACGCCCAGCACATTTCCCTGGTCGTCTTTATAAACCGATCCGTTGAACAATACGTCGGTTAACTTGCCCATTTTGTGACGCAATGTGAGGGGAGAGTCGGCCACAGAACCTTCAGCAAACACTCCCTGATAAACTTCACGCGCCATTTGGGGGTCGGTGAAATAATCGAAAAAGTCGGTGCCGGTAAGTTCATCGCGGGTCATACCTGTAATGTTTACCAATGCCTCATTCATATCCATTATCTTACCTTCAGTGCTGATGGTGATCAATGGGTCGAGACTGGCTTCAATCAAACTGCGGGCATAATTGGCAATGACTAACTCTGCGGCCCTTTTTTCTTTCTCTATGTTTTGAAATACAAGTTCTTTATTAGCTATAACCAATTCTGCCGCCCTTTTTCCTTTCTCTACGTTTTGATAGTCAAGTTCTATATCTGCAATGACCAGCTCGGCTGCACGTTTATCTTTTTCTTCTGTTTGGAAAACAAGTTCTTTATTAGCTATAACCAATTCTGCCGCCCTTTTTCCTTTCTCTATGTTTTGATAGTCAAGTTCTTTATCTGCAATAATTAACTCTGCGGCACGCTTATCCTTCTCTCCGGTTTGAAATAGAAGTTCTTTGTCTGCAATGACTAATTCAGCCGCCCGTTTATCTTTTTCTTCTGTTTGGAAAACAAGTTCTTTGTCGGCAATGATTAATTCTGCCGCTCTTTTTTCTTTTTCTTTGTTTTGGAAAACAAGTTCTATGTCTGCAATGACTAATTCAGCAGCCCGTTTTTCCTTCTCTTCGTTCTGGAAGACAAGTTCTTTGTTAGCAAGGATTAACTCGGCAGCCCGTTTTTCTTTTTCATCGTTCTGAAACGCAAGCTCTTTGTTGGCAAGGGTTAACTCGTCGGCACGCTTTCCCTTTTCATTGTTCTGAAAAGCAAGCTCCTTGTTGGCAATGATTAATTCAGCCGCCCGTTTTTCTTTCTCCTTGTTTTGAAAAGCAAGTTCTTTGTTGGCAATGATTAACTCGGCTGCCCGTTTCTCTTTTTCCTTGTTTTGAAAAGCAAGTTCTTTGTTGGCAATGATTAACTCGGCTGCCCGTTTCTCTTTTTCCTCGTTTTGAAAAGCAAGTTCTTTATTGGCAATTTGCAATTCGTTTGC
>JGI24147J20444_1000518_pt1 | contig 24067 bp, 26 predicted proteins | sample BarGraIncub1133A_FD_20444 | JGI IMG/M metagenome (IMG submission 20444) | reverse complement strand
CTGCAGCGCTTCTATTTCACGCTGCAGCTCCCTCTGGCGTGCCAGCAGCTTTTCGAGCCGATCACGCGAATTGCCCGCTTCCGCCTTGAGCAACGCAGCGATGTCCCGCTGTTCATCCTCCATCTGCCGGACAAAACCAAGCGCCCCGGTTCCGGTCAGCGCTTCGATACGACGTACCCCGGCAGCAATCCCCGCTTCCGAAACAATCTTGAACAGACCGATATCACCGGCAGCCCGCACGTGAGTCCCCCCGCAGAGCTCCATACTGACATCTCCGACCCGTACGACGCGAACCGAATCACCGTACTTCTCGTCAAAGAGCGCCGTGGCACCCGCCTCAATCGCTGCGGCGATATTCATCTCGCGAGTCACTACCGGGTCATTTGCCATGATGAACGTGTTCACAATCGTTTCAACCTGGCGCAGCTCTTCGTCCGTCACAGCGGAAAAGTGGGTAAAGTCAAAACGGAGACGCCCCTGCGACACCAGCGAACCGGCCTGTTTGACATGATCGCCTAATACCTGGCGCAGTGCGCTCTGCAGCAGGTGCGTCGCGGTGTGATTGCGGCAGGTGGCGTCGCGTTCACTTCGTGACACCTTCAGGTCGGCGGCATCGCCGATTTTCACGACCCCTTCTGTCACGACGGCATAATGAACGATCATATCGACGAAGGGGCGGCTCACCGTCGCGACCTCCAGATGCGCGTTACCGGTCGAAACTGTCCCGCAGTCACCTTTCTGGCCACCCGAATCGCCATAGAAAGGGGTCCGTTCTGTGATCAGCGCAACCGATTCTCCGGCGACAGCTGATTCAACAGAAATCCCGTCCCGGATAATTGCCAACACCGGAGCATAGATCGACATTTCGTCATACCCGACAAACGTGCCGCGCACCCCGCTGCTGTGAAGCTCTTTATACACCTGGGCAATGCCCTCTTCACCGGAGCCTTTCCAATGTTCACGGGCCTGCGCCCGCTGCCGTTCCATACAGAGATCAAAGCCGGCTTCATCGATCGTAAACCCTTCGGCCTCGACGATATCGCCGGTCAGGTCGGTCGGGAAGCCATAGGTATCGTACAGCTTGAACAGTACATCACCCGGGATGATACTCTTCCCGGCACTCCGCAGAGCAGCGACCTCATCATTGAGAATAGCCAGCCCCCGGTCCAGGGTTTCGGCAAAGCGCTGCTCCTCTGCAAGGACAACCTTCTTGATATACTCTTCGCGTTCCTGCAGTTCCGGATACGCATTCCCCATCATCTCGCGCACCGCATCAACCATGTGATAGAGCATCGGCTCCGCACAGCCGAGCATCTTGGCATGGCGGGCAGCCCGGCGCATGATGCGACGCAATACATAGCCACGCCCTTCATTGGAGGGGAGTGCGCCGTCACAGATCAGGAACGTCACTGCCCTGGCATGATCGGCGATAACCCGCATCGAGACGTTGTCCTTGTCATCGGCACCGTAACGCTTGCCCACCAATCGCTCGATGTGGCGGATTATCCCCTGCAGTATGTCGATGTCGTAGTTGGAGGTAACCCCCTGCATCACCGCTGAAACGCGCTCCAGTCCCATACCGGTATCAACCGACGGCTTCGGCAGCGGTGTCAGGGTGCCGTCGCTAGAGCGGTTAAACTGCATAAAGACGTTGTTCCAAATTTCCATGTACCGGTCGCATTCGCAGCCTACCGTGCAATCCGGGCTCCCGCAGCCGACCGCGGCACCCTGATCATAGAATATTTCGCTGCAGGGGCCGCAGGGACCAGTGTCCCCCATCGACCAGAAGTTATCCTTCTCACCAAAGCGGAAAATCCGCTCACGCGGAACTCCTTCCTGGATGTGCCAGATGTCGGCCGCCTCATCATCATCGGTATAGACCGTCACATAGAGGCGGCTTTTGTCAATCTTCAACTCTTTGGTCAGAAACTCCCAGGCGTAGGCGATCGCCTCTTTTTTGAAATAATCGCCGAAGGAAAAATTCCCCAGCATTTCAAAGAATGTATGATGTCGAGCCGTCCGGCCAACGTTTTCCAGGTCATTATGTTTGCCCCCTGCACGCACGCATTTTTGCGAACTGGCAGCCCGGTAATAACCGCGATCCTCCAGCCCCAGAAAACAGTCCTTGAACTGGTTCATGCCGGCATTGGTAAACATCAGGGTCGGATCGTTCTTGGGGAGGATCCCCGAACTGGGAACGACCGTGTGACCCCGGTCGGCGAAATAGTGAAGAAAGCGTGTTCGAATCTCTGTACCTGTCATTACGTCCTCGATAAATTAAAAATAGCCACAAAAACAAAATACTTATAACACGGAGACACGGAGACACGGAGGAAAGTCATAAAATCATGAAGGTTAAAAACTATTTTCAGTGATCACCCTACAAATAAGTACATGGTATTCACCTAGTATATAATTTAGATTTCTCCGTGTTCTCGCTTAGAAGCGCCTACTTTTGGCTGTGTCTCCGTGTTATTGAATTATTTACTCATCTGCCCGCAACGCCGCCATTATAGCGGAAAACCCGAAGCCGCGCCGCTGCAGAAAACCGACTACTCTTCGCTTGTCGCGGTCGCTCGCCGCTGAATAGGAAAATCCGGGGTAGCGTCGCTCTGTCGCCGACCTGACCTCGGAAATTTCATCACTCTCCTCCAGGAGAGGCGCAAGGGTTTCATCCACGACATCAGGGGTGAACCCTTTACGGCGCATTTCATAACGGAGGCGAGCACCGTAATAACGACCGGAGGAAAGCGACGACTCTGCAAACCGCGCAGCATAGCGCCGGTCATCCAGCCACCCCTCACGCTGCAGACGAAGAAGCACGGCTTCGAGGTCCTGCTCGGCCACTTCACGTGCCACCAGTTTTCGCCGTATTCTGGCGACCGTATAATCCCGACCGGTCAGCAGCCTCAAGGTATACTGGTAGACCTGAACAGGCGTTAACGACTCAGTATTTTTCGATATCAAGTTTATCCGGCTCCGCAGCAGGGTCATCGGGTTTATTCTCAAACCCTTCCCAGGAAGCATCCGAAGTCGATGAGATGCCGGAGATTTTCAGGGCAAAGTCGTCAGGATTCGAGCTCTGGCGCAGCGCTTCTTCATAGGTAATCAGCTTATTTGAATAGAGCCGCATCAGCGACTGATCAAAGGTCTGCATACCATAGGTGACGTACCCCTGGGAGATAGCGTCGTTCAACTGTTTGGTCTTATCTTTGTCATCGATACATTCTCTGACACGGGCGGAAGCCAGCATGACCTCCACCGCCGGAACCCGCCCCTTGCCGTCAGCCTTGGGCACCAGCCTCTGCGAAATAACCCCCTTGATGATGCTTGCAAGCTGAATACGGACCTGACGCTGATGATAGGGGGGGAACGCTCCGATGATGCGGTTGATGGTTTCCGCAGCATCCATCGTGTGCAGCGTCGACATGACCAGGTGGCCGGTCTCGGCAGCGGTCATCGCCGTTTCGATCGTTTCATAGTCACGCATCTCGCCAACCAGAATGACATCCGGGTCCTGGCGCAGAGCCCCCTTCAGGGCGGCCGAGAAGGTGGGAGTGTCAGTGCCGACCTCGCGCTGGCTGATGATGCTTTTGTTGTCTCGATGCAGGAATTCGACCGGATCTTCGATGGTGATAATATTGCAGGTACGCTGACTGTTGATACAGTCAACCATGGCTGCAAGCGTACTCGACTTGCCGGAACCGGTTGTCCCGGTGACCAGTATCAGCCCCCGCTCTTCCCGGCAGATTTTCTGCATGACCGGCGGCAGGTTGAGCCCTTCCAGCGTCGGAATAATAAAGGCGATCGAGCGGAAGACCATAGCCACGGTGCCGCGCTGACGGTAGATACTGACCCTGAAGCGCCCCAGCCCCGGCACGGCATACGCCAGATCGACTTCAAAGTTTTCCTCAAACATGCGCCGCTGACGATCATTCATCATCGATTGGGCGGTATCGGAAACAAAGTCAGGTGACAAACGTGGTGCGTTTGGAATCGGGTGCAGACGCCCATCAATCCTTACGATAGGTGGAAGCCCGGTCTTGATGTGAATATCAGAACCCTTGGCCTTAAACGCAATGGTAAGTATCTCATTCAGATCCACAGCCTACCTCCGTTATTACGCGGCCTTGTCTGCCTTGTTTACCTTGTCAGGGACCGGTACCGGCTTGAGCAGATCCATCAGCTTGGCTTCAATCTCAGCCAGTGTTTCCGGATGTTCGGTCAACCAACCCCGTGAATTCTCGCGCCCCTGGCCGATCCGTTCTTTGCCGTAGGAGTACCATGCGCCGCTCTTTTCAACGATGTTCTTATCAACCGCCAGATCGAGTACGTCTCCGGTGCGTGAGATGCCTTCACCATAGAGGATATCGAACTCGACCTCTTTGAATGGAGGAGCAACCTTGTTTTTGACAACCTTGACCCTGGTGCGGGAGCCGATGATCTGGTCACCCTGCTTCAGCGTGGCAATCTTGCGGATGTCCATACGAACCGAAGCGTAAAATTTGAGAGCGTTACCGCCGGTAGTCGTCTCGGGGTTGCCGAACATGACGCCAATTTTCATACGGATCTGATTGATGAAGATCACGCAGCAGTTTGACTTGCTGATGATGCCGGTCAGTTTGCGCAGCGCCTGGGACATCAGTCGGGCCTGCAGTCCCATATGGGAATCGCCCATGTCGCCTTCTATCTCGGCCTTGGGAACCAGGGCGGCCACCGAGTCGACGACCAGGATGTCAATCGCGCCACTCCTGACCAGTGTTTCGGTAATTTCCAGCGCCTGTTCGCCGGTGTCCGGCTGCGAAACCAGCAGGTCATCGGTTTTGACACCCAGCTTGCGGGCATAGCCGATATCCAGCGCATGCTCGGCATCGATAAAAGCGGCGATGCCTCCCGTTTTCTGTGCCTCGGCGATTATATGCAGCGCCAGCGTAGTCTTACCTGATGATTCAGGGCCATATATCTCAATCACCCTGCCGCGCGGCACACCGCCGACCCCCAGAGCCATGTCGAGAGAAATGGATCCGGTAGAAATAGCCTCCACCCCCGGTAGTGCCTCATCATTGCCAAGCCGCATAATAGCGCCCTTGCCGAACTGCTTCTCGATCTGGCTCAGAGCCAGGTCAATCGCCTTGTTTTTCTCCAGCGCGTTGTTTTTCTCAGCCATAAGAAGTATCTCCTGAATGGATTGGGTATGCAGATTAAAAGGGTAGAAAAATAACATATCCGACAGATATATCGCAAGGTTTTATCTGACCCCATTGTCGTGGTTTGCCTTGACCTAACAGGTCCAGGGCAGATATCGATCTATAAATATGTTTGGCATCTCAATACGTCCATGTTATAAAGCTGTAAATGAACCCAGTATGCCGGATTAAATGCACGTACTTTCTGTCGTACATAACTAATTGATTTTTTCGAGGGACAGCCATGAACTTTCTATTAGACCTTTACAGGCGTTTGACGATCCGTACGCGCATTGTTCTCCTATCTATCTGCTACAGTCTGTGCATCATCTTTGCGGTTGTTGCGGGGCGCATGCTTTCACCGACTATTGTCATACTCTCTACCGCCACGTTCGTGCTGCTTGGAGCTCTCTTCAGCGGCCTGCTCTTCTGGTCAGTCAACGAAGCACTGCAACGGATCATCGCCTATCTCTCCCGCATGGCAGACGGCGACCTGACACAGGAAATCAAAGCCAAACGCAACAATGAAATCAGCACCATAATCCGGTCTATCGGCACCCTCCAGTCGACGATGCGTGAAATCATCGGACAGATTTCCCAGACATCACAGCAGATGACTCTCGCGTCCGGTAAACTCCACACAAATGCCAACCAGATTGCCACCGGAACCGAAAAGGTCGCACACCAGACCAATTCGGTAGCCGTCGCCAGCCAGGAAATGGCCGCGACTTCTAATGACATCGCCCACAACTGCCTGAGCGCTGCCGAAACCTCGAACCGGGCCAGCGACACGGCACGTTCAGGAGCAGAGATAGTCAATCGTGCGACGGGCGGCATGGAACGCATCGCCGCAAGGGTAAAGGATGCGGCAAAGACAGTCGAAGGGCTGGGCGCCCGCTCCGACCAGATCGGCCAGATCATCGGCACCATTGAGGACATTGCCGACCAGACCAACCTGCTGGCGCTCAATGCCGCGATAGAGGCGGCCCGTGCCGGCGAGCAGGGGCGCGGTTTCGCTGTCGTTGCCGACGAAGTCCGAGCCCTTGCCGAGCGCACAACCCGCGCCACCCGTGAGATCAGCGAGATGATCAAGGCGATCCAAAATGAAACAAAGGGAGCGGTAACTGCTATAGAAGAAGGTGTGGCAGAAGTTGAGAAGGGAACAGAATACTCCATCGGCTCCGGACAGGCGCTGGAGCAGATACTGGCTCAGATAAACGACGTCACCATGCAGGTTAACCAGATTGCAACCGCAGCCGAAGAGCAGACAGCAACCACCGGAGAAATCACCTCCAACATCCAGCAGATAACCGATGTGGTGCAGCAGACCGCCAGCGGGGCAACAGAAACCGCCTCGGCATCTTCAGAATTATCCAAGGTGGCTGAGGAACTGCAACATTTGGTAGGAACGTTCAAACTCTAAACATTACTCCTGACAGCTGCGGCAAAAAACAGTGCTCCGCCCCCCGAGCCTGATCTCGTCAAGGGGCTCTGCACAGCGGGGGCATGTCCCTCCCCCCCGTCCGTAGACGTTGAATGTCTGCGGATAATAGGCCACCGTTTCCTCTGCCACCAGGTAGGTGCTCCCCTCGCCTATCGACCCTTCCAGCACCTCACAGATTGCAGCAGCAAGATCGGTACATTCCTGAGCAGTCAGGCTCCCAGCGGTACGGTCAGGACGAATTCGGGCACGGAACAGCACCTCGTTGGCATAGATATTCCCCACCCCGGCCACAATTGCACTATTCATTATCAACTGCTTGACCGCGACCCTGCGCCCCCTGGTGGCGTCAAAAAGGTATCTGCCATCAAAGGCTTCGGAGAGCGGTTCCGGGCCTATGCCTGCCAGTAGCGGGTACTGCGTTGGGTCACCGCTAAACCAGGCAACGATGCCGAATTTGCGCGGGTCGTAGAAACGGAGTAGTTGGCCATCGTCAAAAACAAAATCGAGATGATCATGCTTCCCCGGTGGAAGAGTGTCACTAAGCAAGCGCAGGAAACCGGTCATCCCCAGGTGCACAAGCAGCCAACCACACTCGCAGTCAAACAGCAAGTACTTCCCCCGCCTCTCAATACTCCGCACCATCCGCCCCGGCAGGATCTTCGTGATCTCCTCCGGCACCGGAAGCCGAAGTTTTGTAACGCGCAGCAGCACCTGCTTAAATCTCTTTCCGACCAACCCCCGCTCCAACCGGCGACGGGTTACTTCCACTTCAGGGAGTTCCGGCATATCGTCCTCTAAAAAAGGCTTGGCATTAAGGGAATGGGGAGAAGAATCGGGGAGCAAGAAGCTGATCTATGTGTGTTGAGAGAACCACTTGAACCTTACAATACCGTTTTCGACCCCGAAAATGGGCATTTAAACCCGAATAACAGCCATTTTCGGGATGTTTTATGCCCAGTTTCAACGAGTTAGCTTGGTCCGACCCCATGACTATTGAGTTTAGTGGACGTTTAGAGGTGCCTTAAAGTAGAAAGTAAAAATGTCCAACTAGCGCCAAGACCGGCCCAAAATCAGGCCGGTCACCCCCAATAAGCTTTATCGTGGGGACCAAGGGCAATAAACTTGATGGTGTCGTCAAGGCGGTCAGGACAATCGGCACAGAGGACAATGGCATCGTCTCCCTTCTTTCGGCAAGTCGCGCAGTAAAGGAAAATAATCAGGAAATTGCGTTTGACGGGACAACTGTAGAAACCACGAAAGTTTCCTTTAAGCGGTTCACCCAGAGCCACAGGGCTTTCGCAGATCATATTCACTTTTTTTCGGACAGCTTCTTTTATTGAACTATGTTTTTTTAGAGAAGCGGCAAAATCATCACTAAAAACAAGATTCATTTAAAGACCTCATCATAACTGAGCCAACTGACTGTGCCTGCTTTAACTCGCTCAATTGTGCTTAAAAGCGAATCAGAAAAATCAGGGTCTGCCAGTATTGTTTCAGTAGGGTCATTCTCTTTAACCCGCTTCAGCTTTAAAGCGAATTGGGTAAAGACTTCAGAAACCGTTGTTCGCTGGGTTTCAGCATATTCCTTGATAAAGTCAATTAAGTCAGCGTCAAGAGTAAGATTGATTCTAGATTTTTGCATAGCGGACCTCCTGACTGTCATGTTATGCGCACAATATGCGCCTTGTCAAGTTAGAAAATCGCTATAAGACAAATAAATGAGTTACCCGCTTTGAAAAGTTGAAATTTATATATCACGCCAAAACAAGAGAAATATTCAACCAACGGCAGCACCGGTCAGCGGGAAAAAGCCCTCGCAGAGCCGGTGTGCCTTATCACGTTGGACGACAAGAATATATGCAAACTGAATACTTGCTTTGGCTCCTTTTATTTACACATAAAGAAAAGTAACCTCTAAGGAGTCAGCCGTTGACACAAGACAAAAGTAAAGAACGAGGTCCAAGCGTGTCGGAACAAAAACCACCTAACATGACCCAAGACTCCCATTTCATCTATCGCCCCATTGGCATCCTGCGATCCCCCTATTCCCGCCGCATTGATGCACCCCATCAAAGCACGGTGGTGGAAGGCACGGAAACCGGGGATTTCGCAATAGCCACTTTGGAACTTCAGGACTGGCTGGACGAGAAAGTCATTCAAGATTTGAGTGGTTTCGATAGGCTTTGGCTAATCTTCGCCTTTCATCTGAGTGAAGGCTGGAAAAGCTGTGTCAAACCGCCTCGGGGTGGACCAAAGCGGGGCGTTTTGGCCACCCGATCCCCTCATCGTCCTAATTCTATTGGCCTATCGGCAGTAGAATTAGTAAAGATTGAAGGCAGGACGCTACACCTTCGAGGTGTTGACCTCTTGGATGGCACACCTGTTCTAGATATCAAACCCTACGTACCCTACGCGGATGCCTTTCCAGACTCCAAAGCCGGTTGGATCGACGAATTGGATGCAAAGCTGGGGCGTTATTTTGCGCCAGGACCTCGAAAACCCAGGTAATTGTGGAGTGGACTGGCAGGACGTTGTTGGTTGGTTGATCATGCATAGGAGTGGAGGGACGGCCAAGGGGATGCAGCCGCTTGATTGCTTTATCAAATGACGAGAATTTCCAACCAAGCGCAACAGCGGTGAACCCGCGGTGTTCGCAACCGTTCAATAAGATCCCACCGGGACACTGAGAAGTGCCACTTTTAGCCCTACTCCCTTTTCATCAAATACCGCCGCAGCCAGTCCAAAGCCGTCCATGCGGTCAGGGTACGGATTTCATCCCGGTTCCCGCTGAACTGGAAGCGCTTGGTCCAACAGCCGTCAGGCGCCGCTAGCGAAATATAGACCGTGCCGACCGGCTTGTCTTCACTGCCGCCATCCGGGCCGGCAATGCCGGTGACCGACAGCCCCAAATCACTGGCGGAAGCCAGCCGAACACCTTTGGCCATCGCCGAAGCGCACTCGGAGCTGACCGCTCCGCAGCTGTTCAGCAGTTCGTTCGGGACACCCAGCAAGCGCATTTTCGCACGATTCGAGTAGGTCACGAGACCTTCGCTAAAATACCGGGAGCTGCCGGGAATATCGGTGATCCGCTTCGCGATCAGGCCGCCACTGCACGACTCAGCCAAGGAGAGTGTCAGCCCCCGATCACGAAACAGCTCCGCCACAGCATCGTCAATACTGGCATCACCGGAGGAGAAGCAATACTCTTTCAATCGTTCCCGCACGGCATGAACCGCCGGCATAAGAAGGTCAGTTGCCGCATCAGGGTTGTCCGCTTCACTCCGCAGTGTCACTTTCATCCAGGGGAATGTGACACAGATTCCAAGCGTGAGGCCCTGCTCCGGCCTAGCGATCCCCAACAGCAATTCATCAACTTCCGCCTCGCACGGACCGAACAGGTTCAGACTGATTGTCCGGATAATACGTTTGCAGGGTACCCGTTTCTGGATAAAGGGGAGTACCGTATCACGCAGCATGACGATCATCTCTGCCGGGACACCCGGCATAAAAAACATGAAACAGCCATTGTGCATCAGCTGGAAGCCACAGGCGGTGCCATTAGGATTAGGGATCAGCGCAGACTTGGTCGGGATCATGGCCTGCTTGTCACTCAGGGGGCAGCAAATCAGGTTTTCCAGCTTGCCTGACATCAGGCGGACATGATTGTGCGCCTCCTCATTTATGACCATACGCCTCCCGGTGGCTCGCGCTGCAGCCCGCGACGTCAAATCATCAACGGTTGGCCCAAGCCCTCCAGTGACAATAATCGCATCACTGACCCGCCCGAGATCGGCGAGCGCCCCAATAATATCCGGTTCATTGTCACCGACCACAAGGTGCCGCTGAATCCGCAACCCTCCCGCCAGCAACGTGGAAGCGATCGTACCGGCATTCGTATCGGTCAACTGTCCGCAGATAAGTTCATCACCGATGCTCAACGTTGAAATCCTCATGTTTCAGTCACCCCGCCGCGCTGCAGTCGCTCCATGATATCTCGACAGGGAATCTCCTTTTCGCGGGCTATCCGGCGACAATCCTCATACTCAGGGGATGCGCGCAGCACGTTCCCGCTACGGTCAAAAACCTGCTTAAACCGCACCGAGCCAAATTCAGTCTGCTGTTCGACAACCCGCCGCTGCAGAACAACACGATCTGCCCGGTAATACCGCAGCCCAATGGCTGACGTCTCGACCAGCAACAGCTGAGCCAGCTGATCAAGCTGTTCCGGACGACAGAGAAACGACACCATCACAGCGGGACGCCCCTTCTTCATCTGGATCGGTGTAAAGAACACATCCAGCGCCCCTTCTTCAAGGAGGCGCTCCATAGCGTACCCGAGCAGTTCGGGAGTGGAGTCGTCAATATTTGTCTCGGCAACAATTACATCATCGTCAGAGTCAGCTTTTTCGTCACTCCTCCCCAGAAAAGCGCGCAGGATGTTAGGACAATCGGCAAAATCTTTCCCTCCGGCACCGCAACCTGTTTTCTCCAGCACCATGGCTGGCGGCTTCGCAAGCCCACTGGCCAAGGCCGCCACAATAGCGGCTCCGGTCGGCGTCACCCGTTCTCCAGCGCCACAATCGCCATGCACCGCCAATCCTTTCAAAAGTTCGGCCGTGGCCGGGGCCGGCACAGGTAACCGACCATGGGCCGTTTCAACAAAACCGCTCCCGAGCGGTAGCGATGCGGCGTAGACCGCCTCGACGCCCAAGTATTCCAGACAGATGGCGGTCCCGACAATATCGACGATGGAATCAATCGCACCAACTTCGTGGAAATGCACATCCGCAACGGCTACGCCATGCACCAGCGCCTCGGCCTCGGCCAAACGTCGAAAGATCCGGCGCGCCCTATCTTTTACGGAGTCGGACAGTCCGCTGGCGGCGATCATGCTGTCAATACCTGCATAGTGCCGGTGGGTATGGTGGTCATGCACCGCCACGTCAAATTTCAGGGCCGGCATCTGCTGCCGCTCGGTTTGGCTGGTTGAGAGTTCGTAGGAACCAGACGAGAGTTCAAGCTTGTCCAGCTCGCCCCGCAGATACTCAAGCGGCACCCCCAGATCAAGCAGCGCGGCCACCGTCATATCGCCGGAGATACCGGCGTAGCAATCAAGATAGAGGCTTTTCATATCATGTCACATCCTGTTCATCAAACTTGCGGCGCATGCGGCGCCAAAACCGTTGTCGATGTTGACGACCGTCACCCCGGAGGCACACGAATTGAGCATTCCCAGCAGCGCCGCAATGCCGCCAAACGATGCGCCATACCCGACCGAGGTCGGTACGGCAATCACCGGTTTATCTACGAGCCCTCCGACCACCGAAGGGAGCGCCCCTTCCATGCCGGCCACCACTATAATGACCGCGGCGGCAGCCAATTGTCCACGCCGCGCCAGCAATCGATGAATACCGGCCACACCGACATCATACATCTGCTCGACCTGATTGCCGAGAAAACGGGCCGTCACCACTGCCTCAGCCGCAACCGGGATATCAGATGTTCCGGCTGAAACAATCAGAATCGTCCCTTTGCCCCGCTGTTCCGGCGGTTGACGCTCAAGCGTCAGGCAGCGCGACTCGGCATGGTAGCACGCCGCCGGAAAGGCCTGCACGACCTGCACCGCCTTACCATGGTCCAAACGTGTCACGAGGATGTTGCCTCCCTTGTCGGCCATAACGGTCATAATCGCCACAATCTGTTCCACCGTTTTACCTTCACCGAAGATCATTTCCGGCATTCCCTGGCGTAAATGGCGATGATGATCGACCTGGGCGCAACCGATATCCTGAAAGGGTAGATGACGCAGTTGCTGCAGGGCGTCATCTACCGACACCCCCCCCTGCCGGACTGAAGTGAGCATTGTTTTGAGATATTCCTGATCCATAAACGCACCCTGCTGTCTCGAATTGAATTGGTGCCGTTATATCACGCCTGCTTTAGTTTACCATGCAAAAAACCGGTTTTATGCTCGATATTGCAGTATCAAAAAAAAGTTCACCGGTTTACTTTTTCCCAGCAGCTATGCTACAAGATTAGGAATACTTTGAATAACGCGAGGTCGAAAAAATGGGTAAAACAACTGCAGAAAAAATATTTGATGCTCACCTGGTCAACGAGCCGTTCCCCGGCACGAAAGTGTTGCGCCTGGATGCGGTACTCTGTCACGAGATCACGACACCGATCGCCATTGATGACCTGATCCGGCGCGACAAGGATCGCGTTTTTGATCCGACGAAGATCAAGGCGGTTATCGACCATGTCACCCCCAGCAAGGACACCAAAACCGCTACTCAGGCCAAGATTCTCCGTGACTGGGCCCGCCGTCACGATATCAAGGATTTCTTTGATATCGGCGCCAACGGCGTCTGTCACGCCCTCTTCCCGGAGCGGGGCTTTATCCGTCCCGGCTACACGGTTATCATGGGTGATTCCCACACCTGCACCCACGGCGCCTTCGGTGCCTTTGCCGCCGGCATCGGCACGACCGACCTGGAGGTCGGCATCCTGAAAGGGGTCTGCGCCTTCCGCCAGCCCAAAACGATTAAATTCAACGTTACGGGAGCCCTGCCGAAGGGCGTCTACGCCAAGGATGTCATCCTGCATATCATCGGGAAAATCGGCGTTAATGGCGCTACCGACCGGGTGATGGAATTCCACGGTTCAACTATCGATGCCATGACGATGGAATCGCGCATGACGCTCTGCAACATGGCTATTGAAGCGGGCGGCACGTCGGGTATCTGCCAGCCAGACATGACCACCGTTGACTACTTGTGGCCGTTCATTCAGGGTGAGTTTTCCAGCAAGGAAGCCGCTCTGGCTGATTATTCACAATGGCGGGCCGACGCTGACGCCGAATATGACCAGACCATCGAGATTGATGTCACAACCATGGAGCCGACTATTACCTTCGGCTACAAACCGGATCAGGTCAAGACAGTGTCTGAACTGGCCGGCACTCCGCTTGACCAGATTTACATCGGATCGTGCACTAACGGTCGCATTGAAGACCTGCGCATTGCCGCACAGATTCTGAAAGGACACCGGCTGGCTCCGAACGTACGCGGCATCCTCTCGCCGGCCACGCCGAAAATCCAGCAGCAGGCGATACATGAAGGATTGATCGACATCTTCATGGAGGCCGGGTTCTGCGTCACCAATCCGACCTGCGGCGCCTGCCTCGGTATGAGCAACGGCGTTCTGGCAGAGGGTGAAGTCTGCGCCTCAACAACAAACCGCAACTTCATGGGACGAATGGGCAAAGGCGGAATGGTCCATCTGATGTCACCGGCCACGGCGGCGGCCAGCGCGATCGAAGGGAAGATCGCCGACCCGAGGAAATATTTATAATCAGTTATTTTATTTAAGGAGTATTACATATGAAAACATTCGGAGGCCCCGTCCTCTTTCTTGACCGCAGCGACATCAACACCGACGAGATTATCCCGGCCAAGTACCTGACCGAGATCACCAAGGAAGATCTCAAACCATACATCCTGGAAGACCTGAAGCTGCCCGGATTCGACCCGAATGGGCCTAAGACGAAGAATGCACGGGTGATCGTTTCCCGCGCCAACTTCGGCTGTGGTTCGTCACGCGAACACGCCCCATGGGTATTCGAGGTCAACGGTATCACTGCCGTGATCGCCGAATCTTTTGCCCGCATTTTCCGCCAGAACATGTTCAACTGCGGCATGGCCGCTATCGAGCTGCCCAAGGCAGATCTGGATCTGATCTTCTCCCACGCGAGCGAAGAAGACGCTTCCATGAGCATCGACATCGAGGCAGGAACCCTGACAATGAATGGCGGTGGTAAACAGAAAACATTCAGTTTTGAGATTTCACCATTCGACAGGGCGCTGGTATTGGCCGGCGGCTGGGTTGATTACGCTGATAAAAAATACTGATCACGAAGCAACATGGTAATAAAAAAGCCCCTTTTTTAAGGGGCTTTTTTTTTCATTCAGAACCGTTTACTCAATCCCAGATGGAAACTCACATCCGGTGCTGTGGCCACCGCCACATCCTCCGCAACACCGATATCCAGCAGATACTCACCCGGTAACCTGAGCGCCCCCCCGAATATCAGCAGTAGCGGACTTGTTGACAGTTCGTCAAGCGAACTGTCGCGATATAGTGGCGTATTGCCATTGAGCTGAGCCTTGAAAGATATCCATGAAGCCGGCCCCCAGCCAAGACCGAGTGTACCAAATCCCGCGAGCGGGGTATGCTGATCGCGGAGCACATCACTTCTGGACATGGCAAGACCGCCAACAGAGCCGAACACCCCCAGAGAACCCCATTCGCTATAATTAGTCATGCTACCGCAGAGTTGAAGCATGACATCGGTGCCACCACTGCCGTTAAGAGTTGCACTGTCTCCGGTGGGGAGTTTGACTGCTCCTTTAAGCGCCAGTCTGTCCTGATGCACCGTATCGCGAGCATCATACAGGCTGTAACCTCCGGTCAGACTGATATCACCTATCCCGGAAGTGGTTTGATCCATTCGCAACCGTTGTACGCCATCCTTACTGTAGCTGTAGTTGACACGCCCCTTGGGGGCACTGTCCCGACCACCTTGCGGCAGTCCAAAGGTGTTGTGCCAGTTGATGACAAACGTGTCGAGAATACCACCACCTTGAAAAAGATAGGGAATTTCGACCCCGGCCTCCCACCCAGGAGCAATGCCGTAACGCGCCGCAAAGGCCAGTCGGTATGTTTCACCATCGAGCGTTATCTGCTCGCGCTGGTTGCTGCTGACGGTGTAGTTACTGGAGAGGTCCTGGTTCAGACCGATGTGAAACGTTCCGGGTAGGATAATGTCAGCGCCGGTGTCATGCGGCAGTCCGTAGATCTGGACCAACGGGCTCTGATTGAATGTACTGAAGGGAGTTATCTCCATGTCAGCAGCGGCAGCGACTCCTGCTGAACAGAGTGTGGATAAAACCAGCACTAAGCACCTATTCATAATTGACCGACTCATCATCAAGCTCCAGAACCGTTTCACCACGATAACGATCTATCAGATCAGTTAAAGAGGTGAGGGCTTCAGTAATAATACGATTTTCAATCGCATTTGTTGCAATCTGAGTTTCAATCCTCTTGACAGCTTCAACGGCCTCCGTAACCAGAGCTATATGCTGAGTCGCTTCATTTTTCAGTTCTCGCGTACGCTCGTTATCCTCCATAACGCTCTTGAGGTAGAGACGATTACCCTTGGCCTGTTCCTGCGCAGAAGAATTGATTCTATGTGCGAGATCACGCATATGTTCGAGATTCATAACGACCAGGGCGCTACCCTGCTGCTGATGTTCGGTGGCAATAGTAACTTGCTGTACTCGTTCGAGATTTTTCTCTGCTTCTTCTGTAATACGCTGGATATTGGCAGACTGCTCAGTCGTTTCAACCGCGATACTTGCTACTACTTTGAAAGCATCTTCTGCGCTCTTGTCGATAGCAACGAGAGCCTCATTAGCCATGCNGGAAATCTTGACGCCCTCTTTAACCTTGTCCTTTCCTTGGGTAACCGAGCGCTGCACGTACGAGGTCTCTTTCTGAATATTACGTACCAACTCCTCAATTTCCTTGGTCGAAGCGGAAGTACGCCGTGCAAGTGAGCGCACCTCTTCCGCAACAACGGCAAAGGCCCGTCCTCGGGGCCCAGCCTGGGCGGCAATAATTGATGCATTAAGAGACAACAGGTTCGTCTGCTCAACAACCTCCCGAATAACACTCAGAAACTCTCCCACTCGCGCTGAGTGGCGAGATAAACGATTGATCGACTCAAAGGATTCGTCATTACTCTTGGAAATTTCCTGCATCGCCTTCATTGTCGCAGCCATACTGCGTAGCCCGTGTTGTGCCTGAGTTCGAACGCTTTTGGAGGCTGAGGCGCTCCGCTCGGAATTGTCACGCACGGTACTTTGCGAACTGCTGATCGTATTGAGAGAAGAAACAGTCTGTTCCGTGGAGGTGGACAATGCCCGGATATTTTCTGCTGTTTCTCGGGTCGCACGTGCCATTTCTTCAATTGAGCTTGAGGTCTCCATCACAAAATTGGAATACTGACTGATATTTTCTGCAATGGCATCGGTGGTAGCGCTCATCTGTGTCGAAATCGACGCTCGCTCATCGGTTCGGCCATAAAGCTCGTCAATTTCAACAATAACCAGTGAGAACGCGGTGTTGAGGTGTTCCATTGCGGTGACAGCATCGCGCACGTTGGCGGCTTCTTTTTCATCACCGGTTGACCCGGAGTGCATCGTCAATTTGAGCTTTTCCTGGGCGGCGAAGATCTGATCCAATAAGGCCTTACGCTCTTTCTGCTGGGACTCAAGAGCGTGTGTCGCAAGTTCACATATTGAAAATAGCGCCTTTATATCATCTGATTGAGCGTGAACAGATGAAAAATCCAGTTCCGGGACCAACTGCGCCATGACAAGAAGCTGCTCCGAACGGATTTCAGACGTAAGCCGATGAAAGATCCCGCCACACAGCAGTGAGCAGAGTAGCCCCGTAATGATTACCGGCACCACAACGGCAGGGGCGCTCCCAAGTGCAATCATGATGCATCCGATGGCACCGGAGGCGATCAATGAGAACAGAACCATCCTGGTCCGAACCGCTGCAACACTACTATATCGTCTGTTTGACATGCATCATCCTTATAGCGCTGTATTACGAACCACACTTGTACCATGCGGCAAAAACAGTGTCAATGCAGCGTGGAGTGGCCACTATTCTGATAACCACCTGTTTTATTACGTGGTTAATAAAGGATTGCGATACTACCATTAAAAGTGATGACTTGAATCACACGTTGCCGCGCTTGATTTTTTTTTGCGTCAATGAGATAGTGCTTCCAACAATACACACTTGCTGCAGAGGGGGCACAATGTTTGGATTTGGCATGCCGGAAATGATAATAATACTGGTCATAGTCCTGGTCGTTTTCGGAGCGGGAAAACTCCCTGAAATCGGCGGGGCACTTGGCAAAAGTATCCGTAACTTTAAAAAGGCGTCAGATGGCAAGGACGAGATCGAAATCAAGCCCAAGAGTGAGGATACTGACAAGAAAGCTTGATCAGACAGTTATTTATAATGCAAGAAAGGGGGAGAGGCGTGTGCCTTTCCCCCTTTCTTGCATTATGACGACAGCCTCAGGAGTTCAGATACTCCCCGATTTTCTCCGCCAGCGTACTATAAATACGGCGGCATTCATTCTCATCCTTTTCCAGCAGCGTCACCCGGAATCCCTGCAGCGGAGTCGAGAATGAAGAAAGAGGTACTATGCAGATGCCGGTTGTTGCCAGTATCTGATAGACGAAGCGTTTATCAGGGGAAACTCCCGGCTGGTTGATCAGCCCCTCCACCAGACTCTTGACCTCCTGGTTTGCTATCGGAATCGACTGCCGGTTGTTCAGCAAGCCATCCTTGAATGCCACAGCCATATAAAAAGCACCGTTGGTGCGATTCACCTGAAGAGCAGGAACCCGGCTGAGACAATCATACGTGATGTTGCTCATCCGCTCGTAGCTGTCGATGCGCTGAGCCAGATAGGCACTATATTCGGGATGAGTGACGATTTCAGGAATGACCATCTGCGGCAGGGTTGTAGAGCAGACCTCATTCATCTTTCCGGTAAGTATCAGATTGATATATTTCTGAAAGCGCTCGTCCTTCTGGCCGTTATACACTTCAATCCAGCCACAGCGTGATCCGGGCCAAGGAAACTCCTTGGATATACCTTTCAATGAAATGGCGGGAACATCCCCGATCACGTCACTGATTGGCACCGTACTTTCACCGTTATACACGATATTGATGTACACCTCATCGGCAATGATGAACAGGTCGTTTTCACGGGCGACCGCAACGATCTCCTGCAGCAGCTCCCTGGTGTAAACCATCCCGGTCGGGTTATCCGGGTTGATCAGCATGATCGCGCAGATATTCGGATTGTAGCGGACATGATTACGCAGGTCCTCCATATCCGGGTACCAGTTGTTTTCCGGCTTGAGACAGAACAGCGAGGGAGCCGAGTGGGCGTGGCCAATTTCACCCAGCGTGTGGGTGGTATAGGATGGCGACGGCATAAGCACCCGCGCCTCCGGACGCAGACAGCCGTAAATTTTGGCGATAGCATCCCCCAGTCCATTAAAGAAAATAATATCATCCGGCGTGATCTGAGCACCGCCGCGACTATTGGTTTTTTCGCAGATAAATTCACGGGTTTCAAGTACACCACGGGTGTGGCAATACCCCCAGGTACGGTTGTCCATTGCGGCTCTGGCGACGATCTCCTTCATCCACTTCGGAATATCCTCACCCTTGACAATCGGGTCGCCGATATTTTCCCAGTTAATTTTGACGCCATGCTTCTGGAGTTTTTCTGCCACATTAACGATATTTCTGATTTCATACGTCAGTTCGCCGGTTCCTGGCGGTACCAGTTCGATTCTCATAAGTGTTTCTCCCCTGTATGGTTACTATGCATCAATTCCCTGCCGGAGCGCTAAATAAAAAGAGCCGTAGGCTCCTGCCCACGGCTCACGATTATCTTTTAAAGCGGAACGACAATCAGCGGGCAACGGGCAGAGATGCGGCATTACGCGCCGCGGCGATAATAGCTCGTTCTGTAGTTGCCGTAATCATGATCATCATAATGGGTGTCAATATCATACCGATACCGCGACGTCAATGGTTTTTGCGCCATCAGCAACGCAGGTTAACGATTAAGCCCCACCAGCAATCTGCCATCTTCGTCACACCAACGCAGCCACCCGATCTGCGCCTGATCGGTGAGCACCATGCCCCAGGCATTCTCAAGCTTCAACACCTTGAACACCTGTTTTGGAGTCAGCATAGCGAGCGGTTTCCCGTCAGGCTGCTGCTGCAGCTGGTAATATTTCGGTTTAAGACCAGGAAGCATGTGACCGGTCTGCAATTTCAGAAACTGCCCCCACGATTGAAAACGTCCTTTATACCGTGAATCAATCCAGGCTTCTCGGCCGGCATCGTCATAATAAACCCGCAACCAGTCACCTTTGCGGGCAGAAACGATAAGCGGTGAAGCCCACTCCGGCAGGCCAAATATCCACTCGTTCCCGGACAGCGAGGAACTGTCCAGCACCCCAACCCGCGTAAGGCCCGGTTCGTCGTACAACTGTAACAGCGGTTCCTGGCTTATCTTGTCTGGCTGCGAAAAAACGACCAGACCTATTCCGGTGTATGGCCGCATGCGTGTAGAAGTCGCAGCGGAGCAGACTGAACTGGTCACGCCCGCCATAAAAAAAACCAGACAAAGGAGAAGGTCGCGGCAGCTCACATTAATCAAACAAACTTCGCAGTCGCATCAGAAATGCCTGAGCCTGCGGATCACTATCTTCGGGAGCCCACGTAACCTTTTCGTCCTCATTCAACTGACGGTAGGGACCCGCTTTGGTTTCGTAAAACACGGTGCCCGACTCCAGGCTGACGGCGGTATGATAGACACCGTACGGAATATCAACAACCAGATTACCGCTTGCATGCGACAGCAGCGCGGTATCGACTAGCTCGCCGGCATCGGTAAAAGTAACGATTCCCAGCCTGCCGCTCATCAGAATAAACGCCTCATCTTTTTCCGGGTCAAGATGGCAATGCGGCCTGATGTATGAGCCGGGTTCAATAGCGTTAAGCAGGCGGTGACAACGAGATTCATCAGACGGGTGAAGGTTGTAGTTCTGGCGCAGTCTCGGGTTCTGCCTCGCTTCGGCAGACAGCTGATCCAGCTGTTCACGGCCGATTACCTTCATCTAGCGATCGACCAGAGCGATCATATTGCCGTCAAAGTCTTGTACAACCGCCATTTTGCCCCACGGGCTGGACTCAAGCGACTCCACAAAATGCACACCGCCGTTTTTAAGAGTTTCACAGAGCGGAGCAATATTTTCTACCTTAAGGGTAATGCCGGTGTGTCTTCCAACGAGGGTACGGGAATCCTCATGCAGCGCAAGCGAAACACCCAGCGTCGTGGTGGTCCCAGGGAAGAACTCAATCAGCATCTCGCTCTGACCGGCTACCGGCAGGCCGAGAAGATCGACATAAAATGATTTTGCTTTCACAAGATCGGTAACAAAGATCACAACGTTTTTAAGAGTAATTGACATGCAAACCTCGTAATTATTTCTGTGACAATCGATGTACGCACTCCACCATGAAGCGGGCATTTTCAGGGGGGACCGTTGGCAGGATACCGTGTCCCAAGTTAAAAATGTGTCCGGGCCGAGAGGCGTTCTCATCCAGAACCCGCTTGACTTCTCGCTCGATAATCTCGCGTGTTGCGTACAGTACGGTCGGATCAAGATTACCCTGCACCGCCATCTGCGGGCCGATCAGGTCCCGGGCCGCCCCCAGGCTCACATGCCAGTCCAGTCCCATAACGTCGCCCCCGGCCTTTTTGACGGTATCCAGCATGGCTCCTGAACCTTTGACAAAATGGATAACCGGTGTTTCCATACGGTTCAACCCATTGATCAGCCTGGTGGTATACGGCAGCACATAGCGCTCGTAATCTGCAGGAGAAAGAATCCCGCCCCAGGTGTCGAAGATCTGAATACACTGGGCGCCGGCCGTAATCTGGGCGTTCAGATATTCCATGCTCATCGTGGTGATTTTTTCCATCAGGGCGGCATACACATCAGGTGCGGCATACATCATCCGCTTGATCTGGGCAAAATCCTTGGAGCCTTTCCCCTCGACCATGTAGCAGGCGAGCGTAAACGGCGCACCGCCAAAACCGATCAACGGCACTTTACCCGCCAGCTCACGCCGCAGTATTTTAATTGTTTCAAGCACGTAAGGGACATCCTGCTCCATCTGTGGAATACGCAATTTCTCCACATCTGCCATGCTACGGATCGGGTTTTCAAACACCGGTCCCGGAACAAAATCGAGCTTCATTCCCATCGGCTCAACCGGTGTCAGAATATCAGAGAACATGATCGCGGCATCCACCCCGAGAGCATCAACCGGCTGAATGCTGACTTGGGCGGCCAGTTCGGGTGTTTTACACAATTCGAGAAACGTGCATTTGGAGCGAACCGCCATGTACTCGGGCAGATAGCGCCCGGCCTGACGCATAAGCCACACGGGAGTACGATCGACCGGCTTGCCCCAACAGGCATCAAGAAATCTCATATTCATTGTATTTCTCCTTAAAAGTGCACAAAGACGTGGGAATTGGCATAAATAAATGACGTATTCTAATTTTAAACGACGAGAGAAGTCAAATTATTTGAGTACAGAGCGGTGCCGGAGTGGAGCAGAGTCCCACTGCGGACGCATGTAGCCGTTCCATGTTTATTCAACCAAAAATTTTCTTTTTCCGTACACGACCCGGTCTCCCGGATATAACTTGCGACCACGGCGAAGTTCTACGGCACCATTCACCGAAATATACCCCTCTGCGATCATTGCCTTTGCCTCGCCACCGGAAGAAACCGCATTTTCTGCCTTTAGAAAACTGTCCAGCTTAATGAACGGTGTGGTTATCTGCATAATTTAGTTCTCTCTCCCCTGTTTGACTGCATCGCGTGATTCCATCCACCTGTAACCGGGCGGGTTAAGTGCAATCCTCAGGCTCGCTCCATCGCAGGTTTATCCAATAAAAAAGGCGGTTAGCATATGAGTAGCCAACCGCCGGTATTACGTATGGCGGAAGAGGTGAAATTCGAACTCACGGAGCTGTTACACTCGGCGGTTTTCAAGACTCACTGGCTGTAACTGCATTTAGCAGCCTACCACTCCTACATCCACAATCTCTAGTTCAAACAATTTATGTCAGTAAACATACTAAAAATGCTGCCAAAATACAACCTATAGATGACCATTGGCATTCAATCTATGTCAGTATGACTTTGACAACTTCTGCTCTTTGGTTCCTGATAATAGTTTCTGTCGCTCAAGTGCCTCTACGTGCCTGGGTTCTCGCTTGCTAGTTTTACCAGTGCTTTTGTACCTCTGACAATCAATCACGAAATTTGCGTAGAAGATGTTCCACCTCTTGAATACGGACATACGTTACCCCTTTCTCCGGCAAGTTTGATGTTGCCGAAGAAAAAAGGGTACAGAGCTGTTTTAGCCCCATACCCTGCAGGTAAGCGTATATGTTAAATCTGATTTATCCTATGCTTTGTCTTTCACTGCTTTAGATGCTGATTCAGCAGCACCGTCCTTAATTTCCTGAACAGCTGAATAAACATCATTTACCAATTTATTTACTGCTTGCTGTGAAAATATCACAGTATCAGTCTTGGTTGCCTGAACTGATTGATGTGCATCCTGATTGACTTTGGGTGCTGATGTAATTTGGTCTACCTTTACCTGCGGATTAACGTGAGCAGGATTAGCGATTACGCTATTAGGGGAAAGCTGTGCCATTGACATTGGACCTACCTCCACTCGATTTGTCCTTAAACTCATTACTATCGGGTATATGTCGGATACCTTAACTCAATTAGAATTATAATCATCACACGATATTTGGCTAAAGTAAACTTTTACTCTATGCTTTGCCTTTATATGTCTCACTTGCTTTTTCAGCAGAACTTTCTTGCGCTTCTAATGCGGCAGGGTCTCCATCACTGGCTAACTGTTGTGCTTGCTTAGATATAGACACCGTGTCAGCGTTTGCAGCTTTCTTTGGAGCTGGGGCCTGTTGTTGCTGAGCTGGTGGCGGTGTATATGTTGCAGCTACACTGCTTGATGCTATTCCTGATACTGACATATAGATACCCTCCTGATACTACGAATACGTTCTTTAGTTTCTTTATCGGCATTCACCACAAGACATAAAGGGCTATTTCTATCTGCTTGCGGATCTTACATTGGGTCACTCCCACAGCTCTCCTTAAACGCATACCAGCCGAAGACAGCCAATGACCTCTAACTTGGTTTTGTATGTCCAGCCCGACTCTTTCTCTGCCACATACAGTTCAACAACCTCAGACAACAGCTTGCCTCTTACCACTGCTGTCTTCTGTTTGCTTGGTATGACCCCCTCCACTATCTGCCTGATCATTTCTTCTGGTAACATACCAGTACGGATCATGGTAAAGGATTTATGGATATCATATTCCATTGCCACCAACAGGGTCTTTGCATGATATAGGTCTGAAGTCTTAAGGGATTTCTTGATGAAGGTACAAGAGAAGTGCTTTCTCAGATCAACGGGGACTTTAGCCTGATAGTAGAAGTGATTCTTGTAGCAGATAAGGTGTGTAGGATATGACAAAGCCCCTAGCTCCTTGGTATACTAAAAAGTATACTAAAAGTTACTAGAGGCTTTTTATCTAACTATTTCAGTTAGTTATAGTTATGGCGGAAGAGGTGAGATTCGAACTCACGGAGCTGTTACACTCGGCGGTTTTCAAGACCGCTGCCTTAAACCACT
>JGI24147J20444_1000507_pt1 | contig 24535 bp, 18 predicted proteins | sample BarGraIncub1133A_FD_20444 | JGI IMG/M metagenome (IMG submission 20444) | reverse complement strand
GCCCGTCCGGCTTGAGGCCGACTTCGAGCGGTCCGACTTGGAACAGCTCGTCAGCCACCGCCTGAGCGGCGGTGTGGGTATCGGAGAAAGAACCCAGATCAATGGCCTTGCAGGTCACGTCCGGCCATTCACGTGCCGCAGTTTTAGAAAGTCCGGCCAGACCGCCGGAGGTCGGGTCGGCGAGGATAGAACTGGTGTCAAAGGCAAAGGCGCCGTCAAGGCGTGAAACGGTACTGAAAAATGCCCCGTTTTCCTCAGCGCTCCGGTGCAGAGCCGGTGCGGCTTTTTGTAGAAGCAGAAACGCATTTTCCAGGAAACTGTCGTCTGTTCCGGCTGCCGGGGCAACAATAACCAGGCCCGATACCCTGTCCAACTGTAGCCTGTCCAGATCTTCGTCAGCAGTGATCAGGCGCACTGCGCGGCCCGCACTGCTCAAGGTGTTACAGAGATCTCCGGAGAAGGCGGAGCCGTCATCGGTGACCCAGATGATGCTATTGTCGGCTATCTGGAGCGTACCCGCAGCTGCAGCAAGGGGGAACGGAGTGACGGTGCTGCGATTGAGTATGCTTGTGCACTCGGGTTCCCGTTCGACGATAGCCGCCGGGGAGGCGTTGACCGGTTGCAGGGGGGCTGCAGTGCCCTGCTCCAGAAAGCGGGCAATCTCGCCCAGGGTATGCAGGGAACCCAGGTGTTCAGGGCCGATGACCGGCGAACCGGGCAACCGCTCCTGCAGTGCCGACAGAATCTCGACCCGTTTGATGGAGTCGATGCCCAGGTCAGAATCGAGTCCCATCTCCATCTCCAGCATCTCCACCGGGTAGCCGGTCTTCTCGCTGACAACCAGCAGCAGGGTTTCGGCGACATTATCCGTGGCAGGTGACTGCACGGTGGCAAGTGCTACAGTAGAAGCCATGCCGGCGCCGAGAAAGCGGGCGATTTCGCCAAGAGTATGCAGGGAGCCCAGGTGCTCCGGGCCGATAATCGGCGAACCGGGCAGCCGCTCCTGCAGTGCGGAAAGTATTTCTACCCGTTTGATGGAATCGATGCCCAGGTCCGAATCAAGCCCCATCTCCATCTCCAGCATCTCCACAGGGTAGCCGGTCTTCTCGCTGACAACCGCCAGCAGGGTTTCGGCAACAGTGTCTGCGGCAGGCGTTTGTACGGTGGCAGGTGCTACGGTAGCAGCCATACCGGCGCCGAGAAAAGAGGCAATCTCGCCCAGGGTATGCAGGGAGCCCAGGTGTTCAGGACCGATAACCGGCGAACCGGGCAGCCGTTCCTGCAGTGCCGACAAAATCTCGACCCGTTTGATGGAATCGATGCCCAGGTCAGAATCGAGCCCCATCTCCAGCTCCAGCATCTCCACCGGGTAACCGGTCTTTTCGCTGACAACCGCCAGCAGGGCGTCTGAGATCCGGTCTGCGTTTGGCGCCGGGATTGATGGTGAAGCGGGTGGTGATGCAGGTGTTGTGACCACGGCAGGTTGTGAAACAGGTGCAATCGCTGCCGGGGCACCTGTGGTTGCCACTGATGAATGAGCAGGCAGAGTTGATGTAAGAGGTGCGCCGCCATGAAGGATGCGGTGTTGCTGCTCCAGCAGAGTCTGAATTGTTCTGCTCGCCGTTTCCTGACCTTCAAGAAAGCGGCGGTGGAGCTGGGCCGTTTCCTCCTGCATCTTCTGCAGGACGGACATCCCTTCCCGGGTGATCCGTAAAGAATCCACCAGGATGTCCCGTGAGGCCGGGGTACTCGCCGACGTGACAGCGGCTCCTGACATGATGGCAGACGACGGTGCTGCCGGAGTGGCGACCCGTTGCGTGACGGGGGCACTTGCTGCGCGCTTGGTCCTCGGCTTGACGTAGTTGGCGCCACAGAGAGGAATTGTCATGAGCGGTTTTTTTGAGGTGGCCGGTTTCGGCGAAATGAAGCCTTCATCCCACCTGACAAGTTGCACAGAGTGACCGAGTACGGCAAGTTGGGCCAGGCAGCGGGCCAGATCAGCAATGCCGGAGCGTTTGCCGCTGGAGGCATCTACCGCTACAACCGTGTAATTCTGTTCTCCCAGGATCGACTTGACCAGACCGCTCAGACGCGAACCGGGACCAACTTCGACAAAGGTTCTGACACCGGCTACGTGCATGGCCTCAATTTCAGCCACGAATTCAACCGGTCGTGCCAATTGTCCTGCCAGAATCTCCTTTGCCTTGATTTCACTGGTCGGGTATTCGGCTGCTGTCGTGTTGGAAAAGACCGGGATGCTTCCTGGTGCCAGGTGTATATCGGCCAGAGCTGTCAGGAGTGGTGTTGCCGCATCGGCAACCAACGAACTATGGAAGGCGGCGGCAACCGGCAGCTGTTTGCAGGTCAGTTTGCGGGTGCTGCAGGCCGTAACGGCACGGGCGATTTCATCACTTCTGCCGGAAAGAACATACTGGGTAGGGGCATTGCAATTGGCAACCACCAGATCAAGCTTCTCTTCCTCAAGCATCTGTTTCACATCAGCCAATGGCGCAGAGACCGCCAGCATGCTGCCTTTGTCGCCGTCTCCGCCGGCCATGAGGTTGCCGCGCAGCCGGGAAAGGGCATGAAATGATGTTTCGTCCAGGCGGCCGGCAGCACAGAGGGCAGTAAGTTCACCATAGCTGTGTCCGGCGGTCGCTTCCGCTGTAATGCCAAATGATTCCATCACCCGCAGGGCACCCAGACTGACGGCACCTATGGCTGGTTGGGCAACATCTGTGGCACGCAGGGCCTCTTCCTGCTGTTGTGCGCTATTCGGCACGAAGGAGGAAAGCGGATAGATCAGATCATTCAGGTGTGCACCACTTTCGGAGGTGAAGCCGGACTCTGCGGCAGTGATCGTCGCGAGCATTTCGGGAAAAGAGCAGGCCAGGTCACGCAGCATGCCGGTGTACTGGGCGCCTTGCCCGGGGAAGAGTATGCCGAGTTTGCCTGCGACCGGGCCGGTGGCATAGTAGACGCCATCCGGGCTGTTCCAGGCGGTCGTGGGGTTTTTGCGCAGCATGGCAAGGGCATTAGAACGAAGCGATTTCAGGTTGGTCTTATCCCGTTCCACCACAAGGATCAGGCGGCAGGACGCCTCAGCGTCATAGGCAGCGCGCAGGGCAGCGGCTTGCGTCCGGAGATCAATCCATGATTGTTCTTCGCTGACCGCGGAGAGTGCCGTCTCCAGGGCTGTGGCATCGCTGCCAAAAAATGGCAGAATCTGGACGTTGCCATCCCAGTCTGCTGAGCTGCTTGTTGGCCGGTACTCTTCCAGCACAGTGTGGAAGTTGGAACCGCCAAACCCGAAGGCACTGACCGCTGCGCGACGTGGTGCGCCGTCAGGAGAAACCCAGGGACGTTTTTCCGCAGCCAGGTAGAAGGGGGTGCCGCCATCCGAAACCTCTTTGAGCGGATTCTGCACCTTGATGGTCGGCGGGATNACNTTNTGGTGCAGGGCTAACGCCGCTTTGATCAGACCGGCCGCTCCGGCGGCTGCCTTGGTATGGCCAATCTGTGACTTGACCGATCCGAGGGCGCACCACGGTCTGTCCGACGTGCCGTAGATTTCCCGCAGGGCCGAAACCTCCACCGTGTCGCCTACTTTCGTGCCGGTACCATGGGCCTCCACCAGACCGATACTTTCCGGGGTGACTCCCGCCCGCTGGTAGGCATCCAGGATCGCCTTTTTCTGGCCGGAGGCGCTGGGTGTATAGATCGCTTCGCCCTTGCCGTCGCTGGATGAGCCAACACCGCGGATCACGGCATAGATTTTGTCGTTGTCACGCTCAGCGTCAGCCAGACGTTTGATGACCACCAGGCCGAGACCTTCGCCAATGATGGTGCCGTCACTGGTTGCATCAAACGGTTTGGCGTTGCCGGTGGCTGAAAGCGCCGGGGTCTTGCTGAAGCACATGTACATGAAGATGTCGTTGAAGGTGTCTATCCCGCCGGTTACCACCATGTCGGATTTGCCGGTGGCCAGCTCCATGCTGGCAAGATGCAGCGCGCTCAAGGAACTGGCGCAGGCGGCGTCGACCACACAGTTGGTACCGCCCAGATCGTACTGCTTGCTGATACGCCCGGCGACTACGTTTCCGAGTAGTCCCGGAAAAGAATTTTCCTGCCAAGGCACGTAGGAGTCGGAGATACGCTGTACAACATCTGCAGCGGTCGTCTCGTCAACGCCGGCGTCTTTCAGGGCTTCTCGCCAGTGGGGGTGGCCGAGGCGGGCTCCCAGAGGGATAACCAGACCAAGAGTACCGGTGACACCCAGGATGACGCTCACACGGCTACGATCGTAGACCCGGTCTGCCCCGTAACCGGCATCCCTGAGAGCCTGCCCGGTCGTCACGAGTCCAAGGAGCTGGGAGGAATCGATAGCCTCCAGGGTGGCAGGGGGAATATTGAATTCCATCGGGTTGAACGGGATAGAGGAAAGAAATCCGCCCCGTTGTCCATAGGTCATATCGGGAGCGGTGGGATCCTGATTATAATAGTCGGCCACATGCCAATGCGTTGCAGGGATGTCGGTGATTGCGTCTATCCCCTCGCGGATGTTTGCCCAGTAGGCGGTGCTGTCTTCAGCCTGGGGGAAATGACAACCGATGCCTATGATTGCCAGCGCTACTCCGCCGGTGGGGATAGTGCGATTCAATTCTTCCTGTTTCACGAAAGGTACTCCTTGATCTGTGTGTTTTCGAGTGGTTCTGTATGTAAAACTTCCGGCGGGAAATTGATTCCCTGGTAGCGGAGGATGTTGGCGCGGGTCAGCGCCGCTGCACCAAAAAGGATATTGAGGGCAACAGTTGAAACGGTCCGGTTTGCCGGGACTTCCAGAAAACTGCCGGCAACCCATTCATTGAAGGCTCCCATGGCAGGTCCGCACCAGACCTGGTAGTCGATCTTGCGGGAACTCTCGCCGTCTTTGGCCCAGTGAGCCGCCTGCCCCAGATACCAGCGGAAAACCAGTGCCATGAGGTGCTTCGGATCGCGTTCGGCACGTTCGACCTGGCGCGGATCACGCTCAAGGAAAAAGCTGCGGGTATTCTGCCAGATATCGTTCAGGCTGGCCTGGAAAAAGGTCTTTTCCAATTTATCCCGCTCAGCAGCCGGGATGTCATCGAGACCGGCATAGGCCCGGTAGATTTCGAACAGTTTGGCGGCTCGCATGGGGAACATGGTGCCGCGCTTCAGAACCTGTACGGTTACCCCCATCTCGAACATGTCGGCAGCCGGAGCCATGCTCACGTCAGCCTGGCGCGTTTCGGCCAGCATCTGTCGCACCACGTCCGATGTCCCCGATTCAATGCAGGCCTGGTTGACCGATCCGGTCATGATATAGGCGGCCCCCATGGCAAATGCTGCCGCCGCGGCAGCAGGGGTGGCGATACCGCCAGCCAGACCGGCACGTAGTTTCAGCGCGTACCCATAGTTGGCCTGCATCCGCACGGCCACCGACTGTATGGTCGGGAACAGGGCCAGAGCCGGACGGTTGTCGGTATGTCCGCCGGAATCGGCTTCGGCGGTAATATCCTGGGCCAGGGGGATACGGGCTGCAAGCTCTGCCTGCTCTGCTGTGATGGCACCTTCGGCAACCAGTTCCCGCAGAAATTTATCCGGGGGAGGGGAGAAAAACTTTTCGGCGAGCTCCTCCCGGGAAACCTTGGCGATAATCCTGTTGGGAGTAACAATCGTCCCGTCGGGGAGACGATGGATACCGTGTGTCCGGTAGCGTACCAAGGGGAGAGTCAGGGCAAGGAAGGCAGATGCTTCTACCAGATGTACTCCCTTGCGGATGTATAAATCGGCCAAAGCCTTTTCCAGATCCGGTTCCTGCGGAGAGTGGATTAGGTTGAATCCACACGGGAAACCGGCGCCAGCCAGTCGATCCACTGCCGCTTCAACTGTGCTGAACGGCAGACCGGCTGCTCCGAAAAAGCCAAGCATGCCGGCCCGGCCTAATTCCTCCACCATGGCCACGGAACTGATCCCTTTGGCCATGGAACCGCCCAGATATGGATAGCGAAGGCCGAGGTCCGAACAAAAACCGGGGTCACCTAATTTCTCGCACATATCTTTCAGGCTTTTGGACGATCCGAGCGCGTATGTGTGTATGTCTGTTGTTTTCAAATGGCAAACCTCCAGCTTCACAAGCAACCCGGTAGATTAACGCAGTTATGGCAAAAAAGAAACCTTTTCGGACAGAAATCAGGCAGGATTTGGTTGAACGGAATGAACCAAGCCGCAGACGAAGCAGAACCAGGATGAGGATTTGGTATGTGTATTTCGGACAAAGATAACCTGAAGATCAGATGCACTATTTAATTTACAGCTCCTTCTGCTGTTTGGGTTGCTGCCCGCCGCTAGTCATCTTTCCTGATCCGTACCACTTGGCTGACACCCGGCATGGTCTCGATTTCATGGTCATTGAGTGTCTCGGTATCGCCAATCACGCCGATGATTGTGCGGTTGGCCCCGGTTGACTGATGAATGTCAAAATCACGGGTTATCAGATATTCCTTGATCGAATCGAGTGCCGTTTCTTCAGCATGTTTTCTCATTATAATCAGCACGATATATATGCTCCCTTACACTTCTTCTCTATGTGACATGATGCGTTCAAGGCGGCGGGACTCATCAACAACACGCTCAAACATCCTGACAATCGCATCATCGTCCAGCGGCCCCGGGTTATCCTCTTTCATACGGTTGAAAATCCGCTTTTCACGGGCCGGATCAAATACCGGCAGATTCAGCTCCTTCTTGGCGTGGCCGATTTCAAGAGCCAGTCTGGCGCGCTCGTTAAAGATACGCAACAGCACATCATCCAGAAGATCAATTCGCTTGCGGGTTTCATTGATATCCACGGTTACAGCTCCTTTAAAACTGTTTCTTTACAAAGCTGTCTTTTTTCCCGTTTACATCATCAAGGAAAGGGTAATCAAGGGTATAATGCAGGCCACGGGATTCCTTGCGTTTTTGGGCACAGGTTATTATCAGCTCCGCCACGGTGGCAATATTGCGCAGTTCGATCAAGTCAGAGGTTACGTTAAAATTCCAGTAATATTCCTCTATTTCGCGCTGAATCAAGTTTATGCGGTTCATGGCACGCGCCAATCGTTTATCCGATCGTACAATTCCGACATAATTCCACATGGTGCGCCGAATTTCATCCCAGTTCTGGGAGACGACGACCATCTCGTCACTGTTGGTGGCGGTCCCGGAATCCCAGGCCGGAATATCGCGATAGTCACTGGCAAGCGATGCGATGGCTTCGCTGGAATGGCGGTAGGCGCGTCCCGCATACACGGCGGCTTCCAGCAGCGAGTTGCTGGCCAGACGGTTAGCGCCATGCAGGCCGGTGAATGCGGTTTCTCCAATGGCGTACAGGCCGGGGATGTCTGTTTCGGCATCAAAATTGACCGCCACCCCGCCACACAGATAGTGGGCGGCCGGCACGATCGGAAGCCACTCCTTGGTCATATCCAGTCCGAACTCCATACAGGTCTGGTATATGTTCGGAAAGCGGTTGCGGACGACATCGGCCGGTTCGTGGGTGATGTCAAGATAGGCGCAGTCATCACCGCTGGTTTTCATCTCGTGATCAATGGCGCGAGCAACAATATCGCGGGGCGCCAGATCCTTTAGTTTATGATATTTTTCCATAAACGCCGTGCCGTCACGCCGGCGCAGGATGGCGCCTTCACCGCGTACCGCTTCAGAAATAAGAAATGATTTTGCCAGCGGATGAAACAGCGTGGTGGGGTGAAACTGCATGAATTCCATGTTTGCAATCGTCGCACCGGCGCGATACGCCATGGCAACGCCGTCACCGGACGCCACGTCCGGGTTACAGGTATACAGATATACTTTACCGGCACCGCCACTTGCCAGAAGGGTTATCTTCGAGCTGAAGGTCACGACGGTATCGTCGGGAATATTCAGGACATATGCTCCGAGGCAGCGGTTCTGCTCCAGCTTGCGCCGTTCGATCTTGGCGGAGGTGATCAGGTCGATGGCGATATGGTTTTCATAGATCGTGATTGCGGGGTGCTGTCTGACCGCATAGACCAACGCCCGCTCAATCTCGCGTCCGGTGATGTCTTCGGCATGCAGAATACGCCGGGCGCTGTGCCCCCCCTCACGGGTTAGGTCGTATGATTCGCCGCTGGTTGTAAACTTGACCCCCCAATCGATAAGATTGCGAATGGTCTGCGGCCCTTCCTCAACCACCATTCTGACGACATCTTCATGGCAGATTCCGGCCCCAGCAACGAGCGTATCCTCAATGTGGGCGTCAAATGAATCATCGTCGGAATACACGGTGGCGATGCCACCTTGAGCGTACTTGGTCGCTGATTCGGAAATATCACGTTTGGTGACGATGGCGACGCTGCCATGGTCGGCTGCCTGGAGGGCAAAGGAGAGACCGGCGATACCGCTGCCGATAACGAGGAAATCACTTTCAATACGCATGATAAACTTCCCTTCAAGGGTTGTGTATACGGAAAAGCAGATTATTGACCTGTGAGGCTGTTTTGTCAAGAGGAGAGGGTGGCCTTACCATTCAAAACATGATTTTATTTGAGTTTAGATTTGCTTGCTTGTGTCAAATTGCAGCTGTTACTCTGAACTGAACCAGCAACAAATGTAACATCAGGTAACAAATTTCACTTCATGAATTATCCGCTAAAATCCGGCAAACTCTTCTGCCATCACGAAATACCCGTACTATTTATTACAAACGATGCTGATAAACAGCCCGTATGATAAGTCGTAACCAATTAAAAAACACAGTTTCTTTTATTTAACGGATTGGCCCGGTTTCTGCTTTTGTTTCAACGTTTGACGTCATATTTCATTCACTGGCCTCAACTGTCGCCTCAGTTTATGGAAAGGGAGATACAAATGAAAAATATCATTCTGCTTGCGCTCATCAGTATCATCGCTCCAGCCATGGCTCCGGCTGCAAATGCACCGGTTGCCCCAAACGGCATTGCACTGTATCCGGAGTACATGACCTGGCAGGTCATAGCTCCTTCCTACCGGGAGGACAAGGGGCAGATCCGCATCATCACCGGCAACAAAATTGCTGTTTCGGCATTGCGTGCCGGCAAGAAACCACTTCCCGATGGTAGCGTACTGGCCAAGGTTGCCTGGAAAGCAGAGAAGCATCCATCCTTCCCGGTGGCCACCGTACCGGGTGCATTCGCGCAGGTCGAGTTTATGGTGAAGGATGCAAAGAAGTATAAAAATACCGGTGGCTGGGGCTTTGCCCTTTTTGTGGGGAGCGGACTGAAACCATACGGTAAGGATGCCGGTTTTGTCAGCGAGTGCTTCACATGCCACACGCCGGTGGCAAACAACGATTATCTGTTTACCAAAATTGTCAAAACACCCTGAGTTATTCTGTCAGAAAAAATGGTCCTCTCTTCCGGATATTGGTTGACAAGAAGCGTAACCATGACTCCTGTATGAATATAAAACAGCATCACCACAACCAACCGTTGCGATTGATGGTCCAAGGTTGAAGTCTCCGATGGTGATACACGTGTGAATAAGAATACCCTCCGTATATTCTCCTCTGTTTCTCAAACAAATTGCATTATCACGGCATCTTTAGTATAGTCTCCCGCTATATTTATACTCACTCAGTTTGCTACAAGGATTACATGCTGATGAAAACAATTCTCTCCGGCAACGAAGCCATTGCCCGCGGCGCGTATGAAGCGGGTTGTCTCGTCGCTTGTGCCTATCCCGGCACCCCTTCCACCGAAATTCTTGAAAATACGATCAAGTATAAAGAAATTGATTCCTCCTGGGCTCCCAATGAAAAAGTTGCACTGGAAGTAGCTATTGGAGCTTCCTTTGGTGGTGGTCGAGCACTCTGCACGATGAAGCATGTCGGCGTCAATGTGGCGGCCGACCCGCTCTTCACCCTTTCATACACCGGCGTACGGGGCGGTCTGGTCCTTGTCGCAGCCGATGATCCGGAAATGCACTCTTCCCAGAATGAACAGGACAGCCGCAACTATGCAAAATTTGCCAAGGTGCCGATGCTGGAGCCGTCCGATTCACGGGAATGCAAAGAGTTTACCCGACTGGCTTTCGAGCTGTCAGAACAGTATGACACACCGGTTATGCTCAGAAGCAGCACCCGCATTTCCCACGGCAAATCGGTCGTTGAACTGGGTGAGCGGGTTACTGATCTGCCGCTGCCCAAACTTGAAAAAAATCCGACCAAGCTGGTTATGCTCCCCGGTAATGCGCGCGTCCGCCATCCGCTGGTTGAACAGAATCTGGTTAACCTTTCCAAGGCCGCTGCAACGATGCCGTTCAACCGTCTGGAACTTCGCGACAGTTCTATCGGCATTATAACTGCGGGTATCTGTTATCAATATGTCCGTGAAGTCCTTCCGAATGCCTCAACCCTTAAACTTGGCATGGTCCACCCGCTTCCGCACGATCTGATCCGTGAATTTGCCGCCCAGGTTGACACGCTGTATGTTATCGAAGAGCTTGACCCCTTTATCGAGGATCAGGTTAAGGCCATGGGGATCAAAGCCATCGGCAAGGAGATCATTTCCCTGTGTGGTGAACTGACCCCGGGACGCCTTCGCAGCGCCTTCGGCCTGCCGCAACCGGCCACTATACCGATCGAAAATATGCCCGGACGTCCACCGAACATGTGTCCCGGTTGTCCGCATCGCGGTGTGTTCTTTGCGCTTAATCAGCTCAAAGCGTACGTCACCGGTGACATCGGCTGTTACACATTAGGCTTTATGCCACCGCTCTCCGCTATGGATACCTGTGTCTGCATGGGTGCTTCAATCGGCATGGCAACCGGAGTGACCAAGGTCGTTTCTGCAGAGGAAAAGAAAAAGGTTGTGGCTGTGATTGGTGACTCCACGTTCCTGCATACCGGAATGAATGGTCTGATGGATATGGTCTATAACAATTCTCCCGCAACGGTTATCATACTTGACAACAGCATTACCGCGATGACCGGTCGTCAGGATAATCCGGCTTCGGGCCATACGTTGATGAATGAACCGACCAATGCCGTTAATATTCCACTGCTCTGCAAGGCACTGGGGGCAAAGAATATTCGCGTCATCAATCCGCTTGATCTGGAAGAGACGAAGCGTGTTATCGGGGAAGAGATGGAGCGCCCCGAACCTTCCGTGATCATTACCAACAAACCGTGTGTGCTGATCAAGCGAGAGGATGTCTTTCAGAAAGGGCCGGTCTATGCGGTTGATGCCGAGAAATGCACCGGTTGCCGTGCCTGCCTGAAGATCGGCTGCCCGGCAATCGAGTGGCGTCCTGCGGGTGATGGGAGCAAGAAGGGTAAGGCCGGCATCGATCCGCTGCTCTGTACCGGGTGTGATGTCTGTCGCCAGCTCTGCAAGTTTGACGCAATCGGGAGTGTAAAATGAGCCATCAGATAACAAACATACTGCTTGTAGGTGTCGGCGGGCAGGGTATTCTGCTGGCCTCGGAGATACTGTCAGAGGCTGCAATGCTGGCCGGATTTGATGTCAAAAAAAGCGAGATTCATGGCATGTCCCAACGGGGTGGCAGTGTCGTTTCCCATGTCCGTTACGGCACGGAGGTTTTCTCTCCGATCGTGCCGGAGGGGGAAGGGGATATCCTGTTCGGCTTTGAGCTAATGGAGACAGCACGTTCGCTACCGCTTCTAAAGCCGGGCGGCACCGTCGTCGCCAACGACCTGCAGATCTCACCTCCTTCGGTGCTGATGGGGCAGGAGACTTATCCGGAAGGTTTGGCGGAACGCATCAAGGCGCAGTGTGCCGATTTTCTGCTGGTCGACGGCCAGAAAATGGCCGCTGATGCCGGTAACGTCAAGGCTGCGAACACGGTCCTGCTGGGAGCGATCTCAAAACGGCTCAGCATCTCTGAAGCGTACTGGCTGAAAGCTCTGGAAAAAATGGTGCCGGCCAAGGCACTGATGATCAACAAACGCGCCTTTCAGATGGGACGGGAGTTATTGTGACGCAACTTGAAACGATCGTCGCTGCCAACAAGATTTTTGTGAAGCCTGATGCCTTTCCACCGCTTCCCAAATCGCCCCAGAGGCAACTGGCAATATTCACCTGCATGGATACCCGCCTGGTTGATTTTCTTGAACCGGCCATGGGCATTAAGCGTGGCGAAGCGAAGGTTATCAAGAACGCCGGCAATATTATTATAGACCCGATGTCTGGAGCCGTGATCCGCAGCCTGGTGGCAGGAATCTTCATGTTGGGAGTTGAGGAAGTCTTCGTTATCGGGCACCGGGACTGCGGTATGGCTGAAATTGATGCCGAATCGGTTAAGGACGATATGGTCCGTCGCGGCATCTCTCCCGATGTCATTGACATTCATATCCCGGATCTGAAACAGTGGCTGGGCATCTTTGCGCATCCTGTAGAAAATGTTGAGCGGGTAGTCAAGATAATCCGGCATAACCCACTGATACCAAAGGACGTCCCGATACACGGACTTTTGTTTTGTCCGAACGACGGCCGCCTTGATGTTGTCGTGAACGGGTATACCGAGGAAAGTTTTGCTGCAGGGCTTGTCTAATTTTTTATCGAGGTAACGCCGTATGTTTTTCAACGAAGAATTTGAAACCTTGCCGCGCCCCGCTCTTGAAGCATTACAGTTGAAACGACTGCAATCAACACTTGAGAGAGTATATGCGAACGTACCGTTTTATAAAGCTACCTTTGATGCCGCAGGTATTAAGCCTTCAATCGTGACACGACTGGAAGATCTGCAGAAACTCCCGTTTACCACCAAGCAGGATATGCGCGACTCGTACCCCTACGGCCTGTTTGCCGCCCCGATGGAAGAGATTGTACGGATTCATGCATCGAGTGGAACGACCGGTAAACCGACCGTCGTCGGCTATACTCAGAATGATATCTCGACCTGGAGCGAGCTCATGGCGCGTTCATTCGTAGCGGCCGGAGCCCACAAGGGGGATATTATCCATAACGCCTACGGGTATGGCCTGTTCACCGGCGGTCTGGGTGCCCATTACGGTGCCGAACGGCTGGGAGCTTCAGTCATTCCAATATCCGGTGGCAATACCAAGCGCCAGATCATGATCATGCAGGATTTTGGTTCGACAGTGCTGACCTGCACTCCCTCCTATTCGCTCTTCATGGCCGAAGAGGCCCAGGCGGAAGGGGTCGACTTCAAGAAACTGAAGCTGCGGGTCGGAATTTTCGGCGCCGAGCCATGGTCCGAGGCGATGCGGAACGAGATTGAGGCGAAACTCAATCTGTCGGCGATCGATATCTATGGACTGTCCGAAATCATGGGGCCTGGCGTGGCTATCGAGTGTATTGAAGCCAAGCGTGGCCTCCATATTTGGGAAGATCACTTCATCCCGGAGATCATCAACCCGGAAACCGGAGAGCGCCTGCCTGAAGGGGAACGTGGTGAGCTGGTCATTACCACCATTACCAAGCAGGGTATTCCGCTGATCCGGTACCGTACCCGCGACATTACCAGCCTGACGTATGAACCGTGTGTCTGTGGCCGCACTCATGCCCGCATCACCCGCATGAGCGGCCGCTCTGACGACATGCTGATCATCCGGGGGGTAAATGTTTTTCCCTCTCAGATCGAAGCGATTCTGGTCGGTATCGAGGGGATTGAACCACATTATATGCTGATTGTTGATCGTGTGGGGACACTGGACACGCTGACTGTACAGGTTGAGGTCAGCGAGCAGCTGTTCTCCGACGAGATCAAGGTGCTGCAGGCTTTGTCGCGGCGGGTCGAAAAAGAGATCAAGGATATGCTGGGAGTCACCTGTACAGCAAAACTGGTCGAGCCGAAGACGATTCAGCGCAGCGAAGGCAAAGCCAAGCGAGTGATTGATAACCGGAAATTGTAGCGGCGCTGCTTGCCGCGCCCGATCTACTGGAGGTACGTCATGAAAGTTGAACAGATATCCATTTTCATCGAAAACAAGTCCGGCCGACTGGCTGAAATAACCCGCGTTCTCGGCGATGCCGGAATTAATATCCGGGCGCTTTCGCTCGCCGATACGTCCGATTTTGGTATCCTGCGTTTGATTGTCAACGACGGTGCAAAGGCAGCCACAGTACTGAAGGATAATGGATTTACCGTCAGTATGACCGAAGTGGTCGCCGTTGAGGTGCCGGACCACCCCGGCGGTTTGTCTGCAATCCTTCAGACTCTTGACCGGGAAGCGATCAATGTCGAATATATGTACGCCTTTGTTGAACGTTGCGGCGGAAATGCGGTCATTATCTTCCGTTTTGATGAAACTGACAAAGCGATTGCCACTCTGAAAGCTCAGAATTTTAGCATCCTTGACGGAAGCCGCTTGTACAATCTGTAGCATCAAAAACCCCGGAGGTCGCAATGAAAAAGATGTCGTTACTGTTCAGCAGTATCTGTTTGAGCCTCATCTGTGCAACCGTGTCGTTTGCATCCGGCACCATCAGGATCGGCGCTCTTTTTTCCGTTACCGGACCCGCTTCATTCCTCGGTGAACCGGAAAAAAAGACGCTCGAACTTCTCGTGAAGGAACTCAACGAAAAGGGGGGAATTAACGGACGGAAACTGGAGGCCGTTATTTATGATACCGGCGGCGATGCTACCAAAGCGGTTCAACTGGCGACAAAATTGATCAAAGATGATAAGGTCAGCGTCATTATCGGTCCGAGCACTACCGGTGAGAGTATGGCGGTTATCCCGGTCGTTGAAAAATGGAAAATACCTATGATTTCCTGCGCTGCCGGCATCAAAATCACCGATCCGGTCAAGCACTGGGTTTTCAAAACTCCGGCAAATGACCATATCGCTGCCGAAAAGATTCTTAACTACATGGCGAGTAAAAAGCAGAAAAGTATCGCCCTGTTGACGGTAACAGACGGATTTGGAGCCTCCGGCCGTGAGCAGATAAAGGCTCTGGCCAAAAAGAAAGGCTTTGCCGTCGTAGCCGATGAGGTTTACGGCCCGAAAGATACCGACATGACCGCCCAGTTAACCAAGATTCGCGGTATCAAGCCCGATGCGATAATCTGTTGGGGCACCAATCCGGGACCGGCTGTTATTACCAAGAACGTCAAACAGCTCGGACTCAAAACGCCGCTCTATATGAGCCATGGCGTCGCCTCTAAAAAATATATTGAACTGGCCGGCGCCGATTCGGCTGAAGGGGTTATGCTTCCTGCAGGCAAACTTGCCGTATATGACGCGCTGCCGAAGGGTGATTCGCAGTACAAGCTGCTGAAAGGGTACGACCAGACCTATAAAAAGGCATATGGAACAGAAGCATCCACTTTTGGTGGTTATGCCTATGACGCATTCCTCCTCGCTACAGGTGCCATCAAAAAAGTTGGCTCTACGCCGCCCGAGCAGATCCGTGCCGGAATCGAACAGGCCAGCAAACTGATCAGTATTTCTGGCGTTTTTACGATGTCCCCGAAAGATCATAACGGTCTTGATCTCTCAGCCTTTGAGATGGTCAAGGTTGTTAAGGGTGACTGGACGCTGCTCAAGTGAACTTCTCAATAGATTACAGGGAGATTGTCTATGAACATTAAAGTCATGAACGTCGTACTTGCAGCGGTTACCCTGCTGTTCTCTGCCAATGTATTTGCCGCCTCCCCGATCAAAATCGGGGCCCTGTTCGCCGTTACCGGTCCCGCCGCATTCCTCGGTGAACCGGAGCGCAACAGCGCCGAAATGGTGGTTAATGAGATCAATAGAGCTGGTGGTGTCAAGGGGCGTAAGCTTGAACTGGTGGTATACGATACTTCCGGTGATGCGACAAAGGCTGTTCAACTGGCAACAAAACTGATCAAGGACGACAAGGTAGTTGCTATCATCGGACCGAGCACGACCGGCGAGACCATGGCGGTAATCCCGGTGGCGGAAAGGGGGAGGGTTCCCCTGATATCGTGCTCCGCCGGCAGCAAAATTACTGATCCGGTTAAAAAGTGGATTTTCAAAACGGCTCAGAACGATTCGTTGGCGGTCGGAAGAATTTATGAATACCTGCAGAAAACAAAACAGACAAAAGTATCGATCCTTACCGTTTCTGACGGCTTTGGTGCATCAGGGCGCGAGCAGTTGAAGAGCCAGGCGGCCAAATACGGAATTACCGTTGTATCCGATGATACGTATGGGCCTAAAGATACCGATATGACCGCACAGCTGACTAAAATTCGCGGTTCCCACTCCCAGACTATCATCTGCTGGGGTACCAATCCCGGACCGGCTCTTGTTGCAAAAAATGTCCGACAGCTTGGCATCAAAACACCCCTGTTCATGAGCCATGGAGTATCGTCAAAGAAATTCATCGAACTTGCCGGTGATGCTGCTGAAGGGGTTAAACTCCCGTCAGGTAAAGTCGTTGTTGCTGACCTGTTGCCCGGTTCCGATAAACAAAAAAAATCTCTTATGGCTTTTGTCAAAGATTACCAGAAACATTATAATACAGAAGGCGACCATTTTGGCGGTCATGCTTGGGATGCGGTCATGTTGATCAAAAATGCGGTCAACAACGGGGCTGGTTCCGCAGCTGGAATTCGTGACCAGCTTGAGAAAACCAGAGGTTTTGCCGGTATCGGCGGCACGTTCAACTATTCAACCACTGATCATGCCGGTTTGGGCAAGGATGCGTTCGTGCTGGTAGAGGTTAAAAAGAAAGACTGGATGATTGTAAAGTAGTACATGTAGAAATGATTCTTCCGTGGGGGCGAATGTCCGTTCGCCCCTTCATTTATGAGGTATAATGCAGTTCGACCAGATTCTACAATACACGCTGTCCGGTTTATCGACCGGTGCCATCTATGCTTTGATCGGTATCGGTTTTTCGATCATTTACAACGCGACCGGCATCATCAATTTTGCTCAGGGTGAATTTGTCATGTTGGGCGGTCTGTTTACGCTGTCATGTCTGGAGTTTCTCAAACTTCCGCTCTGGGCGGCAATTCCCTGTGCGATTGCTGCCTCAACACTTGTTGGTATCCTCTTTGAGCGTCTGGCTATCCGCCCACTCAAGCAGCCGACCCCGATTAACCTGGTGATAATTACCATCGGCGGAAGTATTCTGATCCGTGGCCTTGCGATGCTGGTATGGGGCAAGGATACCCATTCAGTTTCCCCCTTTTCAGGTGACAATCCTATTGCCATCGGCGGCGCCACCATTTTGCCGCAGCATCTCTGGATATTTGCCATTACCCTGATAATAATCTTCCTTAACAAGATCTATTTTTATCATACCATCAGCGGCAAGGCCATGCGGGCCTGCTCCTACAACCGGCGGGCAGCCGGTCTGGTCGGAATCGACGTGCGACGCATGGTGCTGTTCTCGTTTATCATCAGCTCGGCGATGGGTGCCGTTGCCGGCATCATCATTGCGCCGCTGACCATGACCGCCTATGATGTCGGCGTCATGCTCGGTTTGAAAGGTTTTTGTGCGGCCATCATCGGCGGTATGAGCAGCGGTCTTTCAACGGTTATCGGCGGCTTGATTCTGGGAGTGCTCGAGTCGCTCGGCGCCGGTCTTATTTCTTCTGGCTATAAGGATGCTATTGCCTTTATAATTTTGTTGTTGATACTGTTTATCCGGCCGCAGGGTCTTTTTGGTAAATCCGATTCGGAGCGGGTCTGACACCATGAAACGAGACCTCCTCCTTTTTGTCGGTTTTTCGCTGCTGGTCATGATGGCTCCACAGTACTTCAGGGGTAGCTATCTGATGAACGTGCTGGTGTTTGTCGGCATCAACACCATGCTGGCGATTGCACTCAACCTGCTCCTCGGCTATGCTGGCCAGATATCTCTCGGCCATGCCGGTTTCTTCGGCCTTGGCGCCTACCTATCCGGGATAATGACGACCACCTTCAGCGTGAATCCATGGGTTGCCATGCCGGTTGCAGCGTTAGCGGTCGGCGGTCTGGCCTTTTTGATCGGTTTTCCGGTTTTGAAGCTTAAAGAGCATTACCTGGCCATGGCAACGCTCGGCCTCGGCATAATATTTTACATCACCTTTAATGAGACGTATGAATGGACCGGCGGCCCTTCCGGATTGTCAGAAATTCCCAATCTGCGGGTGGGGGGCATCATTTTTAACTCTGACGTCAAAAACTTCTATCTGATCTGGGGCGTGACTCTGGTGGTCATGCTGTTTGCGCTCAATCTTGCAAACTCCCGGGTCGGACGAGCGTTACGAGCGGTGCATGATTCCGAGATTGCAGCACAGGTTCTGGGTGTCAATGCCCGTCTCCTCAAGGTACAGATATTTGCCCTCTCCGCGATCATATGTTCTTTGGCAGGTAGCCTCTATGCGCATACCATGACGTTTATTTCACCGACATCATTCGGCTTCAATTTTTCGATTGAGCTGCTGACAATGGTGGTCATCGGCGGGCTTGGGAGTATTTACGGTTCATTTCTGGGGGCTGCGCTTCTTACCCTGCTGCCTGAAATCCTGCGCGGCGCCAATGATTACGACATAATTATTTACGGCGGTTTACTGGTGGTCATGGTGATGTATATGCCGGGTGGCCTTGTGCGCGGTATTCCCGCCCTGTACAGNAANTNTGTAAANCAGAAGCNGGAGACCGGGCATGCTTGAGGTCTCCGGCATTACTCAAATATTNGGAGGNGTTACCGCTCTCGACACGGTATCTTTTTCTATTGCAAAAGGGGACATTACCGGGGTAATCGGTCCGAATGGAGCCGGNAAGACGACTCTCTTCAACATTATTTCCGGCATATATCGTCAGACTGCCGGCACGGTCCTNCTTGAAGGGANAAATGTCACCGGATTTCCACCAGAACGATTAGCCCGCCTNGCNATGGTNCGAACATTTCAAAATATTGAACTGTTCGGAGGGATGACGGTGCTGGAAAATGTCATGGTCGGCATGCACACTAAAAGTTCCAGCGGTCTGTTGGCCTGTGCGCTCAAAATGCCCTGGAGTGTTTCTGAAGAGCGACGAATCCGTGAAGGTGCCGCAAAGTGGCTTGAATTTACCGGCATTCTGGATCTGTCAGATCATACCGCCGACAGCCTCCCGTTCGGAAAAGGGCGTCTTCTGGAAATCGCCCGGGCGCTGGCCGCCCTGCCGCGCATTATCTTGATGGATGAACCGGCGGCCGGGCTAAACAGTCAGGAAACCCTCGCCCTGGCCCAACTTATCAAGCGGATCCGGGATCTGGGCATCACCGTTGTACTGGTGGAGCACGATATGGAGCTGGTCATGGATATTTGTGACCGGATCGTTGTTCTCAATCTCGGCAGGAAACTGGCGGAAGGTACGCCCCGTGAAATTCAGGAAAGCCCTGAAGTTATTGCTGCGTATCTCGGGGACGACGACTGATGCTGCGTCTAAAAAACATCAACACTTTCTACGGAAAAGTTCACGCGCTCAAAAATGTTTCTCTGCACCTGGGCGAGGGCGAAATTGTGACTCTGATCGGTGCCAACGGCGCCGGTAAAACCACTATCCTGAACAGCATATCGGGTGTTACGCCTGCCTCTGCCGGTGAAATCATGTTTTGCAAGGAAGTCGTCACTGNACTTGCGCCGGACAAGGTTGTACAACGTGGCATATCNCAGGTACCCGAAGGGCGCCAGGTGTTCAAGCCGCTCTCCGTCGAGGATAATCTTGAACTTGGAGCGTATCTTCGGTATAGAAACAGAGAAGGGAAGGGCGCCATCCACAAGGATATGGAACAGGTGTTCACTCTGTTCCCGCGTCTTGAAGAACGGCGCAAACAGCTGGCAGGAACAATGTCGGGGGGAGAACAGCAGATGCTCGCTATCGGGAGAGCTCTGATGGCGAACCCCAAAGTGTTGCTTCTCGACGAACCTTCAATGGGGCTTGCTCCGTTGGTCGTGCAGGAGATATTTCGGGTGCTGGAGCGTCTTCGTCAGGAAAACGGTACCACTATCTTGCTCGTGGAACAAAATGCCAAGGCTGCTCTCAAACTGGCCGATCGTGGCTATGTTCTGGAAACCGGCAAGGTTATTCTGGAAGGTCCGGCGGACGAATTGCTGGAGAATGCCGAAGTTAAACGTGCCTATCTTGGCAAGGACAAAAAGGAAATATGGGAGCGATAATAGCTTCAGTCGCCCCTTTTCATATTACACTGTTGCTCATTACAGGTGAGCACATACACAAAGGAATGTAATCATATGCGTTTTCCATTACGACTCAATTACGATCTGACAAAATACATTATCAGCAACAAGATCAGTAAAAGAGAAAAGTATCCGCTGGTACTGATGCTGGAGCCGACCCACCTTTGCAATCTGGCCTGTTCCGGCTGTGGCAGAATCCGTGAATATGCAGATACCATTCAAGAGATGATGAGCTTGGAGGAGTGTTTGCAATCGGTGGATGAATGTCCGGCACCGGTCGTCACCATAACGGGTGGCGAGCCGTTCCTGTATCCGCACATTCATGAACTTATTGCCGCTGTGCTGGAAAGAGGCAAACATATCTACCTCTGCACGAACGGCATCCTGCTTGAAAAAGCGCTGGATTCCATGACGCCCCACCCAAATTTTACGCTCAATATTCACGTAGATGGTCTGGAAGAAACCCACGACCGTATTCTGGAGCGCAAGGGTGCCTTTAAAACCGCAATGGCTGGTATCAAAAAAGCCAAGGAGCTGGGGTTTAGAGTTTGTACGAACACAACCATCTTCAATGAAACCGATCTGGTTGAAATTGAGATGCTCTTTAGTCGCCTGGAAGAGATTGGTGTTGACGGGGTGCTTGTCGCTCCTGGTTTCGGTTATGAAGCGGTTGGTGAAAAACTGTTCCTTGAGCGCCGGGATATCGAGAAAAAGTTTGTTACAGTATACGAGATGAGCAAAAAACATCGCTTCTTTTCAACCCCGATGTATCTGCGCTTTCTCAAAGGGGAAAAGAAGCTGGAATGTACCCCGTGGGGTAACCCGACCCGTAATCCACGCGGTTGGAAGGCCCCCTGTTACCTGATCACAGACGCCCATTATCCGACTTTTGCGGAGATGATGGCAAAAACTGACTGGGAAAAATACGGGGTAGGGAAAGACCCCCGCTGTGCCCAGTGCATGATGCATTGTGGTTTTGAACCGACTGTCGTCAACGAGATCGGCAAGAGCTGGAAGGATATACTGGAAATGATGATCTGGAACATGACCTGAGGTGAATGCGGTCTCATGCTATTATAATAAACATATAGTTAAGTATGATTTATTGTTGTAAAGGTTGAAGATCTTGTCGTGACTTATTTTGACTGAATTGGACCGTTTTTCATTCATTATAGTCCAAAATTTGTCCATAGTTTTCACCGGTCGTGCCTGTTGATGGGCATCACCTGACGAAATAAAGAAGCCCCCATCTTGATCGTAAGAGATGGGGGCTTCTTATTAAGCTGGCTGGATTTTATTACTTCAGGTCAAGTAGATTAGCTTTGATGCAAAAAAGCTCTTCATCGCTCAGCGCGACAACGTGTCCTACTCCAACAGGTGACCATTCACCAGAACACTCCCCCGTACCACCTGCAGCCAGATATGACGACCGGCCAGTATGTGATGGATTACCTTCTCATCTGCTTCAAGCAGGGCTGCATACAGTACCTCAGGCTATAATGCCAAACTTAAAAAGGCTGGTATACTTTACAAGGAGAACATTGTGAAACTATCCAGGATGGCCCTTAACATAGTCATCGCGCTGATCACCGTGATGATCGCGTATGCTGTTTTGGATCAAGGATCCATCTTGGCTGGCCCACAAAGCTGGTTCACCTCCTTACCAGAGACTGATTTCCTTGGCTTGAGATAATTAAGAGAGGAACACCATGACGGAACAACAGAAAAAATGGCTGATCAGAGTCGCACTGCTACTGGTTTTGGCTGTCGTGGGCGCTGTTATATGGCAGAAACTCGTCGTTACCGGCAAGGATAATGGTCTTGTCAGCGGCAACGGTCGCGTTGAGGCAGTTGAGATAGACGTAGCGGCAAAGTCAGCCGGGCGGGTAAAGGATATTCTGGTCCGAGAAGGTGAGCTTGTTACTGCCGGACAGGTGGTGGCGACAATTGACACCGAGACCCTTGAAGCCCAGCTGCGCCAGGCTGAGGCGCAGCTGCAGCAGACAATCAGCTCGGTTGCTACCGCACAGAGCCAGCTGGCCCAGCGTGTAAGTGAAAAGGGGGCGGCACTGGCTGCGGTCAGGCAGCGGGAAGCCGAGCTCATAAAGGCGCGGCAACACTCGTCCCGCTCATCGGAACTGGTCAAGGTAGGTTCGATAGCAAAACAGGATGCCGATGACGATTACGCTCAACTCCAGAGTAGCGAAGCGGCGGTGAATTCGGCTCACGCCCAGGTCGCCGCTGCCGAGGCAGCCATCATGTCCGTGCGCACTCAGATTGCCGGTGCAGAATCTGCGGTCAAGGCAGCCAGGGCCAACGCCGATCGCATCCAGGCGGATATCAAGGACAGCGCCCTCAAATCCCCCCGTGACGGCCGGGTACAGTACCGGGTTGCCCAACCCGGCGAAGTGATCGGTGCCGGTGGACGGGTAGTGAGCCTGGTTGATCTGAGCGATGTTTATATGACTTTTTTTCTGCCAATGACTGCAGCAGGAAAGGTTGCACTTGGCACGGAAGTACGGCTGGTACTGGACGCTGTCCCGCAGTATGTCATTCCGGCGCAGGTATCATTCATTTCCGATGTGGCCCAGTTCACCCCCAAGACCGTGGAGACGGCTAGCGAGCGGGAGAAGCTGATGTTCCGCATCCGGGCGCAGATACCGGTGGAGCTGCTCAGAAAGCATATCACCCGCGTCAAGACCGGCCTGCCCGGCATGGCGTATGTACGGCTTGATACCAGCAAGCCGTGGCCGGAGCATTTACAGGTAAAGCTTCCGAAATGAGCGACAACACACACATAGCTAACCATGCGCCACCAGCCCCACCCGTGGTTCGGTTGGAGGAAGTTTGTCTGCGCTATGGCAAGACGCTGGCCCTTGGCGGGATTACTCTTGAACTGCCTTCCGGTTGCATGGTCGGTCTGATCGGTCCCGACGGTGTGGGGAAATCCAGTCTGTTCTCACTGATTGCAGGCTCCCGGGCCATCCAGAGCGGCCGTGTCGAAGTGCTTGGCGGCAGCATGGCCGACCGGCGCCATCGTCACGCAGTCTGCCCCCGTATCGCCTACATGCCCCAGGGGCTCGGCAAAAACCTTTATCCAACCCTCTCCGTGTTTGAGAACGTGGATTTCTTCGCCCGCCTGTTTGGTCACAGCCGCCAGGAACGTGAACGCCGCATCAATGAGCTGCTGCATGCCACCGGTCTGGCTCCGTTTGCCGATCGTCCCGCCGGTAAGCTCTCCGGTGGCATGAAACAGAAGCTGGGTCTCTGCTGCGCTCTAATACACGACCCCGACCTCCTGATCCTCGACGAGCCCACCACCGGCGTCGATCCCCTGTCGCGTCGTCAGTTCTGGGACCTCATTGACCGCATCCGTGCCAAGCAGACCGGCATGAGTGTGCTGGTGGCCACCGCCTACATGGAGGAGGCCGCTCGCTTCGACTGGCTGGTGGCCATGAACGCCGGAGGAATCCTGGCAACCGGCACACCGCACGAGCTTCTTGCCACAACCGGTTCCACCTCGCTGGAGGAGGCGTTCATCGCACTGCTGCCCCAATCTCAGCGTGACAACTACCAACCGGTGGTCATCCCCCCCCGCGAGATTGATACCGACGGAGAGACTGCCATTGAAGCGCACAATCTGACCATGCGCTTTGGTGATTTCACCGCCGTCGATCAGGTGAGTTTTCGCATCGGTCGAGGAGAGATCTTTGGTTTCCTGGGATCCAACGGGTGCGGAAAGACCACCACCATGAAGATGCTGACCGGCCTGCTGTCTGCTACAGAGGGCCAAGCTTGGCTGTTTGGGCGACCGGTGGACCCCCGCGATATCGATACCCGGCGGCGGGTCGGCTACATGACCCAGTCTTTTTCACTCTACAGTGAACTGACGGTGCGGCAGAATCTGACCCTGCATGCGCGTCTGTTCAGTCTTCCGGAAGGGCAGATCAAGGGACGGGTGCTGGTGATGGCACAGCGTTTCGGCCTGAGCGAAGTGATGGACAGTCTGCCCAATTCCCTGCCACTGGGGCAACGCCAGCGGCTCTCCCTGGCGGTGGCGATGATTCACGGGCCGGAGATGCTGATCCTGGACGAGCCGACCTCGGGGGTGGACCCGGTGGCCCGCGATGCCTTCTGGCAGATCATGGTTGATCTGGCACGCCGGGACAAGGTGACCATCTTTATCTCCACCCACTTCATGAACGAAGCCGAACGCTGCGACCGAATCTCGCTGATGCATGCGGGTAGGGTACTGGTCAGCGGCTCACCGGCTGCGCTGATCAAGGTTCGCGGAACAAATACGCTGGAAGAAGCGTTTATCAGCTACCTCGAAGAGGCGGCCGATGAGGCCGTGGAGAGTCTTGCAACGTCGACCGGGAAGACGG
>JGI24147J20444_1000501_pt1 | contig 24669 bp, 25 predicted proteins | sample BarGraIncub1133A_FD_20444 | JGI IMG/M metagenome (IMG submission 20444) | reverse complement strand
TTTCCCTGAGAAGCTTAAAAAGTCCCCTGGTTTTCTTACCCCTAAAATTAAATATTAATTTCCAAATGACATTATAAATAATCAGTCGGGATGTAAAGGGTTACTGTGTAAATCCCGTTTTCTTTAGTTGTTTTTATCGATGCCTTGTTGCCGTAAAACAATTCAAGTCTTCTTGTGACATTTAGCAGGCCGGTCCCGGTTCCTCTCTTTAATGACGGGGCAGGATCGTAATTATTGCTTATGGTTATTTCAAAGTATCCGTCAATAACCTTTGCCCATGTCAGTATCTTTACGCTTTCGGTACTTTCATAAACTCCATGTTTTACTGCATTCTCATAAAGTGGCTGTAACAGCATAACGGGAATTTTAAAATCGAGACAATTGGATTCGATAATCTCTTCTGTAGTAAGCTTATCTCCAAATCTTACTTTTTCGATATCAAGATATAATCGCAGGTTTTCAAGCTCATTCTGCAGGGAAACAGGTTGTTCGTCCTTTCTTGAAAGGGCATATCTCATGAATTCCGACAGCTTTACAACCATGTCCCTGGCTTTTTCCGGATTGGTTATGGTAAGTGAGCTTATAGAATTCAGGCTGTTGAAGAGAAAGTGGGGATTGATCTGTGACCGGAGCATTTTAAGTTCCGTCTCTTTTACAATGCTTTCCAGCTTTGCTTCTTTGGCATTCTTCTCTGAAAGATTATGCAGGCTTTCAAATAGATAATATGTTAGAATAATGAGTCCGTAAATAAAAACCCCGGTTCCTACCCTGTACGGGAAAGTTGTATTCCAGTACGATTGATAATTGTTTTGTTCCGGAATCACACTTGTCATTATGAACTTTGTTATCAATATCCATAGGGTAACACAAAGTGCTCCGCTTGCAACAAGGTTTGAGATCAAAGTTGTAGTCCGTGTTTCTCCTGAATTGAAAAACCTGAATGGATACCACAAAGAAAGGGCAATACCGGAATAAATTAACAGAGAGATCAGACTATCAATAATGCCAATATTCATAAAGCTTCCATAAACAAAATAAAAAAGCAGCGACTGGCCCAGCGCAAGGAAAAGCCAGACCAGCCACCACACAATCAGACGTACTCTGTTTCCAAGTACAGGATGTTTCATTTGTCAGTTGATTAATAGCTCTTTATTTCTCCTCCTCCAAATACTACAGCACCTTTTATCACCAGCTGTCTTGTAGTATCTACTGTTCTTCCCGGGAGCAATTTACGTGAATCACCAAACCCTCCCAAAACGGGAACTACCTCAATTTTGACATTCCAGTCATCAGGAACAATTATAGTAGCACCTCCAAAAACGCAGGCGATTTCAAGCTCAGATACTCCGGGTGCCAATTTTGCCTTTGTGAGGTCAATTTCACTTCCACCGAATATTGCCGTTACTTTTCCACCTCTGAAATTTTCTGAAACAATCTGACGTTCTCCTCCACTGAATACATGCACATAATCTATGTAATCATCACCTACTACCGGGCCTGTATTAACTGAATTCCAGCCTTTCCGTTTAGTAAATATGAAAATCACACCTATTATTATGAAGATAGAAGGCCAGAACATATCTACATTAAATGTTTGTCTGAAAATCTGAGGGAGTAGGAAAAATGCTCCAACAGCCATAACGATTATACCTGACGTTTTACTTCCTGAAGAGCCGAGAGTTATTACAAGACCTATTGTCACAAGCAGCATAGGCCAGCTGAATATGACATGATCAATAAAATCAGGGAAGAACCCGGTATTTCTCATTACAAGGAAAAGTCCCGCTAGTACAAGTATCACTCCTATAATTGCACGATTGTTCTGAAGGTGATGACCTTCATGTCTTAGCTGATGACGTTCGTCCCTGTCTTGACGACGCTCATCTTTGTAACTTTCATTTGTTTCCATAATCGTAAATTTACTGGTTTAATTTATTAATTTTCTTATTTCTTTTAAAAAGGGAAGACAATAGAAACGACAACCCTATTATAACTATTACTGCAGGCCAATAAAAGGTTCTGAAGGTCTCGGGAGTAATAAACGAAATGTGTTCCTGTAAAAACCATATTCCTCCTGCAATGAGTAATAAGCCCCCTGTGAATTGAAGGTTTAATAACAGTAAGACGCCAATGAAAATCATTGCTGTCTCCCAGGTGAAATAGCTGCTGAAACTCCCCAGCTTTAGCAGATCATTTGATGCGATGAGAAGCGCCACCCCAAGAACAATAAAAAATATTCCTATACTTACACGAGGATGGTGTTCTCTGTCCCTGAAGTGAGAATAATCTCTGTACTGACGATAATCTCTGTGTCTCATAATTTTAAATATTAATCTATGTCAAAAATAATTCTTATAAAAACAGAGACTAAGAGAAATTCGGTAAATGGCGTGTTTCTGCCGGTATTTGGTCTTTTATGACAATAAATGTTACTTTTTTGTTGATAATTTTTTTAATTGAAGAAGGATTCATATTTTTGCAAACCAAAATTTAAAGAGATGTCCGGATCGTTTGTCATACCTTTGAGCGGATTAAAAGAGGGGCACCACACTATTGATTTTGAGATTGATAAAGAGTTTTTTGAACAGATAGAGGAATCGGAAGTTAAGGAAGGCTGCCTTATTGCTAATATTGAGATGGATAAGAGATCTTCTCATCTGGATATGATAATAAGGGTTTCCGGAAGTGTTAGAATCAGCTGTGACAGGTGTCTGGAGATTTTTTCTCAACCTGTTAGCAGTGAGAACAGGTTACTTGTTAAATTTGGGGAAAAAATAGAGGATATTGATCCTGACATACTTTCAGTACCGACCGATGACTATAAATTGGATCTGCAACAGCAGATATATGAATTCATTATGCTGGCTCTGCCTATAAAAAGAGTGCATCCTGCAGATAAAAAGGGTAAAAGCACATGCGATCCGGTTATGTTAAAAAAACTGGAGGAGCTATTAATAATAGAGGAAAAAGAGAATGACCCGCGATGGGATGAATTGAAAAAACTAATAAACAATAATTAAATTAATTTAAAATGGCACATCCGAAACACAAACATTCCAAGACCAGAAGAGATAAGCGCAGGACACATTATAAGGCAACTGCGCCTACAGTGGCAAGCTGTTCAAATTGCGGATCTTCAGTTATGTATCACAGGGTATGTCCTGAGTGTGGCTTTTACAGAGGTAAGCTTGCTATTGAGAAGAAGGCAACTGCCTGATCTCGATTAACTTAAAAAGTAGGATATGAAAATTGGCCTTGATGTCATGGGTGGTGATTTTGCACCTGATTCAATCATTGAAGGCGCTGTTGATTCCCTTCAGCATTTATCAGCTAATGAGAAGCTTGTTCTTATTGGTGATGAGGCTTCTATTTTAAGGAAACTTAGTGAAATGCAGGTTGAACCATCCATGTTCGAAATAGTTCATACTACACAGATCATTGAGATGGCAGATCATCCTGCAAAAGCGTTCTCACAGAAAAAAAACTCAAGCATAGCTGTCGGATATGGCATGCTGAAAAGCGGTGAACTGAATGGTTTTTGCAGTGCGGGAAATACCGGTGCAATGCTTGTAGGGGCAAGTTATACTGTAAATGTTATCCCGGGTGTTCTCAGACCGGCTCTTGCTGCCCTCCTGCCTTGTAGTGATAACCGCGATTCGGTTATCCTTGATGTTGGATTAAATCCCGATTGTAAACCTGATGTACTTCTGCAGTATGGAATACTGGGCAGTATTTATGCAAAGTATGTTCTGGGAACTGCTAATCCAACTATCGGGCTACTCAATATCGGCGAAGAAGAGACAAAAGGTACTCCTACCGTGAAAGCGGCATATGAATTAATGAAGGAGCACCCGGGTCTGAATTTTGTTGGAAATATNGAAGGAAATGCNCTATTTCGTGAAACNATGACTGACGTTATTGTATGTGATGGTTTTGTTGGAAATGTTATCCTTAAGATGGGAGAAGCATTTCATCATATATATAAAAGCCGGAATCTTAAGGACTCCTATTTTGATCGGCTTGACTGGGAAAATACCGGAGGAACGCCAATCATCGGTATAAATGCCAATGTTATGATAGGGCATGGAATTTCCAAACGGAAACCTGTGATGAACATGGTTCGTCAGGCCATCGGAGTGGTGCACGCTAATCTGGCACAAAAGATTAAAGAAGCAATATAGTTATGGAAAAAATACGGGCAGCCATTACAGGAATCAGTGCCTGGACGCCGGAATACAGGCTGACAAATCAGGAACTTTCGAAAATGGTTGATACCTCCGATGAATGGATCATGCAGAGAGTCGGAATTAAGGAAAGAAGAATCCTTAAAGATGAGGGACTCGGAAGCTCTGATCTTGGTGAGCAGGCAGTACGGGGACTATTACTGAAAACAAATACAGCACCTGAGGAGGTCGACCTGTTGATTTGTGCTACAGCCACACCCGATATGCTATTCCCTGCTACAGCGAATATTATATCTGATAAATGCGGAATTAAAAATGCATTCAGCTTTGATCTTAATGCAGCCTGCTCCGGATTTCTTTTTGCTTTGCAGACCGGAGCCGCATACGTTGAAACCGGAAGATATAAAAAGGTTATAATTGTAGGCGCCGATAAAATGTCGTCGATTACCGATTACTCCGACCGTACAACCTGTCCGTTGTTTGGAGACGCAGCAGGAGCTGTTATGCTTGAACCAACCACTGAGGAATTCGGTATAATGGATTATATTTTTCACACCGACGGTTCAGGACGGAAATACCTGCATCTTAAAGCCGGAGGATCCTTAAAACCTGCTTCGCATGAAACAGTTGATGCAAAAGAGCACTTTATTTACCAGGAAGGACAGAGCGTTTTTAAATTTGCTGTTGTAAATATGGCTGATGTCGCAGCAGAGATTATGGAAAAGAACAATCTCAAATCTGAAGACATTGCATGGCTTGTTCCTCACCAGGCTAATCTTCGTATTATCGATGCTACAGGAAGAAGAATGGGACTTTCTTCGGAAAAGGTAATGATTAATATCGAGAATTACGGAAATACGACAAATGCTACAATTCCTTTGTGCATCTGGGAATATGAAAAAAAGCTTAAAAAAAGCGACATCCTGATACTTGCCGCATTCGGTGGCGGTTTTACCTGGGGCTCTGTCTACCTTAAATGGGCGTATGACCCTAAATAATCCCTTATCACTTTATTTTTATCTGCAATAGTTTTTATATTTGTGAGTTATTAAATATGTATATATAAACTCTAAAATATTATGGCAAAGTTCAATGAACCTGAGAACACTACCCTGAACCTTATAAGCAGTGGAACAGATATAATGGGTGATATCAAATCCAATGGTGATATTCGTATCGATGGATCTCTTACAGGGAATCTGAACACAAAGGGTAAGGTTGTTATTGGTACTACCGGAAAAGTTAAAGGAGAAGTTATTTGCAAGAACTCAGAAATATCCGGCATTATTGAAGGCAAAATTACTGTGGGGCAGTTACTTAATCTGAAAGCTTCTTCAAAAATTCATGGTGATATAGCTACTTCTAAACTATCTATTGAGCCCGGTGCAGTATTTTCAGGAAACTGCAAAATGAGTGATAACGAAACCAATGTCGGAGCAGGAATCCCTAAAGAAAAGGAACCCGAAAAACCCTCAAAATAAGGGAGTAGGAGACTTTACCAGGTATTCGGGTATTGCATTCCAGATGATAGGTATAATTCTTATTACAGTCTGGGGTGGAGTGAAACTTGATAAACTGACTGGTTGGCATACCCCTGTTTTTACAATAATCCTTTCGCTGCTTGGAGTATTTGCTGCAATTTATACAGCCGTGAAAGATTTTATAAAGTAACCCTTAGTTGAAACCTCTTCAGAAATATGTTTTCCTGCTTTTATTATTGAATGTTTTCATAGCAGTTTCAGCATATGTCATTGTTTCCATTTCAAACATCCATCTTGTATTCGGAGAGATTGTCATTCTCTCGCTCCTTTTTTCACTTATAGCCATAATAACCCTGATCATTTTTTTACGAGGACAAACCAAAGATCCTGAAAGTCAGACATTGCATAGCCTGGTCTCGATAAGCCTCAAGTTTCTGCTTGAGATGCTATTGGCTCTGGTATGGTTTATTGTTGCTAAAAAAACTTCTTTAACCTCTGTTTTTATATTTTTTGTTATATATTTAACGCTCACTTTGTTTTCGGTTTTGATAATATTAAAAACGCTGAAGAACAAATCGTTATAAAACCATTACTGATTTGAAAACAAGAATATTATTTGGCTTTTTCTTCCTTTTACTCCTTATGGTAACTTCTGTCCCTGCATTTAGTCAGGAAGTTGAACAAAAAGAAGCTGTAAAAGAAAGATTCAAAGCTAACACTTATATTCTTGAGCATATTGCAGATTCGCATGAGTGGCATATTGTCACTTTAAAAAATGGTAAGAGTATTGCTATATACCTGCCGGTAATTCTTATCAGTAAAGAATCAGGACTGAACATCTTTTCTTCAAGACGACTTGCATACGGCAGGGAATATAATGGTTTTAAGCTTGAGGAAGAAGGTGAACTAAAAGGGAAAATTGTTTCGGTTAATTCTGAAGGAAAAATTGATGAAAAGAATCTGCCCCTTGATTTCTCTATGACAAAAACTGTAATAGGAATGCTATCAGCAGCGATTATCGGTCTCTTGCTTTTTCTTTCTCTCGCACGTTCTTATAAGAAAACCGGCATAAGTCATCCAAAGGGTATTCAGAGTTTCCTTGAACCTGTCGTACTCTTTGTCCGCGATGATATTGCCATCCCAAACCTTGGTGATAAATATGAAAAATATATGCCATATCTCTTAACGGTATTCTTTTTTATACTGATCAACAATATAATGGGACTGGTTCCATTTCCACCACCTTTCGGGGCCAATGTAACAGGCAACATAGCTTTAACGTTTGTTCTTGCTCTTTGCACTTTCCTTGTTACCCAGTTTAGTGGTAATAAAGCTTACTGGAAACATGTTTTTGCAACTCCGGGGGTGCCTTTCTGGCTTTTGCCAGTGATGATTCCTGTGGAAATTATAGGATTGTTCTCCAAACCATTTGCTCTTATGATCAGGTTATTTGCAAATATAACTGCAGGACACATCATTGTATTAAGCCTGATATGTCTGATATTTATTTTTGATTCACTGGCCCTTGCCCCTGTTTCAATATTCTTTGTGATTTTTATGAATTGCCTCGAACTTCTTGTGGCATTTCTTCAGGCATATATATTTACGTTGCTTTCAGCACTTTTTATTAGTATGGCTGTACAGGAACATCATTAGGATTTTTGTTTAACTTAATATTTGAATTATGACAGGTACATTAGCAGCAGTAGGAGCAGGTCTCGCAGTAATTGGCGCTGGACTTGGTATCGGTAGAATAGGCGGATCGGCAATGGATGCAATAGCCAGACAGCCCGAAGCATATTCAAAGATACAACTTGCTATGATCATTTCGGCTGCCCTTATTGAAGGAGCTGCTTTATTCGCAATTGTGGTTGCTCTTTTGTAGTAACTTAAAACTATGAAGCCTGCAACGGTTGGTTGCAGAGCTTCTTTTTATTTAAATCGTTAAAACCCCAGATATGATATTACTATCCAATAGTCTGACCACACCAGCAATCGGAACCATTTTCTGGTCAGCTCTGATCTTTGGTTTATTCTTCCTGATCCTTACAAAATTTGCCTGGAAACCAATCCTCAATGCAGTAAAAGCAAGGGATGAGATGATCAAAGGATCGCTTGAATCGGCTGAAAAGGCCAAGGCAGAAATGTTAAAGCTCCAGAGTGATAATGAAGCAATCCTTCGCAAAGCAAGAGAGGAACGGGAAAACATACTTAAGGAAGCAAGAGAGATACGCGACAAACTCATTTCCGANGCCAAAGGTAAGGCTACAGAAGAGGCNGAAAAACTTATAGAGAAAGCAAGAATAGGAATTGAAGGTGAAAAGAGGAAAGCCCTTTCAGAAATTCATGATCAGGTTGCAACTCTTTCAGTTGATATTGCCTCAAAATTGCTTGGTGAAAAACTTAAGCAATCCGGAGAACAGGAAAAACTGATTGATAATTACATTAAAGAAATAGATTTCAATAAGAATTAGGAAGAACAATCTCTAATGAACGATAGCAAAATATCAGTAAGGTATTCCAGAGCTTTATTTCAATCTGCACTCGAAAAAAAGATACTTGATAAAGTTAATCAGGATATGATTTTTATTTCAGAAATATGTAAGATTCCTGAAACAAAAGAGTTCATTAACAGCCCGATTATACCTCCCTCAAAAAAATCAGCCATTTTCCATAAGATGCTTGGCAATAACGTTGAAAAAATAACTCTATCCCTTATTGATCTTGCTGTGAAAAACGGGAGAGAAAGTTTTATTCCTGCGATCGCGAGAGTATTCATGAGCGAGACAATGAAACATGCGGGAATTACAGAATCAGTTATTACGACTGCGATAAAAGTGGACACTAAAGTCAAAAAGCAGATTATCGATCTTATTACGGAAGTTTTCAAGACAAAAGTTAACCTTGAAGAAAAGATTGACACTGAAATAATTGGTGGTTTTATCCTTCGGATTGATGATAACTATATTGATGCCAGCATTAAGAGCAAGCTGCGTAAAATCAGAAAAGAGCTTACAGGAAGTATATTAACTTCTGAAAATTAAAATATTATTAACAAGGAATTTTAAGAATATATAAAATGGCAAATATTAAACCGGCAGAAGTTTCAAAAATTCTAAAGCAACAGCTGGAAGGGATACAGACCGGAGTTGAATTGGAAGAAGTTGGAACGGTGCTTCAGGTAGGTGACGGTATCGCCCGGATATACGGACTTTCGAATGCTCAATCGAATGAACTGATTGAATTTGAAAATGGAATTGAAGCTATTGTTCTGAACCTCGAAGAAGATAATATCGGTGCGGTATTACTGGGTCCGACAGAAGAGATAAATGAAGGTGATATAGTTAAAAGAACCGGCAGGATCGCATCTCTGGGTGTGGGTGAGGGATTACTCGGAAGAGTAATTACGCCAACAGGTCAACCACTCGACGGTAAGGGCCCGATAAAAGGTGAGCTTTTTAATCTTCCTTTTGAGAGAAAGGCTCCGGGGGTTATTTTCCGCCAGCCGGTAAGACAACCGCTTCAGACAGGTATCAAAGCAATAGATGCCATGATACCAATAGGTCGTGGACAGAGAGAGCTGATTATCGGTGACAGACAGACGGGTAAAACAGCTATTGCCATTGATACTATTATTAATCAGCGCGGTAACTTTGAAAAGGGTAACCCGGTTTATTGCATCTATGTCGCAATAGGACAAAAAGGTTCGACTGTAGCCAATATTGCAGCAATACTTGAAGAACATAGCGCACTTGAATATACCGTTATAGTGCTAGCCACAGCCTCAGATCCTGCTGCTTCACAGTTCTATGCTCCTTTTGCCGGTGCTGCTATCGGAGAATTTTTCCGCGATACGGGCCGTGATGCCCTTATCATATATGATGACCTTTCAAAACAGGCAGTGTCATACAGGGAAGTTTCTCTTTTACTTCGTCGCCCGCCAGGACGTGAGGCATACCCTGGTGATGTATTTTATCTGCATTCAAGACTTCTGGAAAGAGCAGCGAAAATAATTGAATCAGATGANGTTGCCCAAAAGATGAATGATATTCCCGAATCAATACGGCATCTTGTAAAAGGAGGAGGATCGCTTACTGCCCTGCCAATTATTGAAACTCAGGCCGGTGACGTTTCTGCATATATTCCTACCAACGTGATTTCTATCACCGATGGCCAGATATTCCTTGAATCGAGCCTTTTCAACTCCGGAGTACGACCTGCAATTAATGTCGGGATATCAGTATCGAGAGTTGGTGGAAATGCCCAGATAAAATCGATGAAGAAAATCGCCGGAACACTGAAAGTTGATCAGGCCCAATACCGAGAACTTGAAGCATTCTCAAAGTTCGGTTCTGACCTTGATGCAACAACGCTGGCAATTCTGAATAAAGGTGCCAAAAACGTTCAGATACTTAAACAGGCACAATATGCCCCTATGCCTGTTGAAAAACAGGTTGCTATAATTTATTGCGGAACAATGGGCCTGTTAAAGGATGTCCCTGTAAACAAAGTAAAGAATTTCGAAATCGAGTTTCTTGAATTACTCGAACTTAAACACAGAGATATTCTCGATAATCTTCGTGAAGGTCTCCTTAATAATGATATTACAAGCGTTCTTGAAAAAGTTGCTTCTGATTTAGTTATAAAATACCGGGTACAATAATCAGGAGAACCTGAATAATAAAATTTAATGGCCAATTTAAAAGCAATAAGAATAAGGATCACTTCTGTTAAATCTACGAGACAGATTACTTCTGCTATGAAGATGGTGTCTGCTGCCAAATTACGCAAAGCCCAGGATAAGATTGTGAGGCTGAGACCCTATGCGAATAAATTGCACGATTTACTCGTTGATCTTTCGAATAGCCTTTCAGATTCAGAAGTTGAGAATGTCTTCGGAAGGGTATCGTCTCCTGAAAAAGTCCTTATTGTTGTAATCACTTCTAACAGAGGTCTCTGTGGGGCATTCAATGCAAATGTTATTAAAGAGGCCAGAAGAGTCATTTCTGAAAAATATTTAGACCAGTTCAAAGCAGGTAACCTTCAGCTTTTGACCATCGGGAAAAAGGGATTTGATCTTTTCAGAAAGCAGAAAATGACCATGCTTACGGAACAAAATAATCTTTTAAATGAGCTTTCGTTTGAGAATGTCTCTAAAGTGGCTGAACAGATTATGAACAGCTTTACATCATTGGAATTTGACAAAGTGGAACTGATATATAATCAGTTTAAAAACGCTGCAGTACAAAACCTTACTACTGAAGTATTTCTACCAGTCGATACTGTTCAATCAGGAAAAATCAAGACTACGCCTGTCGATTACATTTATGAGCCCGATAAAGAGAATATTATTAAAGAGCTAATACCAAAATCATTAAAGATTCAGTTTTATAAAGCAGTACTTGATTCATTTGTTGCAGAACATGGCGCCCGAATGACGGCAATGCATAAAGCAACTGACAATGCAACCGGTATGATCCGCGATCTGACACTTCAGTATAACAAAGCAAGGCAGGCTACAATAACAAACCAGATACTCGAAGTTGTAAGTGGCGCAGAAGCGCTTAGAGGTTAAAATTAATTGATTATCAGGTTGTAAAAAAATCAAAATGTACAATCAGTCTGATCTTAAAAAATTAGTCAATAAGGCTATTGTAAATCTTTCTTATAACGAGGAAGCAGAAAAGCTTAATGACCCGGTTAAGTATATTCTCTCAATCGGGGGGAAAAGATTAAGGCCCGTAATTTCGCTGATGGCATGTAATCTCTTTATTGACAAAATTGATGAAGCAATAATGCCTGCAACAGGGCTTGAGATATTTCATAATTTCACCCTGGTTCATGATGATATAATGGATCACGCACCTGTAAGAAGGAACTTACCTACTGTTCACAGTAAATGGGACATTAACCAGGCGGTTCTTTCAGGCGATGTTATGGCATTTATTGCAAATGAATGTTTTTTACAAACCCCTCCCGGTTGCTTATTAAAAGTATTCAAAGTATTTAATAAAGCAGCAATTGAAGTATGTGTTGGTCAGCAGCTTGATATCGATTATGAAAAAGCTGCAATAGTTACACATGAAGAGTACCTGCGTATGATTGAACTGAAAACCGCAGTACTTATTGCCGCTTCAGCTAAAATTGGTTCTATAATCGGTGGTGCTGATGAAAAAGAGACAGAGCTGCTCTATGAGTTTGGCAAAAACCTTGGTCTGGCATTTCAGATTCAGGATGACATGCTTGATATTTATGGAGATGCAAAAGTATTCGGCAAAACCCTGGGAGGAGATATTATTTCCAATAAAAAAACCTTCCTTCTGGTGAAGGCACTGGAAATAGCATCAATAGATCAGGCAAAACAGCTCCATGAACAATTTGCATTAAAAGAATTTGATCCGGAAATCAAGGTGAAAAAAGTAATTGATATATATAATCAGCTGAATATTAAAAGTATTACAGAGGATCTTGCTAATAATTATATTGACACTTCGCTGGAAATACTGGGAAAAATCGGAGCAGATAAGGAAAGAAAAACTGAACTTGCAAATATTGCAAGTTCGCTTATGGGACGAGATAATTAGTCTGTTATCATGCTCCCGTACATAATCGCTCTCTGCTTAATTTATAAAAATATTACGCAGGTTAAAACGCAAATATTATTAAATTTGTCTCTTCTGGAATACTTAAATAAATAAATAAAATATATGTTAAAGAATACCGGGAAAATCAGCCAGATCATTGGACCAGTGGTTGATGTTACTTTTGAAAAGCAAGGAATTGAAATGCCTGATATTTTTGATGCTCTTGAAATTAAAAGAGATGACGGCTCTCTTCTGGTAGTTGAATGTCAGCAACATATAGGCGAAAGAACGGTCAGGACAATCGCGATGGATTCAACTGATGGTCTTCGCAGGGGAATGGAGGTGGTAGCAACCGGATTACCAATAACAATGCCAATAGGAGAACAGATCAGGGGCAGGCTTATGAATGTGACCGGAGAGGCAATTGATGGTATAGGATACCTGGATAAGAAAGGTGGATACCCTATCCATCGGAAACCACCAAAATACGAAGATCTTTCAACAGAAAAAGAGGTATTGTACACAGGGATTAAAGTTATCGACCTCATCGAACCGTATTCAAAAGGTGGGAAGATTGGTCTCTTTGGTGGCGCAGGTGTCGGGAAAACAGTTGTTATCCTTGAACTGATAAATAATATTGCAAAAGCATACTCCGGATTATCTGTATTTGCTGGCGTCGGAGAACGAACAAGGGAGGGCAACGACCTTCTTCGCGACATGCTCGACGCAGGGGTAATAACATATGGCAAAAAGTTTCTTGAGAATATGAAATCGGGTGGTTGGGACCTTTCGACAGTCGATATGGATTCCCTTAAGGAATCAAAACTGGCCCTCGTGTTTGGCCAGATGAATGAACCTCCCGGAGCAAGAGCAAGAGTTGCCTTATCAGGTCTATCCGTAGCTGAGCATTTCAGGGATGGTGATGGGAAAAGCGGAGGAAGGGATATTTTATTCTTTATGGATAATGTCTTCAGGTTCACCCAGGCAGGTTCAGAGGTGTCAGCACTTCTTGGAAGGATGCCTTCAGCTGTAGGTTATCAGCCTACACTTGCTACTGAGATGGGTATAATGCAGGAGCGTATAACCTCAACCAAACATGGATCAATCACCTCAGTACAGGCAGTTTATGTACCTGCCGACGACCTTACTGACCCCGCTCCGGCAACAACTTTTGCCCACCTCGATGCTGTTACTGTTTTAAGCAGAAAAATATCTGAACTTGGAATTTATCCTGCTGTAGATCCACTCGATTCAACATCCAGGATACTCACTGCTGAGATCGTCGGAGAAGCTCACTACAATTGTGCACAAAGAGTAAAGGAATTGCTTCAGAGATATAATGAATTACAGGATATCATCGCTATTCTTGGAATGGACGAACTTTCAGAAGAAGATAAACTGGTTGTTCACAGGGCCAGACGGGTACAGAGATTCCTCTCACAACCATTCACTGTTGCTGAATCGTTTACAGGTATCAAAGGAGCGCTCGTTTCAATTGAAGATACAATTAAGGGATTCAATATGATCATGGATGGTAAGGTTGATCAGTATCCTGAGTCGGCATTCATGCTGGTAGGTACTATTGAAGATGCTATCGAGAAAGGAGAAAAAATTCTAGCTCAGTCAAAATAGTCATACTTTCGGTAAACATCTGTTTATTAATAAGATATAATGAAAATAGAGATTATCACTCCTGATAAAAAAATTTTTGAAGGGGAAATTGTATCGGTCAGGGTCCCTGGAAAGAAAGGCTCATTCCAGGTATTAAAGGACCACGCACCAATTATCTCTACACTCGAAAATGGTTCAGTCAGAATGGTTGATCTGGAGAACAAAGAGATAGTATATGAGATCAGTGGTGGGGTAATAGAAGTAAAGGCTAACAAAATTATTGTTCTGGCAGATTCTGTAAGATAAGGTATACTAAATGACACCTGATGAATTTCGCAAACATGCCCATGGATTAGTTGAATGGATGGCAGGTTATATGGAAAATGTTGAAAGCCTGCCTGTTAAATCATCAGTTAAGCCGGGTGATATTTTTGACAAGATACCCGGCGTACCCCCTTTACATTCAGAATCATTCGACTCCCTGATGAGGGATTTCAACGAAATTATAATGCCAGGTATAACTCACTGGCAGAATCCAAATTTTTTTGCATATTTCCCAGCAAACACAAGCCCTGCATCCATACTTGCAGAAATGCTTATCGCGACACTGGGTGCCCAATGTATGATGTGGGAAACCTCCCCGGCAGCTGCAGAACTCGAAGAGAAAATGATGATCTGGCTGAGGGACCTGATCGGGCTTCCTTCTGGATTTGAAGGTGTAATACAGGATTCCGCCTCAACTGCCACGCTCGCAGCTATTCTGACAGCACGGGAAAAAGCTACCGGGTTCACAGGCAACATAGAGGGTCTCAAAAAATCGGGGGACCTGAAAGTTTATTGTTCCGGACAGACCCACTCATCTGTTGAAAAGGCTGTTAAAATAAGCGGAATAGGCAGTAAGAACCTGGTTAAAATATCAGTGAGAGATGATTTTTCAATGGATCCTCAAAAGCTGAAAGAGGCCATTCAGCTCGACAAAAATAGTGGGCAGATCCCTTGCTGCGTGGTTGCAACATTAGGTACTACCGGAACGACTTCAATCGATCCATTAAGGGCTATTGGAGAGATCTGCCACGAAAATCATATCTGGCTTCATGTTGATGCTGCAATGGCCGGCACTGCTCTTATTTTACCCGAATTTCAATGGATGCTGGATGGCCGGGAATATATCGATAGTTTTGTTTTTAATCCTCACAAGTGGATGTTTACCAACTTTGATTGTACTGCCTATTTCATTAAGGATGCCGGGGTACTGATCAAAACTTTTGAGATCCTTCCGGAATATCTTAAAACAAGAACCAGGGGGAAAGTTAATGACTACCGCGATTGGGGTGTCCCTCTCGGAAGAAGATTCAGGGCATTAAAACTATGGAGTGTGATCAGAACTTACGGAGTTGAAGGACTACGCGATAAAGTAAGAACTCATATAAGTATTGGAGCGGAACTTGCAGGAATGATCTCAAAAGAGGATGATTTTGAAATACTTGCTCCTGTAGTTATCAGTGTTGTTTGTTTCAGGTATAATCCTGCAGGATATAGTGAGGACCAGATTAATACTTTAAATGAAAAACTGAACCACCTGCTAAATGATTCAGGCAAACTCTATCTGAGTCACACAGTTCTAAACGGGAAATACACTCTTCGGATGGTTACGGCCCAGACAAATGTAACTATTGAACATGTTGAGAAAGCCTGGATTCAGATAAAGGAAACTGCCCGAAGTTTGAAATCCTGAAAGATTTACATCCGCCGCTTTCCGATAGTAAATCCAAATAAATCGATATTAAAAAGTATCTCTATTGAGGGGGATTCATTTATATTCTTCCATGCAGACTGAACTCCACCGGAAATCATAAATGGGATCCGTAGAAGATGGAAATCTGCGAGCAATTCCATTCCGAATGATTTGAAAGATTTAATGTTCGAACTATTAGAAAGAGGAACAAGTCCATCGGGAGTACTTACATAAAGAGAATTGCCCGGCCCTGATGCATAATCATAAAATAGCCCTGTTCTGATCCTTTTAAGGTAAAGGAGACTTGCCAAATTAAAATCGGGGTATGCAAGAGGTAAAACATAATCAACGGAAAGTAACTGAATATCCTTTGGAAAAATATTCTTATAACCTCTTGGAAGAGATACATTGCTGCCATAAAAGTATTTTTCCAGTACCTGTTTCTCTTTTTGAAATCCTATTTTTATGCCATTGTTCGGGAGGAATCCGGGGAAGTAAAATGAAGTCATTAGAGAGATAGCCGATCCGTAAATTTTTTTGTCAAAGGGGGCAAAGGAGTAAATCAAATCAATGATCTGTGCCCATCTGGGATATATATCGCGAATTGCTGAATTATGATAGTTTGCAAAATAAAGCCTGGGCGATATAATTGTCTGACCATAATCATAAGCACCATCCTGTTTGACATAAATATAATCATTCTTGTAATTTGTTGAAAGAGAGGGACGCAAATACTCAGTGAATCTACCGGAAGAGAACAGGAGAGGAAGATATACGGTATTTGAAAAACTTATTCCCGGCTGAATATGAGAAGGATTATTAACCTGTTCCAGCGATTTACTAATCTCCGGAATAGTACCATAATTGAGCTGCGATTCAAAGACCGGGTACCAGCCTTGCCAGGTTATCCTTGAATGAAAGACATGTCGTTTCTCTGCAGAATACTCATAACCAATCGTTGAGATAAGGGTACTTAAAGTATTCTGGGTCAAAATGGAAACTCCCGGTCTTATGGCTGTTGGATCAACTTTTATAGTTCCAAGATCTGCATAAAATGGCATCCAGCTGTGAAATCTGAAAAGGTGTTGCCATTTTCTATAAGGTTCCGGTGTATAGATAACGGAACTATTATCAGCAGGTGAAGATGGTTTAGTTTCAAATCTGTTGATAAGGAAAGTAGAGGAACTAACTTTATTTGGAACTTCTCCTGAAGCTGATTCAATTGTTGTGCTGCAGATATTATTCCCCAGAGAAGTATAATCACCGAAAAGGATCTTTTTCCCGCTTATACAAAGATCAATTGTTCCATATTTTGAACGGGTCAATGATATTGTTCTTCTATCAGGAGTCCGGAGATAAAGATTATCAGTCCCCGATGAGGAGCTAATATAAAAGAGTGAATCATTTCTCAGGTAAGTAGATTGCAGATCATCCCGGGAAGCTTCAGTAAGAGTTACCCATTGCTGATTTACAAAGTTGTAAGACATAATTCCTTCACCGGCTGCCGACAGGAATATAACCGTAACTTTCTCTCCTCCTTCAGCCCATTGCGGCCTCTGGAGATAGACATTTAACGGAGCTTTGACAGACTGGATAACAGCTCCGGATTTGACATCAATCAGGACCAGACTATTAATGTTATTTATAGTGTTTTCGACTGCAGCTATTTTCTTCCCGTCGGGAGAAACCGATGCAGCAAGGTATCTTGATTTTCGCGAAAGTTTGCTTACAATATTGGTTTTAATATCCATCATTTTAATTACCGAATATTCTCTGCATACCCACCTGGGATCCGACTGTATTTCGACCCAGACAATCTTGCCGCTGGCATATGAGATATACCACGGATATACCTGCCCGGATATATGAATCCTTTTTTCTGTTTTTTTATCAGGATTAATCAATACAAATGATGCAGGGGCAGATAATGAGGTTTTTATGGCAATTATACTATCGGTACCTGCTAATACCGGAGAATAGTAATTAATATATTTCCCATGTTTGTCAGGATTTGCTGTTTCGTAAACAAGCGGATTATTTCTTGAAATATCATTTGTCCATAAAGTTTTAAGCGAGTCGTATGTCTCCTCCCAGAGAGATTTCTTTCTTAAATCTGCTGTTCGTGAAAGACTTATATTGACAGGGTTAAGAGTAAATGGTTGTTCAGCTGTATACTTCAGGACTTTATTCCATATCTGGGGATCCTTTTTGGCCAGGGCCCATGTAACCATTTGAAACCCCGATTGATAAATATCCGGTACAAAATCCCGATAAGAACCATTTAATATTTTATCATATTTATAAAATCTATTATTTTCGACAGTAAGAGCTTTAAGCTGTTTCTGGAATGACGGGCTTCGTCCTCTTCCGGATTCTGTCAAAACTGATTCGGCAAACACGGCATCACCTTCCAGTAACCACGCTGGAACAAGCGAAGAAACAATTCCGATGAACTGTTCACCGAAAAGAAAGGACATTCCTTTTGAAAAGTCGCGGTTTAATGATTCCATCTGAAAAACGTGAGCAAGTTCATGTATTGCCAGTTGTTGTTCAGGAGCAATCGGAATCGTGTTTTGTTCCGGAGTAGGGTATAATTCCATTCGCCGTGGAGCCCAGGCAACATAACCGTTAGATTGGATGGAATAATTATGTATAACGACAGGCAGACTGAACTTTTTTTCCGGAAAAAGTGAAAGTAGTTTTGAATAAGCTGCATCAAGGGTTTTTGCATAAACGATTCCGCCTGAGTCGTATTTCTCGGGATAAATGACAGTGAACCTGCCGGTTTTTATCTGCTTCCATTTAAGAGATGACGGATCCTGACCGGTCTCATAATATTGTGCAGAGGCAGGCTGTACTGAAAACAAGATTGCCGTATATAAAAGAAGTAATGAATATTTCATTCAAAGAATTATGGAGTAAAAATAGCAAAATTAGTGAGTGATAATCTGTTGGCGATGATATGAAAAAAATAAGTATTTTCGTCATCGGAATTAATTGACGGATTTCTGCAAATAAAGTTAAAAAAGGAATGAAGAATTACAGGCTGATAAACAACATATCGGGGTGGGCTGTGTTTATTGTTGCAGCTATTACCTATCTGAAGACAATTGAACCAACCGCAAGTCTTTGGGACTGCGGTGAATTTATTGCTTCATGTTTTAAACTTGAAGTAGGGCACCCTCCCGGGAACCCAGTCTTTATGATCATGGGCAGGTTTTTCACTCTTTTTGCAGGAGGAGATGTTTCGAAAGTTTCGGTAATGGTCAATTCAATGTCAGCACTGGCCAGCGCGTTTACTATCCTGTTTCTTTTCTGGACTATTACCCACCTGGCAAGAAAAATTCTTTTGAAAGAAGAAAATAGCTATTCTACGGCAAGAATCATTGCAGTGATGGCTACCGGAATAGTTGGGGCGGTAGCTTATTCATTTACAGACTCATTCTGGTTTTCTGCAGTGGAGGGAGAGGTTTATGCCAGTTCAGCTTTTTTTACTGCTCTTGTTTTCTGGGCAATTCTCAAATGGGAAGATGTGGCCGAAGAAAAATATGCTGACAGATGGATAATCCTTATTGCTTTCCTTATGGGTCTCTCCATTGGGGTACATCTGCTTAACTTACTGACATTGCCAGGAATAGTTTTAGTTTATTATTTTAAGAAATTCGAATTTTCCTGGAAAGGATTTTTAATATCATTGGCGACCTCTATCGTACTCCTTTCGTTGCTGATGTACGGAATTATGCCGGGTGTTGTGACAATATCTTCAAAATTTGACTGGTTTTTTGTTAATACCCTTGGCCTTCCTTCAAACAGCGGCATGATTTTCCATGTAATCGTTGTTGCTATTCTGTTTATTTTTGCAGTTTATTTTTCATTTTCTTCTTCTGACAGAATTAAAATCAGGGTATTTTCAATAGCTGCACTTTTCTTTACAGGAATCTGGCTGATTTCCGGTTCCCCTGTTCTTAATGTAGGGGTGCTTCTGGCAATATCCGGAGTAATCTGGTATATGGCAGGAAAGAGCAGAACCACACTAAATACATTACTGACTGCAATAATGGTTATTCTGATCGGATATTCTGCCAGTGCCGTCACTGTGATCAGGTCCTCAGCAGGTACTCCGCTGAATGAAAACAATCCATCAAATCCATTTAATCTTCTCTATTTTCTGAACAGAGAACAATATGGTGAAAGGCCATTATTTAAAGGGCAATATTATAATGCGCCTGTGATAGATTACAAAGACGGAAATGCTAAATATGCTCTTGAGAATGGGAAATACATCATAACAGGTCATAACCTTGAACGTATTTATGATCCGAGATTCATTACTCTTTTTCCTAGAATGTGGAGCGATCAGACCGACCATCAGGAGGTTTATCAGGAATGGGGAAGAGTTAAAGGAACGCCAATACAGATTACTGACCAGTCGGGGGAGAAGAAAGTCCTTAAGAGACCAACTTTCAGAGAGAACCTTCGATTTATGCGTTCTTACCAGTTTGGTTATATGTATTTCAGATATTTCATGTGGAACTTCTCCGGGAAACAAAATGACACCCAGGGCACCGGAGGTGCCATAAATGGCAACTGGATCACAGGGATTAAATTTCTGGATGAACCAAGGTTAGGAACTTCCGATTTACCGGATGATATGAAAAACGATCCTTCGAGGAACAAATATTTTCTGTTACCATTTCTTCTGGGTATAGTTGGAATGTTTTATCATCTGAACCGCGATAACAAAAACTGGGGAATAGTCCTTTTGCTTTTTGTAATGACCGGAATAGCAATCGTACTCTATCTGAACCAATATCCAAACCAGCCCAGGGAACGAGACTATGCCTATGCCGGATCATTTTATTTTTTCTCCATATGGATAGGTCTTGGTGTACTTGCCATTTTCGAAGGGCTGTCAAAACTTACTGGAGAAAAGATTGCTGCTCCTGTTGCCGGATTACTATGTTTTCTTGCGGTGCCTGTTGTAATGGGTGCAGAAAACTGGGACGATCATGACCGTTCAGGACGTTATCTTACACGCGATGTTGCTTTTGATTATCTAAACTCCTGTGCACCTGATGCCATCCTGTTTACAAATGGTGATAACGACACTTTTCCTTTATGGTATGCCCAGGAGGTGGAAGGTAAGCGGACAGACATTCGTGTATGCAACCTTATGCTTCTTAATACCGACTGGTATATCAATCAGATGAAGTACAGGACTTATGGGTCCNCTCCCCTTCCGGTTACATTGCCGGTTAATAAGTATTATGACGGGATTAATAATCAGTTATTCATTGTGGAAAAAACAAAANANCCGGTCGATATNTCAACGATAATTGATTTTGTTAAGAGCGATAATAAAGCAACAAAAGTACAGGTTTCCTCAACTGAAATNCTTGATATNATNCCTTCCCGGACAATCAGAATTCCTGTTGATAAAGCAAAAGTACTTGCTTCCGGAGCTGTTAAACAGGAAGATGCGGATAAGATTGTTCCATATATTGATATCAAACTTAAAGGAAATTCAATTCTTAAAAGTCAATTGATTGTTCTGGACATACTGGCACATAATAACTGGGAACGTCCAATTTATTTTGTTACCGGATATCAAAATGACGCTCTGGGACTTGAGGAATATTTTCAACTGGAAGGACTTGCTTACAGATTAGTACCGATAAAATCACAAAATAAAAGCTGGCTTGATTACGGACGCATTGATACGGATATTTTGTACCAGAACATGATTAAAAAATTTGTTTGGGGTGGTGCTAACAAGAAAGATGTAGATATTGATTATAACCATAAGCGCACAATTATCGTGGTTAAAGCCAGGTTGAATTATGCCAGGCTCGCAAAAGCTCTTTCTGTTGAAGGGAAAAATGAAAAAGCTCTCGAAACACTTAATTTTTGTATGGATGCTCTNCCTCTTAATAAAATCCCGTACGATCCCTATATGTCAGATATCATTGAAGCGTACTTCGCTGCAGGAGCTACTGAAAAAGCTGTTGAAATGACCAATGCATTCTGTGATTACTATTATAAGAGACTGGATTACTTCCTTAAACAAAAACCGTTTATTGTAAACTCTGCAGAATTTGAGATTCAGACAGCTATTCAATATACATCACGAGTCGCAAATGCGTGTTCAGCAAACGGTAAAAAAGAGATGGGGGAAGAAATTAACAAGAAGCTCGAGAGTTACTACACCAACTATTTTAAGATTTTGCAACCCTCAGGAAAGTGAGATAAACGGATCAGTAAGAATGAGGAACAGAAATATTTGTATTGAGGTATTTTTCGAGTAAGAAAAAGATTTTTTCCGGGTAAATGGGTTTCAATACATATTCATTGCACCCCGCGATATAAGCCTCTGTTTTTGCCTGTTCAGACGAATATGCGGTAATCATAATAACAGGGGTGTTTTTGCTTTCTTTCCGGAGCGATCGTATACATTCGATTCCGTTAATAAGCGGAATAAGAAAATCCATGAAAACAATATCAATGTTTTTATTTTCCTTGGCTAAATAGTCGACAAACTCCTTGCCGGTATGAAAAATAGTTACATCAGCACCTGAATTTTTCAAAAGAGTTTCATAATATTTGATTGAGGGCAGATCGTCCTCTACAATAATTATATTCTTGCCGGAAAGTTCTAAGTTACTGATATTCAAAGTCATTTATGAGTTTTATTAGACTCGTATAAAATTACGATAAGAAAAGGATCTTTAGGCTGCATATTTTAGCAATTATTAACATTTTATCAACATTGTCTGAACATTGAGGCATAGAGATATTTGGTTTCTTAAATTAATTTGTGCAATTTCGTATTAATAAACCCTTGATATTATGTTAAGACAAATTTGCTCTATCAGAATTTCGATCCTTTCTCTGGGATTGATCTTGATGATCTCTAACGCCTTTGGCCAGGCTGGAATAAATAACGGAACAAGGGCTGTTTTTATTTTTGATATCGCGAAGTATATTGATTATGGAGCAGGATTTGCAGATTCATCTGTTTTCAGAATTGGTATTCTAGACAAGACCTCGGAATTGTTCTGGGAGATGGGCAACCTTGCAAAAACCAGAAAAACAATTCAGGATAAACCTGTTCAGTTAGTTGTTTTTAGAAGTGAGGATCAAATAATACACACCCAAGTGTTATATGTAAATAAGGCTGTCGGCTTTAACTTAAATAAGGTAAGGGCAAAGCTGGAGGGACATCAGACACTGTTAATGACTGAGGGCTACGAATTCAGAGAATCGATGATAAATTTTATGGGGGTGGAAGGAGAAATGCCGAAATACGGAGTCAATGAAGACATGATCAATAAAGCCGGAATGAAGGTGAATTCAAATATGATGTTTCAGGCTATAAAAACCAAGGAAGACTGGGAGAATCTCTTTGGTAAGGCTAGTGAACAGATTGTAATACAAAGGGACACAATAAAGCAGCAATTGGAAATGATAACTATTCAGAAGGCTGAAATTCTTCATCAGAAAGTTCTTCTTGACAGCCTCGATAAAGAGATAGTGACTAAGGAGAAAACTTTGATTGAGAAGCAAAAGGTACTTGACAGACAATTTGTTCAGATCAGTAAACAAAAGGGAGAAATTTCCGTTCAGAAAGAGACTATAGTTGTCCAACAGAAAGAGGTTCAGGTTCAAAAGGACACTCTCTCAAATCAGAAGGAAAAAATTTCAGTTCAGATGGCAAAGATTGATGGCCAGTTGAAAATGATAGGAGAGCAGGAAGGTAAAATAAAAGTTCAGCTTGAGGCAATCGAAAAACAAAAACTGGTTCTCTATTTTGTTCTGCTGGCTCTGCTTCTGGTGAGTTTCCTGGGCTATTATATTTACAGGGGCTACAAGATCAAGAAAGAGGCAAATATTAAACTTGAAGAGAAAAACAGAACCATCTCATTACAAAAGGATGAGATTGAAAAGCAAAGGGATCTTGCTGCTGCTCAAAGAGATCAGATCGGATATCAGAAAAGGCACATCGAAGACAGCATTATGTATGCCAAAAGGATACAGACTGCACTGATTCCTTCTCTCGAACTATTCAGTGATAAACTTGAACATTTTGTTTTATATAAACCCCTGGCTATTGTAAGCGGCGATTTTTATTGGGTAAGTGCCCAGACCAATCCTCAGGTGATAATTTCAGCCGACTGTACCGGACATGGAGTTCCAGGCGCATTTATGAGTATGCTGGGAGTGACGTTGCTTAACGAGATTGTTAATGGTAAGCATATTCTTATGCCCGATCAGATAATAGAAAACCTGCGTCAGGGAATCATAAAATCACTAAAACAGGTTGCAGATGAAGATAGTATCAAAGATGGAATGGATATTGCAGTCTGTGTTGTTGATTTTGAAAAGAATATTTTATGGTATGCCGGAGCAAATAATCCGCTATATCTTGTCAGGAACGGTGAGCTTACTCATTACAGGGCCGACAGAATGCCTGTAGCGATTCATTATAAGATGGAGCCATTCACATTGCATAAAATTGATCTTCAGAAGGGAGATGCATTCTATATTTTCTCAGATGGATATGCTGATCAGTTTGGTGGGCCGCAACAGAAAAAATTCATGTCGCTGCAATTAAGGGAAACACTTGTTGCAATGGCCGGAAAACCGATGCTTCAGCAAGGCGAACGGCTGAATGAGATATTCGAAGAATGGCGCGGTGGCAGCCCCCAGATTGACGATGTGACATTAATCGGGATCAGATATTAACTACCTGCAAACCCATTTGGTTGTAATGCCTAATAAAGTAAAATCAGGAGTAGCTTCAATACGAATTAATTCCGCATCGCAATATTCAGTGTCAGTACCTGTCGTTAAAAGAGTGTTGGATGAATTATAAGTATTTTCCGAGCAAACCTTACAATTTTTTGTACAAGTAGTAACTGACAATGCCATAAAAATAAAACCTGCAGCATACATTAATTTCCTTTTCATACAGATAATTTTATAAACAAAGATACTAAAACTCTTTTCTTCATATATCAGAATCAGAACAAAATGGATATACTATAAAATATTTAGGGAGATTGATGCATCAACTT